>VTLG01009362.1_pt1 | contig 38744 bp, 47 predicted proteins | sample 4694571 | NCBI WGS metagenome assembly VTLG01 (sample SAMN12604809, study PRJNA352737) | marine metagenome | biome: ENVO:00000447; feature: ENVO:00000209|ENVO:00000569|ENVO:01000036; material: ENVO:00002151; isolation source: viral sequences binned using virsorter ... | reverse complement strand
GTCGCAGAGGGAGACGATGTACGCGGCAGTTTCTTTCCATATTTCCCCTGACCAGTATCCAGCCGACTATACGGATGGTGGTGATGATGGCTTGACCCTCGTATTTCGTCGGGTAGGGCTTGAGGACAATCCCCAATCGCGTTATGGGACCAAGCGGTTCATCGAATCCATCGGTGCGCCCCTTGGGAAGAAGATTGACGTATCCGAATGGATTGGCATGGAAGCCAGCCTTGAGGTAGGTCACGACACCTATGAAGGCGTTACCCGCGCCGTCATTGAACGGGTTCATGCTGCTTAAACAGTATGAATAGGCAAGATTCATACCCTTGCCGGGAGGGTGTCACCTGAAATCCCATATCGGCATATTTCTTGTTGACACCCTCTTTTTTAGTTAGTAGTATACACACGTTCTTATCTATCAACCCACCGAAGGAGAGGAAGCCTTATGGCTGATGAAAAATCCGGCAAAGCTAAACAGAAACGCACGATCCGACCAATCTACGTGGTCTTTCGTGTGCGGGACGATAACGGAGCCGTTATTAGCCTGACAAAAGAGAATGTTGAGATTGTCGGCACGTACAAGAACTCTGATGAACTCCTTGATGTTATGGATAGTGGCTTGGAGGAAGGCTGCTTCTATAAGAGGGTAGCACTGGACTGATCATCTCAGCACCCAGACTACCATAAGAAACCCGGTGTGACTTACGTTGCACCGGGATTTCTTTTGATTTCACTTGACACACATGTAAATGTGTGCTATGAGTATAGTATGTTACATGAAGATCATGAAATACATTGGATAACATTCTTCTGTATACGATGTGGGCAAGACTCTGAATATCTTGATGCCCATAACCACCCTTGTATAACTGGACACAATATCATACCAATATCACATATCTTATCACAACGAAAGATGTTAAATGTCCTACGAACCTCCTCTCCGAATTTCGATCCCAACTCCCAGTGAAATACCAGTTGGCTTTGGTCCCAATTCCACAGGCAAACGTGGTGGCAACCTAAGAGTACGCTGTACTAATAGTGAATACGATGACATTCAAATGGAAGCAAATAAGTTAGGTATAAGTCTAGCTAACTTTGTTCGTTGGTGCGCCGTACATACAGCAACAAAAATGAAGGAACATCGTGAAAATGAGTCAATCGAGTGGGATTACGAAGGGACTTGAGCTTGATGAGACACAAATACGAGCAGTTGATGCTTGTTGTAATCTTGACAATAGGGTTGTGGCTATTACAGGTGCGGCTGGTACTGGGAAAACAACTATACTTCAAAATGTGTATAGACACATCTATCGGCAAGGAATTTCGGTAGTACTATGCGCTCCTACTGGTAAAGCTGCCAAGCGAATTACTGAGGCAACAGGAATTGAAGCTTGCACTATTCATAGACTATTGGAGTATCCACATCCCGGTGAGCGCGACCCCAAGACTGGTAAGACCCTCATCACAACTGACCCTAAAAGAGATAGAAACTACCCTCTAGATTATAAGGTGATACTAGCTGATGAATACGCTATGGTTAACGATGAGGTTCATCGTAATCTCCTTGATGCTCTTCCCTCTGGTGGTGCTATTCGTATGTTTGGGGATGCTAACCAGCTTCAACCGATCGAAAGCCTCAAGAGCCTACAAAGAAAAGATTCTGCGTTCTTACGGATGCTCTCCAAATTCGACGGTATTCGGCTTAGTACGATCCATCGTCAAGCAGGAGACAGCAGCATTATCTCGAATGGACAAAGAATCATCCAAGGAATGATGCCTTATAGACGAGAAGACTTTAATCTTAAGATTACTGACACGCCTGTAGAAACTATACTAGACTTCATACAAGATAACCTAGCTGATGATATAGACTACGGAACAGTAAGCAATCAGATCATATCCCCTACCAAGGTAGGCTGGGTAGGATGTGAAGCTCTAAATGCAGCCATTCAGCAGCAATTACAGCCATCCTCTAAACAGTATACTACTATAGAACGTCACAAATGGAGTAACATAGAAGAGCAACGTATCTACATTGATGACAAAGTTATTAATATGACTAATAACTATGGCCTAGAGATATTCAATGGAGAGACTGGCTTAATAAAAGCTATCATGGATAACGGAGATATAGTCATAGACTTTGGTGATAAGACTGTAGCTGTACCATTCTCTTTAGAAATGGAAGGACGAAACGGTACATACTACATGAACCCACAGAAAGACATTGACTTAGCATATGTTATTACTACACATAAGTCACAAGGTTCTGAGTATAATCGTGTCTGTTACATTATGAATAGATCTAGATCATACCTACTTAATAGGAAGAACTTATACACTGGCATCTCCAGAGCACGTAGCCACGTAACTATCATCAGTGATGCGAAGTCACTGAACCTTAGCTTGTACAAGAAAGGTACTGATAGATGAAGATCATCTTAATCAATGGCCCTCCCCGTGCAGGTAAAGACACTGCTGCTAATATCATGATGCGTAACCTGCGAGTGTCTAGGCACCACAAACTATCAGCACCACTCAAGAGTTCTATTGCTACTATGTTCAGATTCACTAGTAGTGAGGCATTAGATATCGAGTCTAATAAGGACGTACCTTTAGAGATGTTTCATGGACGTACTTATAGGCAAGCACAAATAGCACAGTTTGAAATGCTAGAGAAACATTTTGGCCCTAAAATACTAGGTGAACTAGCTGTTAAACGCATGAGAGATATGGCTGCTGGTCATGTAATTATATCTGATGCTGGCAGAGATGATGAGATCATACCACTAAAAGAACAGTATGGTAGTAAGGCTATCTATTACCTATTTGTCTCTCGTCCCGGCTGTACATTTAATAATGATATACGACATAAACTACGTCCTGAACAATTCATGCCTAGTCATGTAGCTAGTATAGAGAACATACATGATAGGGACTTATATGAATCACAAGTCTTAAGGGTACTGAAGAAATGGGAACTGATACAATAAGCACTGAAGGGGAACTCATACGTGAGTTCACTCGACGCGCTAAAGACTGCCAACTGCAAGTAGACTGTGCTGCCTCTGGTGATATCAACTCAGAGATATGTATCATAGGTGAGGCTCCGGGTGAAAGAGAAGCCCAGATGAAGATGCCTCTAGTAGGGGGCAGTGGTAAGATGCTATGGGACATCCTCCGTGACCTACACATAACACGTAAGGATTGCTATGTTACTAACGTGGTTAAGAAACAACTTTCCCTTTCATCGAAGACGGATGCTCGCAATCCCATTACACGACCCGAGGTTGAGCATTGGGAAGGGCTTCTCGATTGGGAACTGGACAATCTGCCGAACCTCAAATATGTACTTGCCTTGGGAAACTTCGCCTTACACGCGCTCACAGGTGATTCTGGGATTACCAAATGGAGAGGGTCTGTTTTTGACTGTACAGTTGGACATTCAAGACGAACAGTCAAAGTCATTTGCACCAATAACCCCGCGCACATACTAAGGCAGATGAGCCTTGAGCCTATGTACAAGTTTGATCTAGCTAAACTGAGGAGAGTAATAGATGGAAGATTCAAACGACACAATGTATCAGCCACAATTAATCCAACATATACAGAATCACTTGCTTACCTTAACAAACTTGACCGAGAAGATGCGCCAATCGCTTTTGATATCGAAGTCATCGCAAACGAAACAGCCTGTATCGGATTCGCCAACAACGCCCACGAAGGAATGTGTATTAACTTCAGAGATGCTACGAGAAACAGATATTCGGTTGGAGAAGAACTCCTTTTACGTGATAGAATACAAGCATTGTTTTGTAATCCGACAAAAAAGTTCATAGCTCAGAATGGATCATTTGACTGTGGCTGGCTCTGGTACAAAGATAGGATAAAGGTTCCTAATATTTGGTTTGATACACTCTTAGCACATCATACATTATATCCGCGGATGCCACATAACTTAGGTTACCTTACTGCACAGTACACGGATCATCCTTACTATAAAGATGAAGGAAAAACTTGGCGTGAAGGTGGAAACATTAACCAGTTCTGGGACTACAATGTCAAGGACTGTTGTATTACTTGGGCGGTACACGAAGCAGAAGCAAAAGAACTTAAGGCGCAAGAACTTGACACCTTCTTTCATTCCCATGTTATGCGTTTACAGAGACATCTCGTACTGATGCAAGTAGGTGGTATCCTAGCCGACCGAGAACTGATGACAACCATAGCAGAGGATTTAAAGGAAGACCTAGATGAGAGACTCAATGATTTCCACAGTCAAGTCCAAGCTCTTACAGATGACCCAGAGCTTAGACCAAACCCTAAATCTCCTAAGCAACTTTCCGACTTATTCTTCAAGCATCTTGGACTTGTCGGACGAGGATCTAGTACAAATAAAGAGAACCGTCAGCGAATGCGAGATCACGTGCGAACTACTAGCGAAGAAAAGAGACTCCTTGGAACCTTAGACAAGTACTTAGAGGAACAGAAGTTCTATAGTACCTATGCTACACAGAAGGTAGACCCTGATGGTAGGCTACGGTGTGAGTACAAACAGTTCGGGGTACAATCAGCACCGGGGAGACTATCATCTTCCAAGGTAATGTGGGGTAGTGGCATGAACCTACAGAACCAACCCCATCGTGCATATCCCATGTTTGTGGCTGACGAAGGATACATGCTATCATACTTTGATCTACGTCAAGCAGAGGCCAAGGTAGTAGCATACCTATGGAATGTGCAAGGACTTAAAGAAACATTTGAACGTGCTGAAACGGAAGAAGGATTCGATGTCCATAGAGGAAACGCTGCTCGTATATTTAAACTGGAATACAGCGATGTCCCAGGATATGACCATGAGGATGATGGATCGGTTACTAAAAGATATCTGGGCAAGCGATGTGTCCACGGACTTAACTATAGAATGCAAGCACCCAAACTCGCAGAAGTATGTAACATACCAATACAACAAGGGTTTGAAGCATACGCATCATACCATCGTGCTTTCCCTGAAATACAAGCAGGATGGAAGACTGTTATTAACACGGTACGAGACGAGAGGATGCTATTTACACCCCTCGGAAGGCGACTCATCTGGTTAGAAAGACTTACTGAAGAAAGCTTTGACTCAGTAATTGCCTTCATACCACAATCCACCATTGGGGATAAGGTGTCCTCAGTTATATACCAATGCCATGAAGATAAAGACTGGCCCAAGGATGCACGAATGCTCCTCAACATCCATGACGCACTCATTGCCATTCATAAACCCTCTGAACGAATTCTTGTTCAGAGACTAATGAAGAAACATGCAGAAGCACCTATTATGATACGTGGTAATCCAGTAAGTATCTTAACTGATCTTAAACAATCTGTACCTGATGAGGGAGGAATACATAGATGGTCAACCTTAGTGGAGATTACATAAAGCATGATCGTACAGTACAGACTACCAGAATAGAACGTCATCGCAAAAAAGAAAAAGTAACGATATGGATTGCTGACAAACAATTGCATATTAGATTACATAATAAAAAGTTACTGACTCCAACAGTTACTATCAGTGATGATAACAGAGCCTTAACTATTATGGAAAATGCTGTTAAGGATCTTGCAACTAATAACTACCAAACAACCATCGTAGATAATATCATTACGATACCCGCTAAGTATGCTAGGTGTAGACAACGAGACAGCAAAAAGAAAGTAATCATGGTTAACGCTGTAATAGTTGATCCAGCATACAAGCCAACATTCAAATCGGATGTGGACCTGGGTACAACTAAGTTAATAATCGATCGTAAACATATACCATGAACTACAAGAAACCTGATGAGGGAGGAGTACACAGATGGAGTACTCTACAAGAGATCTAGAGAAGAAACTATATCTTATAGGCTGTGAGGATTCAAGATTAAAGTCTGATTATGCTTTCTGTAAGATTGGTATAGCAAAAGATCCTGCAAAACGTATCTATGTAATTAGAACACATAGTCCTTTGAGGCTGTATCCACAAAAGATTTGGGACCAGAGTGAGTTAGGAAAGATGTCTGCTCCACACATAGAAATAATAATAAAGCGGAAGTTTAGAGAGAGTCCTGCTCATGGTAGTTCTAGAGAATGGTTTCAGATTGATCCAGCATATGCAGAGCTACGTATACAAGAGATAATAGAAGAATATAAATGAACTACAAGAAACTAGTACCTACTGATTCATTCATAGGACAATACCTATCCTATATGGATTATGTAGAAACCGCCCAAGCATATGACTTCTGGTGTGCTATGTGGGCCATAGGAATAGGAGTAACTCGTGACGTATATGTGGATCGCCCTAACGCTCCAGTTTATCTTAATTGGTATATTATCTTGGCTGCTGATTCGGGGATTACAAGAAAGTCTACAGCTATTGCAAGCATATCTTCTATTGTTAGCAGGAGCCATCCGCTTCTTACCGGCAAAACAAGCCCAGAAGCTCTCGACCTTTACCTCCATGAACGCACACGGACAGACGGATGTGCTCAAGCAAATATTTCAGTGGAAGAACTCGTCACGATTCTGGGACGAGAAGGTTATATGAAGACTATGCCAGGTCTGTTAACAGACTTGTATAGCTGCAAGGACTTACGTACATCTCCCGGCACATTAAAGTCAGGAGAGATAACACAAAGGAATGTCTATGTCAACTTCCTCTCAGCCTCCACCCCTAGCTGGCTTGTTACAGCAATTAACCCTAGTGTTATCGAAGGTGGCTTCACATCCAGAGTTATCTTCGTGGTTGACGACTCCCGTAAGAGAACTATTGCATGGCCTACTAACCGATCCGAGTCATCCTTATCCTCATTGGAATCATGCTACAAACAAATCATCGACAAATCCAGAGACATCGGAGCACTCACAATCTCAGATGGGGGTCTTAGGAAATTTACTAAGTGGTACAACTCAAGACCTACTCATAGAGATCCTTTCCAATCCAGCTTTGAAGCTAGAGAGGACGACCACGTACTTAGATGCGCAGCGTGTCTTGCCATTAATGATGGAACTCTCGAAATCCAAAGTAGGCACATTGGAAATGCGTGTAAAATTATCGCTAGAGTTAAAGATAGTGCCACAAATCTATTCGGAGGAACCTACTCAGATGACATTAGATTTAGAGAGTCCATTGAGCGAATCAGAACTATCCTCATTGAAGCAGGAACAGACGGTATCCGGCACAACAAAGTCCAGCAAAGACTTGCCCGACGATTAGACTCAAAAGAATTCAAGCTAGTCATGGACATAATGCATGAATGTAATATGGTACAAATTTTTGAGATGGAACGTGGAAGGTTCTATCGTGCCACTAAGGGGATAGAGAAGTTCGGAGTTGTTACCTCCGTGATCGAGAAGCTGGCCCCGACGGGTTAGGTCTAGGAGTGATAGTCTCAAGGTTAATATCAATCTTACGATTAAAGTTCTCTCGACTAGATAATGCTTCACTCATCTGACGCTGGAACCTCATCAACTGACCACGTTGTATAGCTTGTAGTTTCTGAATCTCTAACGTCATGATATCCATCTTATCTCTGACCTCTGACCGACTACCTTGATCAGTAGAGTTAGGCAATATACTACGTTTGTAACGAAGAGCACTAATATCCTTGTCTATAGGAGCAATGGAAGCTTTAAGGTGTTTAGCTTGTAGAGCTACATGCTTATATAAGGCATCATTAGGTAACTTAACAGAGTTGCCCATGTTATCTCTACCAGTCGTACCACTTACCCTGCCCAGACCTATAAGGTTATTAGCATCTCTGTTGATAGCATCTAAGTTCTTCTTCATAGAGAAGAGACTTGTTTCAATCTCTCCACTATTATTGGGACTCATAGCCTTACCTGCAATAGGTTGAAGATATCTAGCTTGCTTCCGAAGACCATTACCAAATGCATCCATAGCCATACGAGCTGCTTGCATAATTCCAGCATCTTCCCCAGTGTCTAAACCAGCAGCAAATGCTTCATGAACAGCTACATATAATGAGCCAGCGGCACCAAAGATATCAGTAATGATATTTGTAGCTATAGCTGTGAAGTCATCATCAACATTCTTAGTCCCTTCCCTACGAGTTACCCGTTGTCCACCACCAAAAGGCTGTAACCGACCAAAGGATAGTATATCTCCCGGATCATCAGCATCCTCAGACTTATTAATATTAAACCCAAATCGCATATCAATACCTAATGACGAGAACCCTGCCACAATTAATGGGTTCAATGGGATATCAAACGCCCTGAATAATCCAGCACGTAGCTGATGTCTAGACAATTCCGCTTGATTATTATTAGCAGTTGCCATGTCACCTACTTGAGATAATTGTATAACCGCATCTAAACTCTCCATGACAGCACCACGGAACAGTCCCCACTCAGGAGAGACTGGTATTACTATAGCTTCCCAAGGAGGCTTACCCGGTACCATAATGATAAAGTTATCTGCTCGTTGTTGTGTAGTATACCCATTCCAATAGTAATCGTTATATGTCCACTCTTTCCTAGTAGGATCACCGGGCATCACAAAGGTAAGAGGCTTTCCATTCTCATCAGCCATCATGTCACTAAGGGTAGATGTATATAACATCTCTGATACAGTCGGTGCTCCAATAAGGGAAGCAGCACCAAGTAAGAACCGTCCTGGGTTATACTTAGCAGCAGCTCCTAGAGTGTTCCATGATTGTACCATACTAGCAGAGAATGGAGAGGTAGCATTAAAGACTCTAGCTATCTCACTAGCACCCATCCTACTCATATCACCAGCTAATGACTGACCAGCTTCAACAGCAGCTTGTATTTGTCTAACAGTTAATGGCGCTCCACCATTATCTATTAATGACTGTCCCATATGTTTACTAGCAACAGCAAAGGCTGGCCCTTCTTGGATAGCATTGTTCCAACTCTTCCATAATTTAGTAGCAAAGCCCATCTCGTCAGCACCAAATGCCTTAGCAAATGAAGGCCCAAGTACAGAGTTAAACTGTTCCATTGAACCTGTAAATGTCTCTGATTGCAGGCCAGTACGCATACGTCCAGACTCTCTACGTATATCATTAGAGAGTGAACGTTCATATATTTGCTGTAGTCTAGCTTGTAATGCTTTAGTCTGTCGTGGTGCTACCGCTGCCATGCCAGAATCTCGTGCTATCTTCTTGGCTAGATAGTCACTAGTCTCCTTGGCTGAGTTAGTCTTAAGTAGTTGCCATGTACCTCGCAATCCTCTAGGGATACTCTTGAACCCTTCAATTGCTCCCTTACGAGAAAAGGTATTCCATGCAATCTGTTGAGCACTAAAGGCATGAGAGAATGGACCGAATATAGATAGATCACCGACAGTTAAACGAGTAAACAATCTCTTGTAATGGTTCATGAATAGCAATCTGCTACTCATCTGAGGGTTCATATCTAGCATAGCTCTAGTAGATGCATCAGGTACATGGTAAGCTCTTAACTCTCCACGTTGCTGTACTATTACTACTTCATCACCACCCATAGCCTTTAAATCATGGGTACTATATTTACCTTTCCCTGATCTATCAAATCTACCTGTTATCTTAGGATCATCAGTTACTAGTTTAATCTCTACTGCATCTGTGCCCTCGGCTACTGTACCCTTACCAATATACCTAGTCTGTCTACCGTTCACTGCCTGTGGAGCACTAACGGAAGGATCATATGCAGTAACCTTACCATCAGCATCTAATGGAACACGGATCATCTTAGTTCCACCACCTAAACCTGTGAATGGATCAAAGGATGTGCCAGACAAAGACTCTAATGCCTTGGCCTGTGCAGATTGCTCTAAGATACCAGAGATATGTGCTTTGTTGTACTGGCGCATAGCTGCTAATGGTGCCATAGGTTTGGCCTCAACTCCTCGGGTAACAAGAGCGCCTCTTCCTATATACTGTCCGATAACATCGGCTTGTTGACCTGTTGAAGTATGGATACCAAAGAACTTCTTGATGTCTTTATAGATAGATCCAGTATTAATATCAGCGAATGGTACATGACCATTAGTACCATTAGGATTAGCAAACTCTCTAGAGAACCTCTGGAATCCAGCCTCATCAATTAGGTCTAATTCTTTAGCATACTTCAAGTGGGAGTTCATAAAGTGGTTAGATTTATCCATCAATTCCTTGACACCATCAGTTTTCCGCCCTAAGTTGGCTCTACGTATAAGTTCCTGATCGCTAATACCCTTGCGCCATAGTGATGGTTCAGCAGTAAGATTATTACGTAAGATATTTAGCTCATCAGCAGCAAGCATGGCATCATTGAATATCTTTTGATGCTGTGGTCCTAGCTTACTTAAGGCAATAAAGTCTAAGTCCATCTCATCTAATGAGAACGTAGATATGTTGGTGTCTTTGGGGAACCGTCCAGTAGCAGCAACACTATCTGCCATACCTTTACTATCAGCTCTAATATTAGACAACTGCTGTGCTATCTCTGAGTCGGTAAAGCCCATATCTCGTAGTTGGTGCTGCAAAGCTAGAGTCTTATCAGTAGCTCTCTCTAATACATGCCTTGCCGCAGGGGAAGCTGCATTATGCAAAATGCCAGGAATCTGCAATGGATTCTCTTTCGCCAAGTTGATAGTATCTTCCACTGGACCAGTCTTAGCAGGACTTAATCCTTCTGGGGCATTGCTCTTTAGCCTATCTAATGAAGACTTGCGTATAGCACGAACAGCAGCATAGCTACCACCTAATCCAGCTAAAATAAAGAGGACTGTCTTAAGAGTCTCATAGCCTTGTGCTCTTTCCGCCTGAGCATCTTGTTCCTCTAGGCGTGATACAGCTACATCAGCATCTTCAAATTCTATTGGTGCAGGAGCATCCCCGAACTCTATAGGAGCTGGAGGAACTGGGTCTAAGTGTCCTTGTAAAGCTTGCTTGGAGAATAGAAGTGGTCTATCAGAACGATCTTCAAGTGCCCTAATACCTTGATCAAGGCCAGTACCCACACCAAGAGAGGTGCCAGCACGTATCTTAAATGCTTTATTAAGTCTTTCGCCCTTTGGTCCCATACGAACAGCAGGAGAAACAAGGGTAGCAGCCTTACCAGCAAGTCCCTTAAGTCCTGTAGCAGCAGCACCTCCAAGGAAGCCAGCCGGTACAGGGACTAAGAAACTCCCAAGCATCCTAGCTATTTGGTCAGTAGTAGATACTGGCTCTCCAATATCAAAGAACTTATTGATATTCTCACGACCTCTACCACCCATTTCTAATAATGTCTTGTCAAATCCTTCCTTACCTGCCTCTTCCCAGTTCTCCATAAAACCCTTATCGCCTAATAAAGTATTGTACCCAGCCTCTCCAGCGCGTCCTGCTAGGCCAGCCACACTTGTCAAGTCAGCAGGAAGCCCTAGAATAGCAGCACCTATCTGTCTAATGGGATTAGATTCATAAGGCCGTTCAGGAGCGTCTTCAAACTCTATGGCAGGAGCGGTAGCAACATCAGGAGCATCCTCAAATTCAATGGGCTGAGACGCAGCTACATTCTTTCTCTTAGTTGGTGCATCCTCAAACTCAATAACCATTATGGCTCTCGCACCTTTACTATTTTTTCTCTATTCATCCCTGGAATCTTGACATGTAACTTAGCCAGACCCTTACCTGTAGCATCTATTTTCCATGAAAAGACTGCGTTAGGCCAGTTCGCCCTTGCTGCCTCTATCTGTTGCTTTACTCTGGGAACTAGATTTGATGGAACTTCTTCAGGTTGTTTTTCAAGTCCACCTCTAACTTTATCGGCCGTGGAAACAGTCCTCTCTACTTGTTCCACTTCTCCTTTGGAATTTACTATCCACTTCTTTCTCTTCTCTTGAGTTTTATGTGTACTAGTACGCGGCATCGCCAGAGCAGCAGCAATATTTGAAGCTATACCCTTTCTGTAAGGCGCCATAGGAGCAAGTGCCGTAGCCCTAGAAGTTCCAGTAGGCGATGAAGGATACCAACCAGCAGAAGCAGCATCTTTGGAAGCGGCAGCATCCAATGCTCCTATTCTAGAGCTGAATCGTCTATTTAGTTTTGCCAAGTCACCGGGAGGTACTGATTGATCAATGAATGCCTTATCAAGGGAAGCTTGGTTAGCTCCAGCTTGCCTCTGACCAGCCGCTTGAAACTTAGCTCGGTCTAAGGCACCAGTATGCTGTAACTCCATTAGTCCCTCACTCAATTTCTGGATATCAGGTTGAGTAGGATCGAACTTACCAACAAAATCTAATGGATTTACTGCCATAATATTATCCTTAGAAAGGTGTCATTTGCAACAGGCATTAGGTGCGTACTGGTAGATTGCTAGTGCCACCTAAGTATGGCATCGGAGGTAATGCAACATTACCACTAGAGGCACTATTAGGAATATTATACTGATTAGGATTCTGCCTGGTAAGATAAGCATTTATTATTTTTTCCTGTGCCACATCCGACCTTCCTTCTAGCCTTCTTACTTCTTCAGCATTAGCAAGCTGTTGAAAGAGATTGCCAAGATTAGCTGGTGCTAATGTACCACTAAGGTCAGGCGTTGGTTGTTGGATAGGTATCTGTGCTAATGTACTAGTACCCCCTAGACTAGGTTGTGGGTAATTTTCCGCTTTAAGACCTTGTGGCTGATAAGCAGCAATAGTCCTTTGTAAGTTACCTAGATCAGCTCCTTGAGACTGTTGGAATAAGTTTACTGCTTCTGCTTGTCCCGGTAGATTTGTATTAAGCCTACCAATCTGTGCTATCAAGTTCGCATCAGCACCAGTATTAGTATCTCTAAAGAGGCGACGGTTTTCTAATTGCCGTTGTCCTAAGGTATCGCTAATGATACGGTTCTGGTCATTCCTCTCTCCTTCCACGATTCCTCTAGCATCTGCAAGAGTAGGTATATTCAGTTTGAAGTTCCCTAATGCATCCTTAACTCTCGTGGCACTAGCTTCATCCGTTGCTTGACGAGTACCCAAGCCTCTAGCCGCTGCTGCACCAGACGACCCGAAGTCTTGCGTAAAGCCTCTCTCTGGATCAAAGGACTGACTACCTAAAGGGCCACCGCGTATATTACCAGTAGCAGCAACTTCTCCCGCCCGCCTCTCCTGAGCGTTTATGGCTGCTTTATTAGCCGCTAAATTAGCCTTGTTGGCTTCCCGACCAGAAAGATAGCTAAGTAATCCTCCGACTGCAAATCCTGCACCTGCTACCATTAAAAAGTTCCACTTCCTGTTGAGCTAGCACCTCGATCAGACCGTTTAGCTGCTGCCTCTCTGGCAGCTAATGTATCAAGCAATGGTGCTTGTGCGGGAGTGCCTGATACTAAACCTTGTCGGCTACCAGCTCGATTAATGGCAGCATTAATATCAAATAGTGGTACATCGGTTGTAGCAGCTCGAATATCTGAAGGGAATGTACCTTGCTGTTCAGCTAATAGGTCGCCACGCTCTTGTGCAAATGGTGCAACATCAAACAGAGGGTCACCTAGTTTATATTCACCGATCTCTGATTGAGCCCTATCTCTAATATCAAAGATGTCTTGTTGGTAACCTGCTCCAATACCTTGAGCAGCTTGTCCAACTTTAGCTGTAGCCTCTGGAACCTGGGATTCAAGGAACTTAGTAGCAGTTTGACCGCCCAGAGGATTAAGAGTACCTCTAGCTTGAACATTGCTAATAATCGAACTAGGCCCGGCTTGTCTCTCATCAACAATGCTACTGATTATGTCATCATCTATATCTTGAAATGCATCACCGGGGAAGGCTTGATTCAATGTTTCGCCGTAGTCTCTCTGCCTAGCAGCTTGTTCATTAGCAAGTAGTGTCTGTCCTAAATCTGGTTCATTAAAGGAAGCATCAAACTGTTCTTGCGTAATATTAGCACCAAGTTGTTGGTTCCTAATGTCTAGGCCAGTAGCTATAACAGCATTGAACTCATCAGTAGCCTGTTGGAAAGCAGCCTCTTCCATCTCAGGAGTAATGAATGGGTTATCTGTCTCTGCTATAATTTCATCGAACCTGACAGCAATTTTAGTACGCCTATGTATCTCTGATAATTGGTCAAAGCCTCCTCGGGGATAGCCTCCCTCAGTTTCAATAGCCTCACCAAGTCCTTCTAACTGTGCATCTAAGGCTTGTCCAACAGTAAACTGCGTAACAGCATTAGCACCCAAGCCTATCAATTGTGCATAAGTATCAATTTGTGTTGCCTGTGTAGCAGCATATTTAGGAAGCACCTCTAGTATTGGTAAACTTACAAGGCCATCATAGACTTCTGCTAGACTCTTTCCAACCCGTCCAATAGGCCCTACAATGGGATCAGCAAAGGATTTAACACTAGTAGACAAAGCATCAAGTTCACCAATGCCCTGTTGTATTAGATTAGGGTCTTGGATATCACTAATGCCCCCCTCAGGAGCCAGCGCACCTTGCTGCCCTGGACCTCTGATGTTCTCATTAAGACTTGATAATAGTCCCGGCTCATCAGGAACAAAGGCAGCATCGGAGGTCAGAATAGGTAAGGTAGCTGAAGCAGGTGAAATTAAGCCAGTTTCTAAAGCATTACCAACAGTCTGTCCTGTAAGGCCCGACTGAGTAAGTCCTTGACCGACAACGTCTGGATTTACTGCGCTAACAGCTTCACCAAAGGTCGCTTCCCCACCCATCATGGATTCAAAACCAGTAACACCAGCCGATGTGTCAGCAGCGGCACTACTACTTAAAGCTGATGCCGAACTACTTACTGCCTCACCAATAACATTACCAGCATATGTTGATGCCCCAGAGATGGCAGCACTAACCAAGGCATCCTTGAATGAGCCTCCCTCGATCAATGTAAACATAGCAGAAGCAATCATCCCACCCACGTAGGGGAAGTAATAGTTAGCAACTGCTATGACAATTACCTTAACAACTTTATAAATAATACTGCCACAACCCATAACTAAACTCCCATACCTGATACTTGTTGTTGGGCACCACGACCGACAAACAACCGCAATATTGCCTCAGATTTCTTTGCCACTTCAGGAGGCATAGCTTCCCGGAGTAATGAGACTATCTTTGGTTTTTCCTCATCAGGAATTCTTTGGAACATTTCAGCTAGCTTTTTGATCTGATCTCGCCCCAACTCTTCTATATTTGCATTGGTATTATCGCCAGAAGCCTCATCTAACTGTACTTCTACTGGATCTTCTGCCAATGATTCTAGCATATCCCAATCATCACCAATAGCTACCCACTCCATGAGGAACTCTGCTGTTGGATTACCTAAAGCAGCAGGCATAAGTAAACCACGAAGACCTTGAGGCTGTTGCAAAGTACTAAGTACTTGCTTACCAGCATTAACACCCTCTGGTCCTCCAGGTTGTGGTTCTACATAGCCCGAAGGAGGAGTAGTTAAATCATTACCACCACCATTACCGCCCGGTTGAGCTACTGGACCTTCACCCGGTTGTAATCCTTGTGGGGCTAGCTGTGCTTGTAATTCAGGAGGTAGTGCCATCGTTCATATCCTCTACCATCTTTTCCCACATGGAATCCTCAATTACTAATGCATCTTGTACCTGTTTAAGTCCAGCAAGAGCCTCTTCCTCTGTCATCACATGAGCATTCTTCATGTAATTTGCACTTAACTCTAATACATGACCAAGAGCCATAATACCTAATTGTGCTGCCGGTCCCATTACTTAGTCCCTTTCATTAAAGTCAAGGCTCTGGCCCCATCACTGACCTTTCGGAGGGCTTCGGCTTGGGAGAAGGTGAAGGCTCCTTTACAGATGGGACTGACGACTCTTCTAATGGCATTTGCAGATTGCAATTGATTTGATGAGAGTAGGCCCGCTCGAAATGCTAATCGAATGTCACGAAGAACAATTCGGTATTCCTCGCAGACAAACGCCAGCCCTTTAATAGAGTCTATTTTCGGGTCACCCTGTGGTTTAGGGGCACAACTAACTAACCCTCCAACCATGAGTATTATGAGCAATTTATGCATTAGGAATAAACCAAACAAAAGCCATCGTTAATAGTGTCTGGACAGCAGTAGATACTTCAGGAGTTATAGGATAAAAAGAGCTAACAACAGCAATGATAGCACCCGCTATCATGGTGGCAGTAGTCTTATTATACTTCTTCATATCACGTTTCCTCTAGTTGCAGCATGTAAACCACTTAACACTATTTCATCATTATATGGTTGGCTTCCATTTTCATGCTTTATAATTGCTCTTACCACTAACTCTAAGATACCCTCTTGTGTTAAGGGTATATGACTATCAGAATCAATGCCAACACGATCAGCAACACTAGTAATATAAGATTTCGTGTCATTCTCATGTTGCGGTGCCCATCGATTTATTATCTCTGATACACTCCTTAAGTTATGGTGCGTATAATACCTTAATAAGATTTTGCTTAAAGCTCTAATACCATATGCAGGAGAGGTAAAAGATACAAATGACTTATCATCACCATCTTCATTCGTACCCATCCAATTGTTATTTTTATTGATGCGTATGTTCCCTGGATTATTGTTCCTTATGCCTCTACTAGTCATTTATCTCTCCCGCCTTCTGGCCTTATAGCTTTAATTTTATATCTACTAGGACAAGCTCGGAATGCCTTCAGTTTGTTGCCTACATTACAAAATGTAATCCATTCTTCATAGGTTAAGTCTCTATGTTGCTTACGTATCTTAAGTACTTTAAAGGTTTGAATTTCTCGGTATGTAGTATTAGTATCAACATCTTGTCTAAGATCATACGCAGTTACAACTCCCCCAGTAAACACGACGAGGAAGCCAATTATACTTGTAGCTGATGCTATAGATAAACTCATTACCTCTATTTTCTATTGTTAAACAGTTCAAATAGTACTCGTATTTTATCTTTCAAAACCTCAATATCACCATGCATCTTCGCCAGAATAATAATCAGACCAATAACTGCAATAATTACAGGCCATGCAGCATTAAAAAGCTCTATCATTTGGTCCTACTCTGGTGGCGTCGGCCATGTAGGATTATTAGGATCGTCCGTATTGGCTGGTAGGTCGCGGAGTTCTTGGCGGTATGTGGTCCAACTTGCTTTGTCACTATCGTCTAACGGCGAGTCGGTGTTCTGTGTCCAGTCACTAGAGACTAATAACATATTACGATCCATACGAAGATCACCCATATATTCCTCACGGACTTCAGCATCAAGAGCTGCTCGATCTAAAACTATGGTTTTTGCCTCTACATCAGCTACCCAATGATTACATCTGACAAAGCACTTATCAGAGCCAGAGGCTGTTGCATCTGAATCTACATAAAAAGCGTCCGTTAAACCCATCGCATGAAGTTCAGAAATACGGTTTATGGCTTCCTGTTCAGTCCGATAGTCATCGTATTTAATTGGATGACCTTCAGCGTCAAATTTGTTGAGCGTCGTAAAGCTCATCGTCTTCTCCTAAGTATGCTTAATTCCCCAAGTAGTCATGCGACCTGTTGCGATATTGGCACCGGAAATATATATTTGTACTCTATCAAGCGTAATAGCAGCGGTTCGTTCGCCGAATATAGAACTACCTACCATAACGTCAGAACTCCTATGATACGTAGCTAAACCACTTATATATGGACGCGCACCAGCATCTCCGGGACCATGTAGGAATATCATCGCGCCCGCGCCTTCACCAGCATCTCCACCAGGATTTCGGAAGATATCAATGTGATTAAGAGATGTGCTCTCACTTGCGCCATAATTCGCATCCCCTGCTTTTACGTACATAAGGTGTTGGGCATAATTGCCCGAACCACTATCAATGCCACTGCTATCACCTACGCGAAATAGACAATTGTTATCGTCAGGCCCAGTCCAATCGGAAATAGCAATTGCATAGGTATCATACGTGCTATCAAGTCCGGTTTGAGTTAAGGTGGAAGCGGAGTCATCAGCCACCTGAGTTCCAATTAATGTCCAAGCCCCTCCAGAAGCAGCTACGGGAGAACCCCCACTATTAGGGAATGGCGTAAACAGGAAGGTGCTAGTCGTTAAGGCATACACAAGAGCTATGTCATTAGCAGCAGCTTGGTAGTTAGTATTGCCAGATACAGTAATCGTTGCACTGTCAACTACGGAAGCTGCACCATCGAAGATTACCCACATAGAATCGCCAGCACTTTTGGGAGTACCGAAATCTGTGATGGCGTTGGTGCCGGTGATGTGAACTGTGTTACCGTCGAAATTAGTCCATATGTTTGTGTCACCAGCTACAGAGGCGATACTAGCTCCTTGTGACAGGCTGACAAACTTGCTATTAGCATCTAGAAATCCACCTAGTTGCGGAGTTGTATCTCCAGCAACGGAGGCCAATGGGCCGGTAGCTCCTGTTGCCCCAGTTACAAGCCCAAAGTCAAACTTCTTCGTTGAAGCGTTATAGGTAGCTGTAGGAGTACCACCAGTGGCTATCGTGTTTGTATCATGTGTTGCAGCAATAACCGAAGATACATCAATTAGTGTTACAATGTCTCCATTAGCAACATCAATATCATATGTAGCACCAGAAGTATAGTTACTCTGTACAACACCATACCTACCAGCATCTAATACAAAGTCATTAGGAGTATACGTTGTTGCTGTTACCCATGTACCTTGTGAAGTAATAGAAACAGAGAATGATTCCCAACGATCTGCATTAGTAAGTCTATCAGCAGCAAACGTGCCAGTACTAGGAGTAGTATGAGCTATAAGTACTGTCCAGATTGTACCTAAATCTCCATCAACATACCTAGCACCAACAGCAACAGCTAGGGAATTCTCCCATTGCCCCTGCATATTCTGAACGGTGATAAAGTTAGAGAACACAGCATCAATAGTACGCCAATTGTTATGTTCACGTTCATGCCAAGGCGTAGTATCAAAGTCAACTAACTCTAAATTATAATTAACAGTACGAGTAACCATTGGTTATCCTATACGTCTATTTCTGTTCCAACGACCTGAACATTTACATCTACAAATGTGAGTGTACCAACAGTATAAGAAATTACGTCAGCGGCACTCAAATAATAAACAGCAGGACCGGGAGCACAAGTGAGGGCTGCTGTAGTTCCATCAGGGTCTACTGAAGTCGATGGATCATGCAAAGCCGTAGTTGAATTAGACCACATGATCTCCGTGGCAGGAAAGTTAAGGTGTGAGAATGTGGTAACACCATTAACTGAGACAAGAAAGTCCCCTGTCCCCGTAGATCCATGTGCTGTAAGCTTAACTTGGATTTGACACTTTGCAGCTTTAGCCGCTGGAACCGTATACACAGCATGTGTTCCAGCAGTAGCAGTAGTACTCTCTCCAAGTACTCCAATCTTGTCCGTCATCGTCTTCTCTCCTTAAGTTAAAGCAACACGACCAAAAGCAATGTCCCTTGCTAAACCACCTTGTAGAGCAGTAATTTCATCCTTGATGACAAGAAATTGTGCCCTGAAGTCTGATTTACTAGCCTTTACATTATCAGCCGGAAGTGTACTATCAACTGCACTAGTCATCATTATCTCCTTATTGAACCATTAAGGTATCCTAAAGTAACAGATATAAAGCGAAGGCCTTCACTAGAATCTCCAGTCATCCTAAGCTTCTGTATCTTGTACTTAGATACCCATGAATATAACTTCTCTAGGCTAGTAGGGCGTCCACCACCATAGTAATGACCATAGCCTGTTCCACCAAATCCTTGGTTATCTCCACCAGCCATTTCCATAGACAGTGTGGGAGTTAATACATCAACATCCCATCCTAATAAATCATCCCATTTAAGGGTATCCTCCTGCCAATCCTCACCAAAATCGTTACGATCTACATAAATATTATCGGTAAACATTTGTACAGTAAATCGGCTCTTCCCATTAGTATCAAAGTTAATGTACCGACTGTTATGAGTTAGGAATCGTTGATTATGGTCTGACCAAGGAAGCTCCCATATAAACTTGATAGGAATTCCACTATCTTTAGCATTAGCTACAGGGGTCCATCCAGTATAATCTAACCAAGAAGTTTCATCATCCCATACCTCTTGATCACCAATGTAATCTTTATTGATAATATCATTGGGTTCTCCTCCCATAAGGAAGATTTGAGTACCCTCAGTAAGAAATATACGCTTCAGAGCTGATCGGCAACCGGAAACAAATTTCCAATTACGCCATTGTTGCCACGCATCTATTGAGAGCTTCACATTCCTCTTATATACATAGCAGATGGTTTCAGTAGTATCGCTGGCCTTATTAGCATTAGGAACAAAGAGCATATAATTATCTTGGAGGGAATCCCATATGCTCCAAGTACGATCCTCTTGTGCTATAGTTGATTTAAGATTGTTTACATCTTTTTGATAGGCAGGATTAATCAACTCAGACGCTTGCTTACTAGTAACCGTACCAGAGATTAACGCTCTTTTTACCGTTGCAACCCCACTACGATCAGCGTAAATCATATCCTCGCTGATAGTCTGTTGTGATCTATGTGACAATGCTCCAGCGTTTTCAATAGCATCATCAAATGTGGGATTATGTACTGCCGCAACAACTAAGGCACCATCGGAGTCAAACACAGGATTAGTAAACGTACCTATCTGTCCCGGTAAGATAATATCCTCAAACATGACCATTAACTTATCACGGAAACGTCCTAGTCCTTTAATAGCATGTGAGCCACTAGGCACTCGAGAACCAAGAGATAGGTTGACAGCATCATTAGGTGCTGGGTCATTTAAGAACACGCCACTTGTATCTGTTGAAGAGATGAAGAGCTTATCTTCTTCTCCATCAGTAAGACTACCAGCAAAGATTAAATATCGTCCATGTGTCAATACAAATCGAGCTATTGGCGTATTAGCATTACTGCCTGATGCAGGATCATTAAGAAATGTAACATCTATAGATGGATTAATGATAAGTGGCTTATTGATACCATTAGCTATAATTAGACTGCCATTAAATATAGTAAATGATGCAAATATGGTAGTAACCCAGCCATCAGGTGATCCGGGTAGGGATGATGCAAAGTTATCATCCCATATAAGCTCCACGGCTCCATACGCATCGACTCGTACTATTTTACCATTCTTTCCTACAGCGATAATGTGCCCACTGTAGTACTCACAGTTGATGATCTCATCTAAGTACTCTTCTGTCTCTGCAAATAACTCAGTACCCGGTCGAACTACATTAGAGCCATCAGAACCACGTTGCATATTCTCTAGGACTTTAGAGAACTTAGTATCTAGATTAAGATCATTATCAATGACATTCCAACCACCAGAGAAATCTCTGATAGTGGCATCAAGCATCAAATTACGACGCTGGATTTGTACAGGTCTGCCTCTATTATCACCAAATACAGGCATCTAAGAGGATAACTCCGTAAAGGTAAAGGTAGCTGGTAGTCCAGCAGCAGGATCAAGTGATAGAGGCCCACTATTAAGCGAATCTTTTAATTGCATAACTCTTGATTCAAACATAGCTTGGAACTTTTGTGTGGCATTGGTGTTTGTTCCATCATCTTCTAAATAATCAAATACAGCACCAAGTATCAATGCCTGATCGTCAAACTCTATTTCGTCTGTAGATACAAACGTGGAGGGCTTAGTTCTATACCTAACAGTTAAAGTGCCTGTAGATGTATGCGGCCAAATATGGAACACACGCGATGTAAAGTTAGAGAATGACGAAGATAGCCCTTCATAATGGAGTGGCCTTGTCCCACCCAATCCAAAGGGATTAACTGTAGAGGGATTTAATTTAGGGATTGGAGTAGAATTATCATTATGAAACATAACTTGTACATCTTCTACATCCTTGACTATATTGGTCAAGTCTGTAGTGACTACTCCTAATGTCCCATCAAGGGTATATTGAGTCCAAGTACAAAACTGAGGCCAGAACTCCTCTGAGAATAATACGTCAAACTTATGTTGGATCATCTCACCTATACGATCTTCTGCATAGATTTGCGCTCCTTGCCCACTAACCATAGACAAGCGATCTTCAACACGGACGATTAGCTCTGTTAATGTACTCATCTGACCGCGGGTCCATGTGCCCAAGCAACTAAGGAGTAACGAGTTCCTTTCGCTACAGGAGTTATAGCATGAGGCATCCAACTAGGGAAGCAAGCTACTGTTCCTAAACTGGTAGCTATAGTTACTGGATTGTTAGGTAACCCTATCTCCAACATACCACCTTCATAGTCCTCTGGTTTAGATAACTGGATAGACATAGATAACTTTCTTTGTGTCTCTTCAAAGCCATCGAAGTGGATATCATAATGATCTCCTACTTCATACTTAGAAAACTGAATAACCTCTATGTAACCAGACCAATCTTGCTTCACAATAGATTTATTAAGAGAATGAAATAATGAACTGACTTTCTCATATAACCACTCATTATCTGAATCAGGAATAAGACCTTTACGCTCACCAGATCGTATATGTTTCAAGTTAGAATCATTGCTGATAGTAGACTCTGCCCAAGGAAATCTTTGTGCATCATTAAATACACTCTTAATTTCCAATGACGTAAAAGTTCCTTCCCAAACCCCTATATGAGGTGATAATTTCTTCATAGAAATGACGGGAGAGTGAAGGGGAGGACAACCCTCTCCCGCCAATCCTACTTAGCCGTTATACTGCTCAATACCGTGTAAATCGGCAGTATCGACTTTATAACGACACTCATAGGATATGGAGCCATTACAAGCAGTAGTAAGTAGAACAGTACCACGAGTATCTTCAGTAGTAGCGGTCTGAGTAGCAGTATCATCACCAGCAACAAAGCACAGAGGCTCAATAGTCACTAGATAATGAGCAGAACCCGATCCACCACCATCACCAGAGATACCAACAGACTCAAACTTATCAACTCGACTAGTTGGTTGGTCATCATCCGTAGTAGCTGTATCACTATCAGCAATTCCTACAGCCGTAGGGTTAGTATGAGTGATAGTCAGTCCTACTACATCAGTAGCACTTGATCCAACAAAGACTGTATTAACATTGTCAGCACTAGCAGCAGCCGTGGTAAGAATAGACTGATAACCCGTAATTTGTCCTGCAAGAGGACTGATAGAATGGACATCAGTACCGGCAGCATACTCAGTACCACCAACTACGATGGGACCATGTTCTACTACTTCATGTGGCATCACCACATCATCTTCTGTGTAACCAGTAATTCTCTCAGCCTTATAAGGAAGGCCAAGACGATTACTCCAGCCGATGTCAACGGTATCACTAGCAGCTCCAGAAGCAATAGCTAGGCTATCAACGAACTTAAATGATTTATTACCGTGGATAACAACAGTACCGCTAAGAGTCATACTCTCTTTCATACCTTGCCCTAAATAGTCCCTTCCAGTAATAGTAATAACATGGTCAGAACCAGCAGAGCCAGTAGCAGTGAGACAACGACCATAAGCAGCATCAATCATGCCACTGGTAGAAGTCAAAGAAGTTGAGCTACCATTGAAGGTAGTTTTATAATCCGCACTTGTAAATGCCGTATCACTATTGGTAGCACTAACACCATCCCAAATGCCATCGGCATCAAGAGCAGCAGGAGCGCCCAAGTACGCAAGATGTTCATCCCCTACAACATCAGCAGCAAATTCCATATTAGGGACATACTGATCAATATTGCGAGGAAAGTAGTCAGCATTAACTTTACTCATAACTTTCTCCTAAGTTTGTGCAACACGAGAAGATCGTGGACGACTAGACTTCTGTTCAGCTTTCGCCTCATAGTCATGGATAACTTGTTTACCCATATTGTCTCCAGTTTCCATGTTAACCATATCAGGGGTTTCCAGAAAACCTTGTCGTTCCATCTCTTCTTGGGTCCAGATGTGTATAGATGACCCTGAAGGGAAATAAACATTCCAACCAGCATCTACTTCTCGGTCTTCAAACTCAAAACCACCAAGTAGCTTACCATCTTCGTCTGTTTTAGGAGACGCTATTCTGCGTGTCCCTTTCCCTTTTAACTTACGTACTTGAAACCGTGGTTTGACCTCTCCACTCATCCCCTTCGCTCCTATCTTAAGAGTTGATCAAAACTGCATGGGTACGGAAAGATTTCCACAAGCACCACTGCCCCTGCCAGACAACTCGTCTGCCATGTGCATCAATAGTCCAAGGAGCAACAAGCTCTTTGACTTTCATATTGACATGCTTGAGGATATGCAGACGCAGATACTTGCTATTAATAAAGAACGCCTTATTAACAGGACAATCTTCGTCATACATCATTGGGATGTTCTGATGCTTAACACCAGAGAAGCCCAAGTCCATCATCTTCTTGCCAGAGTTACTTTCTGACAGATTGATAACGACTTTATCACGTACAGCAGTACGGTAATGCCTATAGAGATTCCGACCAGTGAGGATAACATCAGGCTTATCACCTTTAAGGGTCAAATCCATCAGGATATCATCAAAGGCTTCTTCAATGTTCGTTGAATCCAAGTTACCATTGAAGTCATAGGCGGAAGTACGCCACTGGGTTTCGTTGGCACGGTTGATATTGCCAACAGTACCCGTGGTGGGGTCATCAGGAATGAGCAAACCCAAACCTTGTGGATCAGTGCCAGCACCGGAAGCATAGAGATACTCAGAGAACTTCTCTTTGATACTCTCTTCTAGTACGTCGATCTTAGCTTTCATAAGCTTAAAGATCTGTGCAGCACCTTGGTTCTCGTCTTCTTCCTGATCAGATATCACGACAGAACCTGCAACACGCGCCCAATTATAAGTTACAGTATCAAACTCATTGGTCTGTGCAATAGGTTGTTCATCGTAGTATTCAAAGGAAGTGATATTAGGATTACGACCAAGAGTAAGAGGGTTCGTAATCTCATGCCCACCATCTTCAAACTCAACACGATTAGTAGCAAACGCCCACGCCATAAGAGCATTACTCTTAATAGACGCAAGGATCAGCTTCTTACGAGACTTCGTAAGAGTTGAGTTCAAAACAGTGGCGATTGGGGAACTTGCCATGACTGTTTTCCTAACTAGTTAATTCCAGCCTCTACCATAGCTTGGCGAATTATATCGTCGGTAGAAGTACTTACATCAGCTACCTCGGCAGTATCAGTCGCCCTACTAGGATCGACATTATTGCCATCAGGTAATTGTTGTTGCGTATTTTGTAGGCCATTAGCTTGTCTATCAGCTTGTTCTTGCTGTAATACAGCTAAGGATTTCGTCCAATCTAAGCCTTTAGTGGCATAATAGGATTGGAGTTTAAAATACGCGGCTTCTGGAGATAAACTATTATCTTCATTTAACAGCCGGGCGATAGTGTCTTCATGTGCAGCGGCATCAGGATATTTAGTTATAAAGTTCGAGTATACCTGATATGCGCGGTCATTGTTCTCTTGTGTGTCTAATTCAGCTTGTCGCTGATCGGTAAATGGCTTCATGGCCGTATCCAACATCTGCTTCATAGCACTCATGTCGGTCGTACCAACGTCATCAATATTATGCCCTGATGCTTGCGCCTGTGTCAAGAGGTATTTTATGGTTTCAACAGGGTCATTTTTGTAGGACGCAATCAATTGTGCGCCAGTAGTTACCTCATCAGGAGTTAGATCATATTGATTACCAATCGACCCAGCATCTTCAAATGCTTTGAGTCTATTAGTAGCTTCAGTTAGTTGAGTAGTTAAAGTATCTACTTGTTGCTTACCACGTTGAGCAGCCTCATAGAACCTACGTTCTCTGCCACCTGACGCAATTACATTTCCGTCTCTTCCAACAAGGTCTTGGGGACCAGAATTCTTTTGGCCCGCTTGCTGGCCTTCAGTGCCACCGCTAGGAGCTTGTCCTCCTCCCTCATCCGTTGGCGTACTTCCGCTTGTTTCTTGTGGGACTGTATCCTCCGTGCCGCCAATCGACGCTGGAACTGATTCATCTTCATTACTACTTTCTCCAATGTCATCCAAGATAGATTCTTCAGTAGTAAGTTCTTCTTCATCCGCCATAGAACATCCCCTTATTGAAGTTGTGCAGTGCCTTCTTGTTGCTGTTGTGCCTGTTGCTGTTGAGCCATAGCAGCTTCAAGGGCTTTCTGCGGTGAGACTCCTGATTGAATAGCACTTTGCACTTGCTGTTTAACTTCAGGAGGTAGTTGCGCTAGTACTTCTTTGATCTGTTCAGGACTAGAAGTACCTATATTAGAATCTCCTTGTCCCGGTTGACCTTGACCTTGGACTTGACCTTGCTCTTGCCCCTGACCCTGACCCTGTTGGGTTTGTTGGTCTACGGCAATTATCAATTCTTCCCAATCTTCTTCACTCATAGTTATCTCATCAAAGGCTTCTTGCATGACTTGCATCATGACTTTGAGTACAGGACCGGGTGCTGCATTAACAAATTGGCCTAACACTTGTCCAAGTTCTAGGGCTTCCTCTTTCTTTGCAGCACTAGTAGGCTTCTTAGTACTACCACCTACTACTGTTTGAGATAGATTTCTAATTTCTTCTGGAGACTTATTCTGCCATACTTCTTCCGCTTCATCACCCACAATGGAGATTACTTGGTCAACTGGCATGAACTGTAAGCATAACTGAGCTATTCCCCAGTAGACTTGCCCAATCCAATCTTCAATTTGATCGGCTTTCTCATCAACGCGCATATTCGCTGCACCTTGATTGGCCTGTACTGCTGCCTTGTTAGTATTAGTCTTAAATTGCTCACCACGCATGACCGTACCAACTGATGATATCTTATCAATGGCTGCGTACTTTCCATCTTTATCAAATATATCTTTATACTGTAAGGATGGAGGAGGTATGGAAGAAATTAACTCTGCCATCTTAACGTCAGGTGGAGCATCAATGCCTCTAGCTGTTCCATCATCACCTGATAAAATAGCATCTGCGTCTGCTTGTCCTATTAGATTCTTATTAAAGAAGATGTTACGTCTGGCCCAACGTCTAGACCGACGTTCTTCATCAGTAATCTCGTTAATAGCATCTTGTTGATCTAGGTAGTAGGATACTTCACCCTTAGTTAAGGGGCCACGAGGACTCTCAAAGAACGTAAGAGGATAATAAGGAAAGAATGTATCCAACTGTAACGGATCATCCCATACCCAAATGGGCCATGTCCAATCCTTATGATTATACATAAGAACTCTACGGGTCACTTTATCCCATACTATATAAACCTTAGTCATCTTGGCTTTATTGAATGCTTCTTGATCGTTGAACCCAAAGGCTTTGGCATTTTGTACTTCATCATTATCACCGAAAATACTCATATTGTCTGCGTCTTCGATCCCTTCATTACTTCCAAGGGTAGACTTCATTACATGAGTAGGTTGGTAGATAGATTTGTATTCTGCACCTAACTTGGCTTTAGTAGCATACTTGGCTAAGATAAACTCAGTAGGTAGCATGTCCTCTTCAACAACCCAATTAGCATCACTTAAGTCTATCTCTTTAGCATTAGGATCTACTTTGATACTAAAGGGTGACTTGTACTTAGCAAAAGGACCAGAAGGTTGGAGAATATCAATTGACTCTTCTAGAGCCATGATCTTACCTTCAATCTCAATGATCTTCTTAGTATCTTTGGCTTTTGCTAGTTGTGCAGCTAATGTACTTAAGTCTTGTAATGCTTGTTCACTACTTTCATTTCTTTGTGTCCAGCCAATTTTCATCCAAGCCCTATTAGTGAGGAGACAAGTAACTACCCCTCTTTTAGCTTTAGGCTTAAGGTTTATCCCCGGCGCAGAAAGGCGACTACCAAGGATGTTAACAAGACGCTCAAGTATGGTAGCCAGTTTTTTTTCAGATTCTCTATTACTAGTAAATTCAGCGGTCGGGTTTCGTGCATAGAGTGCCGGAACCATCGTTGTAACATTAGCAAATACGACATTTTCTGTCTCTGTTAGATTGTTGTTAAGGCGTTTATTACCTAATAAATTACCTGAAGTATGCGTACTTGGTTCTCTATGAGAAAGTTGATCATTCTCAAAGTATCTAATAGCCTCTTCCCAAGCTTCTCTAACATCTTCAGTATGTTTATCAGCTTGCTCTACACGAGATTTCCATACCTTACCCTGAGACTTAGACACAGGTATCTTACTATCACCAATGACTTGGTAAACAGGTTGTACCTTGCCTCTACGTCTACGAGTAGGAGCTACTTCACCAAGAGAAGCATCAATGTTGGCATCTACTTCAGTGGGGATTTGATCTTCAGCCATTAGTTCTTTCCTAGTCCTGACACAATAAGTTCAAAGTCTTCTCGACTGATTCGTCCTTCATTCAGAGCTTCTCGTGCAAAGTGTAATTCAGCGGCATCCTCTGGTGATAATTCTTTGTTTGGTACGGCTTTTAGTCTTGCTTTATTCCTATCAGCTATAGCGAACTGTTCTCTAGCATGTTTAAGAGCCGCTACTTCTTTCTTAGTAAGACTCTTCTCGCTGGGTGGATTGGCTTTAAGCTCTTCTCGTCTCTTTACCATTTCAGCAATCTCTTCCTCTAATGTCTGTTTAGGAGGAGGAGTCTGCGCAGGTTTATTCTTCTGGCTTGGTTTAGTCCTTTTTCTCTTATCTTTGCTAGTAGGATCACGCTTCAATTGCCTAGCACGAAGTAGGTCCATTAATCTGCTATGAGCTTCTTTCTTACCTTCTGGAGTAGGATCAGGATATTCTTTTAACTTGGGTCTTGGAGCACGAGCAGCACTAGCTTGTATTTTATTAAGCTCTCTAGTCTCTTCTAATGTAGTATCTAGACGACTTTCTTTCTTTTTACGAGGAGGAGTCTCAGCCTTCCCAATACGCCTTAAGGCAGCTTCTAGACTCTCACGATTTCCAGCGGACCTAAACAATGGTAGATTAATGAAGTCATCGCCACTTTGAGGATCAGGGATAGAGGGCTTTTTCTTAGCAGTCGGCAACTGTGTTCTTGTTTTTTCTGGGGCCAGTGTCTCTCGTCCCACAGTTCTATTAATTATACCAAGTTCAGTTTGATTAAGAGGCCGCGTAGCATTAGATACAGTGTCTTGTAGTCTTTGGGCTTGGTTAAGTACTCCTTGTTGTCTCTTATCAAAGGATACACCACCCTTGGCTTCAGACTTCCTGACTCTAGCTTTACCTTCTTTAGCTTTAACTTTAGATGCCCGACGTTTTGCAGCACTGCGAAAGTATCGCCTTGCTCCAGCTTCGACATCTCCCTTCTCAACAGATACTCGCATGACATCATCGAATTCATCTATAATGTCTTCAAGTGCTTGTGGATCACGACCTTCTACTGCTTTATCACGGCGAGATGTCCAGTCATCTATTTTGTCTCGAATGTTTCCCTGTATTCCACCAACCTTCTTTTTAGTATTAGATGGCTGGCCTAATGCCTCACTAAAATCTCTTAAGCGTTGATTAACGCTCTGTTGTAACTGGAAGAAGTCTTTCTCAAAATCACTAGCAGTTGCTATCCTACCAAATCCAGGAACATCCTGAGCCTCAATGATCCCATGAATGTCTTTCTCTGTAGGATTGACAGTTGTCTCATCTAGGCCACTTCGTGCATAAGGAGAACTAGGTCTTGGTTGCTCACCAACATTACGGGGGAACTCTTTAGTAGCTCCCTGAGAAGGAACGAACGTAGCTTTACCAACTCCTGAGACAGTAGTAGGAAATGGTAACTGGTCAGTACTTTGGGGAGTAGCTTCATCGAAGACTCTAGTAAGTCTTAAGTCTCCTTGAGCAGCTTTAGGAGCCTCTTGTTTAGCCGCCCTTTGTCTAGCATTAATCTGTGCCTCAAACTCATCAAGCACATTGTTAACTGGAACATTCTTTTCTTTTGCTAAACTGTCTAATTCATTTATGATGAAGCCTTCTTGATCAACTTCATTCTCTACGTTGAATCTTGCACCTTCATCAGTATCAAATCTACGAGGATTGTCTACATCCCAATACTTGTTAACCTTGGCTGCTGGAAGAGTTTGTGCCTCCCCAAAGTATTTAGCTACTAATCTAGCTACCCCTGCTGGTATTCCACCTCTAGGCATATCGAGCATTCCTTGTATGTTCTTCGATATCCTTTTCGCCCCATTGTCTCCACCCAATGACTTCAGGACGTTTAGGTTTAATTAGTGTCGATATGTTAGGTCTATGAGATAGCATATACTTAGTAGTATCCATAGCGTGATCGTCTTTATCAATAGGCTTATCTATCTGTTCTCCAGATGGATTCTTCTGCCAGTAGTAATCACTTATCTCATTAATCCACCATTCTAACTTATCACTGATATACAAGTGAGGAGCATTCCATTCACCTGTAATAGGATTCTGGTGGTTCTTAACAGGAGCTAGATACTGAGATACCTTAACAATACCATTGCTGATATCGTTATTACCTCTAGTACATACTAGTCCTTCTTCTAAGAACATATCAGATATAGACTTACCTACTAGCTTCTTGCCAACTGCCTTGCGTCGGAAGATATCAGGATCAGCTAGAATCATATTATTAGCAATATGATAGTTATCTCTATGTGACTTGATATCCTTAATCTGATCGTCAATTAAATACTCTTTCTCATACTCACCATCTAAGAGAAAAACATTGCCAAGAGTATCACAGAAACCACAAAGATAACAATAAGGAACTGCCATTCCATAATCATATCCCTCTAAGATAGTCATGTTATCTGTTACCATGCGTAAGCGTTCATAGTAATCTAATATAGAATTATGTGAAAGTACATGAACATCTTCATTAAAGAGTGGATACACTAGTCCTTCGTAACTTGCCCACTGTCCCATGAGGAAGCGAGATCGCATCTGTCCCTTATAGGATGCTTCTAAAGTTTGGATGTAATCAACTTCTAGATTATCCTTATTTTCATATGTTGATCCTTCAAACAACTCAATCACAGGAACAGGAAGTTTATTCTCTTTGATAACAATCTTGCCATCTGAATTTGTCTCACAGAGTAGCTTCTCATTCATGGTTCCGTCTTGCAAGTCGTGTACAGGCTTAACCAATTCTCTGTAGACCCAATTCCTAGTTGGATTAGTTGTGATGATGAACCAACGAGGCCCAGTATTAGGCATGGTAGGATCATCACCGATATATCTAGCCATACCCCTTAAACGTCCGAGTAAATCTAGAAAGTCCTTATGAACAATCTCTGGGTCTTCCATTTGATCTACAACGATCAAATCATATGTAGCTGACAGTAAATTGGATGTAGTAGCTTCGTTACCTATCTTGCCTTGTTGTGCGATATATCTAAAGTTGATAGTTGTACCATTCTTAAGAGTACAGGTGTTACTAGCATTGGCACTCTTAGGAAAGGATTCAATCCAATCAGAAGGAATCCACTTAGTGAACTCTTTTCGGAGTGTGTCATTAAGCTTCGGATATGTAGACCTTGCCATAAGTATATTAGCGCCGGGATAATCCTTCGCAAGTTGGATAGCCTTAATACAAGAAGCGGAGGTTTTACCATTGGCAAAGCCTCCTCCAAATAGTTGAACCTTGGCTCTAGACTTTAAGAACCTGTCTTGTAGGCTATCTTTCTGTAAGCTGAATGTAGACATTATCTACGGAAGCTATACAGCTACCCAATCGGCATTGGTAAGTGCATCAGTATCAAAGTCACCATCAACACGTTTGGCGACATAGTTAGTATCACTAGCGACATCATGGGCAATCTCACCGATGTAGCTAGGAACTAGATTAGCGATGACAGTGGCAGCACCGCGGTTAACACTACTTAGTTTGTTCTCGGGGCCAGAACCGACAGTTCCACCACCATTGCCACTAGACTCAGTTACGGTAGCCATATGAATCTCCTTTCGGAAAGATGTTGTTAAAACTCATCCGGTGTAATATCAATAGTAGGTATCGACTTGTTCTCATCCTTAACTACATACTCAATAGTTAAGCCACCTTCCATCTTATGTCTATGCTCTACTACATCAACAGGCCGTTGTCCAGCACGATCAAGAATGTCTTTAGCAGCACTCATACGAGTACCAATACCCATCTCAGGGTCTAAGGCAGAGAACATTACATTAGCAGCATTACGACTCTGTTGTACGAACATGCTACGCACATCAGATAAGTCTGATTCAGCAATAGTCTTTATGAATTGTGCTTGCAAGTCTAGGTATACATCAGATTGTTTAATTGAAATGATTTGATCTGCGGGTACAGATATACAATGTGATATGTCTTCATCGTCAATACCAAACATGGTATAAGAGAGAATGACACTTAATGTATTCATCTGGTGAGGAGGAACAGGAAGGTCGCTGATACGCTTACGTGCAGCAACGACCTCCCTTTGCATAGTCGTAGAGTTTGGTACTTCTACTAATATCTCATTAGGCACTACACTACCATCAATGGGATTTATCTTGGTCCCATCTGCGAGTATTAAAGGTTCTGATCCATTAGGAAGCATTACGGACTAAACTCGTCTCTCCCTTCTGTACGGCCACGGAACTGTCGGCGGCCCCTTTGATATTCATCATACGTGTCAGAGATTCTACTTCCTATAATATCAGGATTCATGTTAGCCTGAAGCCACTCTTTTACAGCTGTGGTTAATTCTTGTCCTTCCGCTGCTGCACCTCGTAGGATTTCAGGAAGAAGCTCTGGAATATTAAGTAGAGTTTCTAGGTAATTATCATCTCCATTCTTGAAATCATCTAAAGCCTTCTTAATATTTGCCTCTACTTGAGCCCTCTTATCTTGCGTCATAAAGACGTCAGCAACGCTCTTAGCACCTTTTCCTACTGGCTCAAGAGCACTCGAAACTCCACCCCTAAGTTTGTCTGCGGTAGTCCTAAGTGCACCGGTGAAAGGAGTTCCAAATGGAGAAAAGATATCATCATATCTTTCCGAGAGCTGTTGAGGAGTCATATCTGCGTGATCCCGTTCGAGGGCACCTGCTTTCGTAGCTTTTGAATCCTCTCCCGAGTCGATAGCTCTCTGATGAATTCCTCCAGTAGTATCAGGAACCACAGAGTTATCGAAAGGCACGGCTTGTCGAGGCACGGCTTGTCGAACTTTAGGTTGACTACCACTAGGAAGTATTGTTGCCATTTCTGGCAATCCACCACCAATGTCACTCCTCCAAGGAGGAGTAACTGGAGCACCACTAGTAGTAGCTAACCCAGCGGGATTTGCTTGGGCAGCAGTCATATCCGCGCGTTCATCACCAGATACAGCTTCGAGTCCGTCACCAGTGTAATCTATGCTACCAATGCTTCCCAGTGAGGCATCAAGGTCAAGTGTCGGCATGTTAGGTCTATACGTGCTAACTCCATATGGATTGCCTCCGTTTGGGGTGTTACTCTGTGGCCGAGGCTGTCTTCCCATTGCAGTTGGCCCATATTCAAACCGCTCTTCTCCCGGCTCTGCTTGTCCTACCGCATCCAAATCACGAATCGCTGGGGAGACATCAAGTCCAGTTGTCCTTGCTAAGAATCGACTAAAGGCATCCGGTGTACCGCCTCCAAGGGTATCATCTCCCGCACCCAGAAGTATATCATTACTCTCGCCGCCGCTAATGATATCATTACCTTGATTACGACGATTCTTCGCACGTTCTGCGGGTGTATGTACCGGCATTAGCTTAACTTCCCACCGCCACCATTACCACTAACATCAGTGGGATAGGTGGAAGGTGAACGAGTTGCACGACTGCCACTAGGAATCAACATAGTCTGAAGTTCCGTGGTATCAGTTGTAGTAATAGCACGACTAGTATTAGCTGTTGCATCATCCTTATCAGATGTCATCAACAAGCCCATACGTTCTTTCGCTGCAACAGTTCTAACACCACCATTAACATTAGCAGTCGGATCAGCTTCAGGAGTAAGTTGTGAGATAGACACACTAGCAGTTGACTGAGGAACTTGTCCTGCTACAGCATCTTCAATAACCGTTGACATGATTTCACCAACTTCACGCATGTTGTTCTTACGCAACAAACGCATAAGGTGATACCTGTTAGGGGAACGTCCACTTAGGAATTCATAAGTAGCGTTTGTATCTCCGGGTCCATAGGCGCTATTTTCCCAGAACAATGCACTAGTAGCCATAACTCTTATCTCCACTTAGTTGTTTTGTCAGTGACTAACTATTGTAGTTCATATTTATGTATTTAGTCTTAGGGGGTCTGGAAAGCAAGTGCTTTATTTTACTGCGATTCACAGAATTGTCAACCCCTAAAATAACGGGCCACGCTAGAGGCCCGACTTCGCCCTCCACCTCAGTATATGACACACAAGTAAATTATATATTAGGTACTTAGGAAAATACGGGGTATGGGTTTTTTATAAAGGGGGGGATGATAGGTCTTACTTAGCACCTTGCTCCGATGTTGTTAAACCCCTCTTTTTATTCCGGGGGGGACTAAAACAACAACAACAAGGGGGTACCCGGTCTTACGGTACAGTTATGTGCCAACATCGCACACTTACCACCTAGTATATGTAATTAAGGACGCTTAACGTGCAAGTGAATGCCACTAACACCCCAACATACACAACCTAACGATTACAACCCACTAGCATTCCATCACTCACACAACATAACGTAATGATCAACACGACATCGACCATATACGAGAGTGTATATAGGATTGAGCATGGTATTTGCATGAGCTTGAGGCATACACCAATGCATCCTTATCTACTATATCATGTGTGCGATCCATGTTGCTTCGCAATATAAGGGACATCTGTCCCTTATGATCCCTCGACAAACTAGTGTTAGTTTGATCACCAAAACCTGAGAGATCAGGTTTATCAATCTTACTGCTCGCAAGAGCTTCACAGTTAGCAGTAAGGCCAACGTAGCGCCGTTGGATCACTTAAGCATTCGTGCCCTTCGAGTCAGCACTTGTCCCCTCGTCCTCGTATAGTTTCTTGTTTAATCTGAGTCAGCCGGAAATTGTCTGCCCCCTCTTAGTGAGGGGCAGCCAATCCGGCTTGTCTCCATTAATGTTCTTCTTTTGGAGCTTGATATGACCATTTCCATTAAACGTCCCGTCGTGTCCGTTATTCCCTCTCCTTCCGGCAATGGCTTCACTTATGTCATCGAGTGCGAGCATTGGACCAACGATTATATTCGGAGCGAAGTTGGATATGATCTTACTGATGTCACCAAACTCTCCGAGAACTTCGCTAAGAGATTTGAGGCTGAAGCCAAGGTCATCGAGTCCACCCAAGTAGGACGTGGCATTATGAAGGCATACGTCGCTCATAGGGACTTCTATCCTCGCCCCAAGATTGCCAAGCATGACGCAAAGCTTGCCAAGCTTGCCTATTAATCCACTCACTCACTCAGAGCTAGGGGCTTCGGCCTCTAGCTTCTACCCTTACATGGAGATACCAAATGACTATGCATACGCTTATCCCTATTCTCGACTCGTGCACACCAGAAGAGTTCCGCAAAGCCCTAGCCGAGCTTGATGCTAAACAGCCAAAGCCCACACCCAAACGCGAGGAAAAAGGAGATACCAATGAAGTATCATAATTGGGACAGATTCATATGTCCTGACACCGAGGACTTGATACATCATCTTGATGAACAAGAGGAGATATCGAAGATGATGGCAACGACAGTTACCAGACCAACCATCGAGCTTAACGAGGAGAGGAGGGAGTGATCCCTTCTACCTCGCTAGCAAAACAAAACAAAAGAAAGGATATGAGCGCGAAGACGCGCACATTATTAGATTCGCTATCGCTCATCAGAGGTAAAACAAAAGAAACAACAACAAAAGAAACAAAAACAAAAACAGAAACAAAAACAAAACGGAACACCGAGCAGGGTATGTCGTACCTGTTCTGTCGGCTGGCTTAACTTCCCTGTTGTGCATCGTGGTCAAAGCCTTTGTCAACCCGCTGCTAAGTGAGCGGGCCGCCAAAGTCTGGTCTGCGTGTGTGTGGCTTTAATGAAATGGAGATGAAAGATGAATAACAACGTGATTAAATCTATTACACTCTGCCTAAATAATTATCCTATTTTACGAGACTTTAATAACCTCTGGAATAAGATTCAACAAGATAATAACCTAACTAAAGGCAGGAATTACTATAATCATACAGCTACATGGTACGGAGCAAAGAATTACGCCTACCCGGGCATAGAACACAAGGCTCAAGATATGCCTCACGGATTTACTGAAATTGCTAAAGATATTGAACAAGAACTAGACCACCAAGAAGGATACTTCAATTGCCTATTAATAAACTCATTTAAGAACAAAGGAATTGGAGCACATGCAGACAATGAATCCATCTTCAGACATAAAGATGGAACGATAGGCACCGTAGCTACACTTTGCCTAGGAGGATCAGCAACTATTACCATAGCCCGCAATTATCCTCCTAGAAATCCTTTCCAATTTGAGACACATAATGGAAGCTGCTATATAATGCCTGATGGAAATTTTCAGAATGAATATAAACACGCAATAGGCAGATCATCTGAACCAAGAATTAGCTTAACCTTCAGACATACACCTTAAACAAGGAGATAGAATAATGACTATATATGATGACAATCTAAATTTACTCGCCAAGTATAAACATCAAGGTTGTCCTGCCACATTTTATGAAGACCCATGTTCGCATCCGTCCCAATGTGCAGATTATGGACGATGCCTAATTTTACCAGATGAAGTGAGTGAAGATGAGGCTCTAGAGGCAGCCTGTAACAAATACTGTAAGGCTAGAAATGAGGAAGCCATTCGGGAAGGTTTCAATGAAGAAGACCTAATAGTTACATCGAATGAGATAATTAAATGTGATAACCAACTAGAGATAGATGCCATAATGGAATTATACACACGAGCTATGAAACTTGCAAAGGAAGCTACTTCGTTTAGTACCAGTGAACTTTGGATAGGAGTAGCTAAGGAAAAAGCGAGTGAGATAAAATCCCTCAGAAACACAACGGAGAAATGAAATGAAAATCCTAATATGTGGTGGACGAGACTATAAAGATCAAAAGACTGTTGATAAGGCAATGGATCACGCAGTTAGACACATTAACCCTGATGATATCACTGTTATATCAGGACATGCAAGAGGAGCTGATCAGTTAGGAGAGACATGGGCTAAATCAAGAGACCTATCATTAGACTTATACCCTGCTAAATGGGAAACATATGGCAAGTCAGCTGGATTCAAGCGTAACATACAGATGTTAGACACCAAGCCTGACATGGTAGTAGCATTCCCAGGTGGTAAAGGTACAGCACATACAGTACGTAATGCCAAAGAACGTGGTATAGATGTAATGGAAGTACAAGAATAGGGTTGTCACTGGTTGGTTTAGTGTGGTAAAAATCTTTGGCCGGTTAGAGAGGAGAAAGAGGATGTTAATAAGGCAATACTCAGACGAAGACCTGATGAGCCAGCTTGACTACTACAACGAAGTGGCATGGGATGATGTACCCCGCACTATAAGGGAACAGATCATATCACGAACCATCTTACTACCAGCTCGACCACCCACTAAACAAGAACAGTGGGATACATTAAGCGATGCGAAAGAACATCGTGAAATGAACAACGAACAAACAATGAATGACATCAAACTGAAATATCAACACAAAAGGAATGAACACAATGTTTAATATCAATGACTTCCTAACCAACCTTGACGTATCTGATTCCACTGACATTATCAATGAGACTCTTGACCTTACTAAGATTGTTCATCTCATTACTAATGACCCTTGGCTAGCACGACAGGCATTCTTCGGATTGGCTGGATCAATGGAACGACAGCTCGAATGGATAGGCTCAAGCATGTATCCTAATGCTGTACGTAAGCTTGAACGTCTAGCTTCAGGTGGCATTAAGAGTGAGGCATACGCAGTTAACAATTGGTTTGGCACTACTAACTCAGACGATGAACATGTTAATGCTGAATCTGTTATGTCACATACTGGTGATCAGATTAATGTTGATGATCAACTCACTGACCAACGAGAATTTGTTGATGAGTTAGATGGCCGCATGAAACGTGCAGGTATCATCTTTGTATACTGCATGAAGGAGCATGATAAGCTTAGTGACACGCTTGATCAACTTAGCTATGCTGGCATCAAAGCTAAAGGATCAATGAATAAGCAACAGCGAACTGGATAATCTAGCAATAGAGGCTGCGAGTATCATAGTGGTACTTGCAGCCTCAACATCCACATTCAACTCACAATAGAAATTCTACTAAAAACTAAAAAAAACCGTCGCCTCTTTCATCATCCGGTTCTTTGGCCTATAATAAATGCTACTAAAGTATAATAAATCGAATGGAACTAATCATGGAAATAATACTACTGGGTATTTTATATGTAGCAGTAACTATTATAATATCAATACTATGACCAGACCATTACCTATGAAGTTCATACCACAAACAGCTATTAAAGTGCTACGTGTTGAACGAGGTTCCTGTGTATCCCTAGATGTTCTTGAATGTTGGCGTATATGGATGACAGCTAATGGTGATTTTACTCTTGGCACATATATAGAACTGTGTGATAATGGCGATGTTAACCGAGTAACATGGCACGAAGACGGCACTGAAACTATATTTAACATGAAAGAGGAAACAAATTTAGGAAATGACTAAAGCTAACACACCACAAGATGTATTCAAACACATTAACATGGAGAATGGTGATGCCAATGTGTGTTGGGAGTGGA
>VTLG01007625.1_pt1 | contig 38744 bp, 59 predicted proteins | sample 4694571 | NCBI WGS metagenome assembly VTLG01 (sample SAMN12604809, study PRJNA352737) | marine metagenome | biome: ENVO:00000447; feature: ENVO:00000209|ENVO:00000569|ENVO:01000036; material: ENVO:00002151; isolation source: viral sequences binned using virsorter ... | reverse complement strand
AGCCTAAGTAGTAATTGTTCATTACTTCCTTTCTGTTCGGAGTTCAATCCTTCGGACTTTTACCGAAGCCACTCACCTTCTTGGCGATTGCCTCTTGCTTGATGACTTCAGTATAACCGATGCACTATCGGATTGCAACTTTTATCTAAGAATTTCTTGAGATTCTTGGGGGTTGGTATATGTAAAAGTAAAAGTGAGTAAAACCTGCAAGTTTTGACCATTTCTGGCAGCGGGCAGCAGCGGCAGCGGCAAAAACGAAGAAATCTGCAAGTTTTGAGAAGTTCTGGCAGCCAGCAGCGGCGGATCAACAAGCAGCGAATAGATCAAGGTCATATAGTCCCGATGTTGGCAGCGAACAACTGGGGAATAGAAAAACCCCCACCTTTCGGTGAGGGCTTCTCCCTTTTTGTGTTTCAGCGGTTATTCATTTTACCTCCGGTCTAGTTTGATTGCTTCGGAAAGCGCTTCCTCTCTAGTTTCGTGATAACTCATCGGAGCGTTGCGGTTGTTAGTATCTATTACCGCCCATCCAGTGTCATTGCGATCACACCACCAGAAAGAGTTGCTTGGTTGTATGTCATATCTGCATCTCATGTTCACCAGTATACGAGGTGCCGAATAGGTTGTCAAGTCATTCCCAAACTTTTTGAGAAATCTTCGAGAAAGTGTTGCAATCCGATCAAACTACTGCTATGGTTATCTACATGAACAAATCAACCCAAATACTTGCAGGATTCGCAGGCATCGCACTAGGGGTACTCACTCTTGTCGGTCTTGTAGATCATGCACTTGATAAGGCAACCGACTTTGAGTGTCACACTGATACTGTTGTAGTCAACTACGGCGATACCCTCTGGGGGATTGCGAGCGAGAACTGCACAGGACACACAGGACACGCTACCTATCAAATCGCAGAACTCAACAATGGTTCCACGATTCAGATTGGCGAAGTTATCCAACTTCCGTAAGTTCGTAACTTGCTTGGTTAGGCAGACCCTCACCTCTAGGGGTGGGGGTTCTGTCGTTTAGGAACGACCTTGGCCTCGGTACTTCTTCTTGTAGTTCTTGGACTGCTTCAGTCGTGAGGTCTTGCTCTTAGCATGTACGCCTTTACGTTTCGTTCTGGTTCTGTTGATCGTTCCAGTTCCGAACGCTGATCCTCGTTTAGCCATTCTTCTTCTCCAATCGCTTTAGTCGCCGTGCTTCTTTCTCCGCAATCTGCTTGTCTGTCAACATACGATGTCCATTAGGGCACCAACAAGTAGAAGAAGGTAAGGCTTTCACTGTGAACTCGCATTTCTTAGCGACACATGTAAATCTGATAAGTGACATAGTTATGATCCTACCACGGGACTATCTAAGAGTCAAGTATTTGCATGAATTATATTAGCATGTAAAGTAAAAAGACATAGCAATACGGTGGAATAACGTATTATCATGGATACAATGACACGTTTAATTTGTGCAAAGTTCATTGCGGAGGACTGTGATGCAGACCTTTTCTGGCAAAAAGCGAGTTATTTGCTAAGAAATGGTGCAACAATGATGAACTCAGTTGACCTTCTCAATACGAATTATCAATCATAGCACAACAATACACATATAGCAACACAAAACTGAACAAGGGTCGATAAGTCCCGTACTAAACTTTCGGACAGTCATAACACACACCGGGTAGTTCCGAGATAGTTTTGTTGGGGGTTGGTTCAGTTACTATTATCTAGGATTTGTTGGATTGTGCTATTTGTGATTGCTGGTTGGGTGTTTTGTGTTTTTCGGTCTAGTGTGTTGTAGATGTGTTGGTCTATGCTGTTGGGGATTATTAGGTTGTGGATTGTGACTGGTTGGGTTTGTCCTATTCGGTGGATTCGTGCTGTGGTTTGGTGGTATTGGGCGGGTGTCCAGGGTGCTTCTAGGATGAGCATGTTGTTTGATGCTGTTAGGGTGTGTCCGTGACTTGCGGCTGTGATGCTGATGATGAGGTTCATGCAGTTTGGGTTGTTCATGAATTCTGTTTTTGCGGTTTCGGTCTTTTGGGGGGTTTGTCCTCCAATTATCATTGGGGAGTTGAGTTCTGCTGCTAGGGTTTGTACTATGTCTCGGTGGTGGGCGGCTATGACTATTTTGTGTCCTTGGTCGTTTGCGTTTTGGACCCATTCTATGGCGTGGGTGAGTTTGGCGGTTGCGGTGATTTTTCTGAGGGCGGTGAGTTGGATGAGGGTTTCGTAGTTTTGTGCGGCGTAGTGTGCTCTGATGGCGGCGGCGCTTGGGTTTGTGCCGTGTTGTTGTGCGAGTTGTTCTTGTTGTTGTGTGTACCAGTCTTGGAGGTCGTTTAGGGCGTGGTTGTATTCTTTTCGGTGTTTGGGTGCCATTTGGGTTGTGATGGTGTTGTTGGTGATTGGTGGTAGGTCTGGTAGTACGTCTTGTTTTTCTCTGCGGATGTAGCAGTGGGTTTTGAGGTTGTTGTGGAGTTCTTTGAGGTTTGATGCTCCGTAGATTTGCCAGTGGCCCCATTGGTCTCGGTAGGCGTCGCAGTATCGTTTGTAGAAGTTCCAGAGTCCGCCGAATTCGTCTATTTTTTGGATGATTTCTAGTTGTGGTGCGTATTCGGCTGGTCGGTTGGTGATTGGTGTTCCTGTGAGTAGGAGGACGTTGCCTGTTGGTGGGATGTTTTTGGCTAGGTTTTTGGCGGCTTTGGTTCGTTGGGCGGTTCTGTTTTTGCAGTAGTGGGATTCGTCTAGGATGAGGGTTTTGTAGTGTTGTTGGTTGAGGTGTTGTTTTTGGGCGTGGATGTTTGGGTAGCCGATGATTGTGTAGTCGGTTTCGGTCAGGTTGGGGGTTTTGCGTCCTTGGATTGTTTGGGTTGTTCGGTGTGGTAGGGCTTCTTGGATTTTGGTGTTCCAGTCTTCTGTGAGGCTTGAGGGGCATACGATGAGGGCTGGGTATTGGTTTGTGTATTCTGTTGTGGCGATTGCTTGGATGCTTTTGCCTAGGCCCATTTCGTCTGCGATGAAGCAGCGTTGTTTTTCGGTTGCGTAGGCTACGCCTGCTTTTTGGTATGGGTAGAGTTCTAGTTGTAGGTTGGGGATTGTGATGTTGGCGGTTTCGGCGTTTGCTAGGTCTTGTGAGTGTTGTGCTCGTTTTTGTTCTATTTCTGCTTCTTCTTTGATGTTTTCGGGTATGGGTATGTCGAAGTTTGTTGCCCATTGGATGATGTCGTGGACGGCTTTGTAGGGTGCTATCCATTCGTTGTGTTTGTGGTCCCATTGTACGCTTGGGATGGTTTTGAGGGCGGTGACTTGTACGGGTTCGTATGGGAGCCGTATTTTGATTTTTCCGCCTCTTTGTCTGATGGAGGTTTGTCCGATGGGGTGTTCGGGTAGGCGTAGTCGTTCTAGTTCGGGGTCGATTGTGATTCCCCATGCTTGTGCGAAGTTGAGGAGTTTGGGGAGGTCTGTGACGGGGAGTAGCCATTGTTTGTTGAGGCGGTCCCAGCGTGCTTTGGGGAAACTTGCTTTGAGTGCTGCTACTTCGTCTTCGTCGTATGGTGTTTTTAGGGCGAGTTTAGTCCCTTGTAGTGTTATTGTTTTCATGTTCTACTAGTTCTTTGAGGATTTCTGGTAGTCCGTGCAGTTTGAGTTGGGATAGGAGTTGGTCTGGGTCGGCTTTGCCTTTTTCCCATGTGTCCCATAGTTCTGCTACTTTTTGTAGATTCGGTTTTGGCTTTTGCATAGTTTTATTCTATTGCGTTTGGGGTTTGTTGTCCAATGTATTCGTGGGACCAGCAGATGCGTGTGTTGTCGGCGTAGTGGTCTTTCCATACGTTTTTGTGTTTGATGTCTGTGCGGAGTTTGCGGTTTTTGCTGGTGGCTTTCCAGAGGGGTGACCGTTCTCGGTAGTTTCCCATGCTTGGGTGTGCTGTTCGTGAGAAGTAGCGTCCGCCGTCGTCTAGGTATTGTTGTCCGATTGCGTCTGAGAATTTGTTGCCGATTCCTAATCCTTGGAAGTCGGGTAGGACGACTGTTCGGTGTGCTCTCCATCCGTTTTGTACTGTTCCGCTTGGGTAGCGGAGTACTGAGCCGAATGCTACGAGGTTGTTGTTCCATATGCCTGCGTAGCAGTGGGAGGCTTTGTTGAGGGACATGCTTAGATAGTGATGCTTTTTAAAAGTGTCCCAGAAGTGGTGAGTTGTTCGGTATATGTCAATTTGTATTGATGGTCGCTGAAGATACCTCCCTGAGTAGAAGTTACCTGTGAAGGTATCAAATACCCAGTCTGGCCGTAGCCATTCTAGAATGTCGTAGTGGCATGATGCGATTACGATTCCTTTGAGGTTATTTTTGTTGACGTAGCGTCTGAATGCGTTTGATGTTGAGTGGGCTACGTCTCGGTTTACGACTGACGTGTATTCGTCTATGAGGGCGTTGTCTTTGAGTTGCCGTGCGAGGTCGCATCGGAATTGTTCGCCGTTTGAGAGTTTGTCGTATGGCAGTGTCATTTGTGGGATTGAGTTGAACCCTACTGCTGAGAATTTGTCGATTCCGTCGTCTGGTGTTGTGAAGTGGGAGATGACTGACTTTGTATTATCCCATTCTGGTTGCATGACGTGGTTTGGGTTGATTGAGCGTAGCAGTGTTGATTTGCCGCTTCCGCTGGGGCCGATGATGGCTCCGATTCCAAAGTCGTCTGGTAGTTGTGGTAGTTGTTTGATTTCTGTTACGACTTCGCCTTCAAATCGGAAGTCAAAAAATTCAGCCAACTTTTCTGTGTACTCGTCGTGGGGTACAGTTGTGCGTAGTTCTATCGTGCTTGGTGATGTGTCTATTAGTTCTAACTGTTCCATCGTTTTATTTGTTCCGTCATCTGGTGCAGTGGCATTGAGACGAGGTTTTTGTAGTCTGGGCTGGGAGTGTATTCAATAACATGCAAGCATTCGTCTCTGTGACCTTGGTGCACGATTTCTTCTGTTTCCATGTTTACAACTACCCAGTTTTTCACTTGGTTTCTCCATTCTGTATATCGTTCAATTCCTTCGTTGAAATGATTCTGCAATGAGATGGCGCATTTTCCAAGACGTACATACAGTCTTTGTGTTTGCCTCTGTAAACCACGTCTTTTGTTCGTGGATTGTATACTAGCCATAAGTCCATTCCTTCCTCCTAAAATTCGTACATTTCTTCCGGCGTGACTGGCATACCTCTGTAGGAAGCCTTGATGTCTCGCATTTCGTCAATATAAATTGGTGTGTTCACTCCAACGTATGCGCCTACTGTATTTACAGAGAAGTATTCGTCTGCTGTTTCGTAGTCCCAATCGTTGTCTCGCATGAACTGCTCAATTACGCCTTGTACGGAGTAGGCGACGACATGGTGTCTGCCGCCGTCTCTCCATACTTCAGCGATGCCGATGATTGCATCTTCGCATCCGTCTGCCAGTAGTGCTTCTGGATTTATGTTTTGCAATTCTTCGATTACTTTTTCTGGTCTTAGATAATGTCGCCCGATCATGATACTGATTGCGCCTTTCCTGCGTTTACGTCATCTAGGGCAACTTGTGCCATTCCGATTGTGTTCAAGTGACTGTCTACAAGACTGTCCATATCTTGAGACCATGTGTATCCGCCTGCTAGCACGAAGGCTACAGGAATCTCACTGCTTAGGCAGTGTTCAAATACGTTGTAATCTCTTTCTCTGAGTGTAGCGTGTGAGATCGTAGGGTATGGGTCTGTTCCTGCATTGTACAATACGAGGTTAGGTGTTCCCATTGTTTCTAGGATCACGTCCACCGAGTTCAGATACTCTTCATCGTTTGTTGCGATAGTGATGGTGTGCTTGTCGTCTTGCTCATACTCATCAAATAGGTTTGTTGAAAGGTCGTATTGATCTACGTTTTCGTCAAGATACAATGTTCTGAGTGAGTTGACAGTTCCACCACCGTTGTGTGCGTCAAAGTCTAGGACAACTATGTGTTGTCCAATTCCATGAATTGAAGTCATGTACTTTGCGGCTACTACAAGGCCGTTCACTGTACAGAATCCGCTACCGCTGTGGTAGTCTGCGTGGTGTAGTCCTGAGGACAAACTGCCTGAGATTCCGTCTTTGAGTGCTGATTCAACGGCGCTGAGTACGCCAGCAGTAGAGTTTACTGCCATTTCCCAAATGCCTCTGTCCCACTTGAAACCGTTTGAGGACGCTAGTGGTCCACCGTCTTGTAGGTCTTTGTGGTATTCTGGCGAAATGGATCTTGCGATGTATTCATGCGCCTGCGGAACCATTAGAGCAGGGTTAGTGATCTGCTCATAACCTAGTGTTTCCGCAATGTATTTACTTTTTCGAGTTGTGTCAAAAGCGTGTTCCGCTCCTGTATATTTGTTGTTGTAGTATAGTTTGTAATCTAGTGACATATTTATCACCTCCTTAATCCAACTGTAGCACAGTTTGGATCATTTGTCAAGTTTTTGTTTAGACTCTAAGTGCACGGGGAGGAGGACTTGAACCCCCAATGTCTGGACCAGAACCAGATGTGTTGCCAATTACACCATCCCCGTTTGGTACCCTGTACGGGATTTGAACCCGTGCTACCACCTTGAGAGGGTGGCGTCCTAGGCCGCTAGACGAACAGGGCACAGTTTTTATGGGGCTACACGATCATTGTTTACAAAGTGACTATGTGTTACTGGCATTGTCTCTTTGAAGCAGTCGTCTAACGCCATGGCATACTGCTGAATCTCCCACTGAGCGTTACTATCACCACGCAAGTTGATGAAGTTCATTAGTGCTCTAGCGTTTGTGGTAGCGTAGAATTCTGTGTATGCTCCGACTGGAATTACGAGTCGTGCTACTTCCTTCGCTACTCCCTTGGAGAGGAGCATGTCGTATGCGTTGAATGCTTGGAAGTATCCGAGTTTGATGGCGGTTCTAGCAGTTTCTGCTTCCCAGTCATCCATTGGCTCAAATGTGTAAGCCCCCGGCTTTCCAACTTGCGTTCGCATTTGCTCTAGGTCCGGCATGTACGCTTCTTGTGGCATTTCTGAGTATCTTCCTGAGTACTCGTTGTATGACCAGCCGATCCGGTGCCGGAACCATTCACGGACAACAAAGATCGGTGCTTTGATGTGGAAACGAAAGAAGTTGTGCTCGAATGGGGTTCCGTGCTTCTCTCGCATTAGGAAACCGATGAGTCCCTTGTCCTTTTCGGACAGTTCTTCGTTTCTGACACCAAAACTTACTCGTGCCGCATTTACGACACTTAGATCTGTTGCGTCAGTGGCGTCTAGCCTAACAAAACCTTTATCTAAGATTTGTACTTCCACTATGGTCAGACTCCAATGTTTCGGATGCCTGTACGGCGCACATGTGCCGTTGTGGGCGCTTCTACGAACGTTGGGCCGTCATACCCACCCTTTTCAATCAGGTGCGTTAGAAGAGGCTCTGGGAGGTGCTGAGGCAATAATACAGCCTCGCCTCGTGCGTCCGTGTCAACATAAGTCAGATATGGCTCATGTGAGCGCTCAGTAATATGGCGGAAGTCTTCTACCCAAAAGATCTTTTGTCCTTCAGCGTGGAGTTCTTTAGCCAAAGGTAAAGATGCTGGGAACTTCCAGTCAACGTATCGCTTTGTTGAGCCGTCGTCAATTACAGGAATGTCTTGAGAGATTCCTAGAATTGGTGAGATGAACTCGTTTGCGTTTTCTCGCCATGTGGTCAACCAGTAAAGATTCGTTGACTTTTCCATTGCTTGGACGAGAGACTTCATGTAGTCTGGAATCCAAACCGTGTATCCGTTCGCAGGATAGGGCACGGTGTTCTCACTGAATACCGTATCTTCACGGTTGTACAAGTGAGTAATACTGTTGATGACTCCATCAACGTCCAAAAATATTGTGTTTTCATGCCTAATCATTTATACTCCTTTTGTTATAATGATGCTTTCAGCATAGCATAGTTTTATTAAAATGTCAAATATTTATTCAACTAACCAGTCGGGTCTACTCATTGTCCATTCAACAGTTCGTCTAAAAGATTCTTCGACTGATATTGGGGCCTCCCAGTCGTACTCCTTAAGTTTAGAACCGTCTAAGGAGTAGCGCAAATCATGACCTGGGCGACTTGAGTGAAAGTCAACCAACTGGTACAGTGGCTTTTTACCAATAATATCAGCAATCATGTTTACAATCTCTAGATTGTCAATCTCTTGCTCGCCAGCAACGTTGAATCTCTGAATGTCTGGTGTGACATTGCTGTCAATGTAGTACGTTACATCAACGTTCTCAAGAATGTGCTGAATTGCATCGGCGTGGTTTCTGGCGTGCAACCAGACCCGTGAACCGATTTCCCAAGTGCCATCTTCATTAGGCTTGCTGTGGATCTCAATCATTTCGCCTTCAAGGATTTTCTTGATGACCATGGGAACATACTTCTCTGGATGCTGTCGCTCACCAAAGTTATTCATCGTGTTTGTAATGATTACTGGCACATCAAACGTTCGCCAGTAAGAGTATGCGATTGCTTCCTGTGCCGACTTTGATGCAGAGTATGGATTAGATGGCCGATGTGGCTCACCTTCCTTGTGATCGTGCCCAACTGGAGCAGGACCATACACCTCGTCTGTTGAAACTTGGATAAACTTTTCTGGCTTGACTTCTCGTGCATACTCCAACATATTCAGTACGAGATTCACATTGTTTTGCACAAAGTCAACTGGGTGTGTGATCGAGCGGTCAACATGAGAGTCCGACGCCATGTTTACGATGTAGTCTACAGGTCCGATATTATCTTGGATTTGTGAATGTAGCGGAGCACGCATATCATGCCAAACTACAGATACACGTTCAGGATCATAACCCTCAATATCGGTTAGACGTTCAATCCTACCAGAGAAACGTAATGCATCCATTACGACAATATCCCAGTTTGTGTTCTTTAGCCAGTGTTCTACGGTGTGCGATCCAATAAATCCCAATCCACCCGTCAATAGTACTCTTTTACTCATATTTCTCCTTAGAAAAAGACTTACCCCCAACGGGGGCGTTGAGGGTAAGTCATCGCCGCATTATGTAATACCCAAGTGTGTGTGTTTTGTGTATTTGGAGCGATAATTAAATTGTATCTCATTTAGCCAAACAAGTCAAGTGTGGGTTACCAAGGTGTCACAGTCTCGTCAAACTCTTCGTTTTCCAACGCATCATTCAATTCTTCATCGCTTCGCTCAGGAGCAGCAGGATTTACGGTATTGGCATATTGTGCAAACTCTACTACCTCAAATGGCCAAGTGTTACCTCGCTTGCAAAGCGTAGGCCACTCTCGTGCTTCACGCTGACCACGATAGTGATTGAAAGAAATCAATTCAGGATCAGTGGGGTCTGGTGCCAATGCCAAACCAAACTCTGACCAACGAGACCATACTGCTGAACCAAAAGGTCGCAAGTCTCGCTGTCCACCTGAACCCAATGGTGCGTGGTGTTCAATCCACAAAGCACAGTTATAGGTGTGGCGAATGTAGTCTAGGAATCTAGCAATCTCAATAGAAACGGATTCTGCTGTTCGTCCACCTGGGTCAAGGAACGCCTTGTACAGTGGACCAAAGAACAAGATATCAGGCTGAACTGCCGCTACATGTTCTTCAACGAGTGCACGATCACCTGATGTAAGTAAGTTGATACCATCAGGCTTCATCAGAAGGTGTGCGTCCATGTCCTTGTGCTTATCAAACCACTTGATCTTGTCATAGATTCGCAATGATGTTCTTCGGATGATTCGTTCAGGGTTTTCCAAGTCAATCATAAGAGTTCGTACTGGTTCCATCGCATCTCTTCTGAAAGGATGAATACCAGCCGCACTCATTAGTGCGACCTGCCTAGCCAGTGTGGTTTTACCAGCACCTTCAGCCGCTACAACGATAACTCGCTCTTGGCGTTCTAGAAGATTTGGGATAACCCAGTCGTATGACAGGTCAACGTTTGTTTCTAGGAACGGACTCCACTCTACCAGTGTGCCCTGATCGCTGTGCTGACGATCCTTTGCTGATGAAAACTGATCCATTGCAGAAGCAACACGACCCCAAACGATTCCATCGGATTGGGTAGTGTCAATCCCCTGAAGGGTCTCAATTAACTTGTCAAGATTGTCTTGTTTCGCATCAGAAGTATCTTCCACTTCTGGGAGAGCGTCTGTGTCGAAAGGAACTAATCCTTCTTGTAGTGATTTTCCGTCTTGAAGCATATCACTGACATCAGGGTATGTGCTTGGCTTAAATACTTTGACTGTGCACCCAGCATCCGTTAGGTCTCTGTTTATCGAGCGAGCGTGCAAGTAGCCTGCTTCGTCGTTGTCACAAATAATAATGATGTTGGCACCAGCCAAGGTTTCGGTGTGCTTTTCAGTCCACTTCTTTTGGCCTTGGCCACCAGCACCTCCAGCATTTGTGGTTGCTGTCTTGCCCAATGCTTCAAGTGAGTGTACGTCCTTTTCGCCTTCAACAATATAGATGGGTCGCCCCTCTTCTTTTGCTTGAAGGACTTGGGGAAGGCGGTACAATGGCTTTTCAATATCGGACGTAGACCAGTTCCATCCACCTGACTCATCAGGTCGGCGCTGTCTAAACGTCTTCTTGCCTCGCTCATCTACATACCGCAAGACTTCCATCGCCAACTCTCCACCTTCGTAGAAGTAGCGGTAGGTATCAACAAGTTCTAGTTGAGACTTCTTGGGCTTTGGTGTGTCCTTTGGAAATAGGTCCCCAACCTCAAGGCCAATGGACGTGCAGATCTCACCCAAGTCACAACCACCACCACGAAGGCACTTCATAAGAACCTGATTCTGGTTTCCTACAGAAATGCGTAGCGATGGGTTATCGTCATCGTTGCGACATGGACAATTTGCGTCCCACTGGTTTTTCCCTGACTGAGTGTGATTAACTCTAGCCAATACATCATCAATTGGCTGAGTCATATCCGTACCTTTCCAAAATGTAAGCCTCTCGTGTTTTCTCGTATAATGAGATAAACATAGCACGATCTGCGTTTGTTGTCAAGGCAGTGGCATTAGTTCCTAGTCGCTTGATCGTTTCGGCTAGCACGGCATGGGGCTTATCGTAATCATAGGTACCGCTGTAGATCTTCTGTCCAATTGCTTGTAGAACAGTCCAAGCCTCTTCAGGCTCTGGTGGTAGGTCTTCGCCTCGCATGTTTGCAAGCACGGCAATACGCAGTTCGCCTGGGCGTGGTGCCCACTTGCGCCCTGACAGGCCCATATGCTTGATAGTATTTTTTACGTTCTCATACGGTAGGTCTTCAATGTACTCCCAAAAGCCTTTTGCCTTCACCGTAATAGACGAGGTGTCAATCGCTTGGTTCCAAGTTACACTGAGAAGTTCAACTACCGCTTTACATTCATTCTTGTCCATAGTTAAAGATTACTCCTGATTTGTGTAAAAGTCAAGTTTGCCGGTCCCCCCGAAAGAGGACCGGCTTGCAAACTTGAAAATCAGAAGTCTTCAAACGGATCTGACGAAGGTACAGTTGCCTTAGGTGCAGTGTTTGCGCTTGAGTTGTTGCTACCAGAACCATCATACTGACGACGGGTAACTCCATCAATTGCGTAAACGTTAACTGCTACGGCGTCGGCTACAACCTCAACGGTTGATCGCTTCTGGCCGCTATCCTTATCATCCCATGTTCGCTGTTCAAGGCGACCAGTGATAATAACGGGCAACCCCTTCTCCAGAATTGCGGCAGCGTCTTCGGCGGTCTTGCGCCATGCTACTACATTGAAGAATGAAGTTTCCTTCTGCCATTCGCCGTTGACCTGAAAGTTGCGGTTCGATGCTACTGAGAAAAGTAGCCGAGCGTTTCCGTTATTGGAAAACTTCAACTCTGGATCGGCGGTGACATTGCCTTTGATTGTTACGTCTGCGTTGCTCATATTAAGTATCCTTCCATTTAGGTTTTGCAGATACTCGGTATCTTACTCTGTGCAAACGATCTTGTCAATACCCACTAGTGGATTTTATAAAAATCTTTCGTTAGGATAGATGTATGAGTATGGAAGAAGTTCAGTTAAAGTTTTTTGATAAGGTTGTTGAGATTTTGGTAGATCTGTACGAGCCTACCGAAGATGAGGTTGAAGAAACTCACGATGACATGTTGCAGGTCACCACGATGATTTTTGAATCATTAGATATCAGGGTGGAGTCTGCCGAGTCTGATAGAGTTACGTTCTCGGTCTCTTTGTAAACTCAATGTGCTCCAAGAAATGACGGCGACACATTACTTGATAGTCAATAACTAATTCATCGTTGTCTACGATTTCGGTCTCGCCAGCCGAGACTCCTTTACCACCCTTAAATAGTGCGTTATGTGTTGCTCTTGCTCCGCACCAGCATCTAACTCCGTTACGCATTTGTACAATTCTGTCAGAGACTTCTAGTAGTCTTTGCGTGGCTGGAAACAATGATCCTTTGTATGTGGTCAATAATCCATACGCAATGATTTCAATATTTGAGTGGTCCGCTAAGTGGGGGAGTTCATTAATTTGATCAATTGTGAAGAATTGAACTTCGTCAATAAAAATATAACGAACCTCAGTGCTAAACATTTCTTCGAAGTTTTTCACCGCATCTGTTAGGGTTGATTCTTCACAGACGCCAGTTGAATGACTCATTCCGCCCATGCGGTTTGTGCATACGGAGTCGCCAGAGCGATCATTCTTGTTTATGAGCATCACCTCATTAGGGAATGCTTTGTTAAGATTGAAATGCGACTGAAGCAGATGAGTTGTCTTTCCAGAAGACATCGTTCCCATCATAAAAGTTATTTGGGCCATGTCTTTATACTAGCGCTATTCTATCTGCGCTGAGTTCCAAGCCTCAGATCTATCATGACGATATGTAGGACTAACTGTGCTTGGGACGTTCTCGACGCCAGTAATCGCAGGCGAGTGGTATACCTTTTTCACAGGTAGGGTCTCTCCAGTTTCAGGGTGTTCCGCTTCTGTCAGTGAATCATCCTTGAAAGACTGGTACACTTCAATTGTTTCTCCGTCTTCAAATTTGTATGTGTAATTCGGCATATCCAGTATTATACAAGATTCTCTTCAATAGGGCAAGCGTGCCCTGAAGTACAATATGACTGTAGGTGTGTGTATTTTTGTGTGTTTGGAGTGATTGATGAGGAGAAGACGAGGTAGTGTCTTCAAAAAACTCGCAAAAGCCTGCTTTGTTTGGCTTTTGGTTACGGCGTGGTTTGCGCCTACTTCTGCATGGGCGAGCACATACAATGTTACTGGATTGTCTGACTGGTACTTCTACTTGGAGCAAGAGACTGAAGTAACGCTTTACGGTAACTCAAACGAAGCGTGCAGTGAAATTGATTGGACCAACAACGGCACAGATCCGTACTTATTTTTGTACGACTATGACAATAATGACTCATACTTAACTGAAGATGACGACGCCAACCACAATGATGCCGATCAATGTGTGAGTTCAAAGATCACTGGAACTTATCCTGCTGGCATTTATCGAATAAGGGCGGGCTACTGGGATGAAAACTCTGGCAGTACGGTCAATGGAACTACTGGTAACCCCGACTACGAGCAGGATTGGGGTGATTTAACCTACACGCTTGCCACGAACGGTGTCACTTTGTACGATTATGCCCCATCTGTTGGTCCACCCATGAATCTAACCATTACAGACAATGGTACTTCAATCACGCTAGATTGGGACCCGCCTAATACTGGGTACATTCCTGTGGAACGTTATGCTATCTCTTGGAGTATTCCCCCTGATGCTGGTTGGGGAATCTCTACTGGTAACGTCGGTGATGAAAACGCTTTGAATACCGAGATAACTATTCCGTATTCATCTTTTGAGAACAGCGGTGGGCTTAACGAAACGTATCGAATAGATGTTCGTTCTGATAATGACACTTACGGCTACTATTCAGGTTGGTCTAATCAGGTTGAAATTCTCATTGGGGAGCCTGACACTGATGGAGATGGTGTTGTAGATATTGACGAAACTGAAGGCTGTGTTGATAACGTGGACTGTGATGACGACGGCACAGGTGACCTTGAGGACCCTGACGACCTAGATCCAGACGTTCCAGTTCTCACAGTTGATACTGACGGCGATGGAGTATTTGATGCTGAAGAAACAGAGGGTTGTGCTGACAACGTAGACTGCGATAATGACGGAACTGGTGATCTGCAAGACCCTGATGATGCTGATCCTGATGTGCCTGTCCTAACTGTGGACACAGATGGCGACGGCGTGTTTGACGCCGAAGAAGAGCAGGGATGTGAAGATAATGTTGACTGCGATAATGACGGTACCGGAGATGCTGAAGATCCAGACGATGCTGACCCAGATGTGCCCGTATTGACTATTGACACTGACGGTGATGGTGTCTTTGACGCAGAAGAGGAAGAAGGATGTTCTGAAACTACTGATTGTGATGAGGATGGTACCGAAGACTTAGAAGACCCTGACGATAAAGATCCCGACGTGCCTACATACACCACGGATACGGATAACGACGGAGTTTTGGATATAGATGAAGAAGCGGGCTGTGCAGATAGTGCGGACTGCGACCAAGACGGTACTGGGGACAACGACGATCCTGATGATAAAGATCCTGACGTTCCAGTTTGGACTGTAGACACAGATGGTGACGGCGTGTTCGACAAAGAAGAAGCGAATGGTGAAGATAAGCAAACTGGTGAAATAGTTGAATGCTACCTTTTCCCTGACTGCGACTTTGATGGGACGGGAGACGCTGAAGATCCTGATGACCACGATGCAGATATTCCTGTTTGGACCGTGGACAATGATGAAGACGGAGTGTTTGACAAGGGTGAGGAAGAAGGGTGCGTTTGGGACGTTGACTGTGATAACGATGGTACAGGAGACAGAGATGATCCTAACGATAGAGACCCAGACGTTCCAGTCTGGACTATAGACACTGATAATGATGGAGTGTTTGATAGGGGAGAAGAGGAAGGCTGTGAGGGTTTAGTTGACTGTGACTTTGACGGAACTTTTGACTCATTTGATCCTGACGACTTTGATCCTGATGTTCCTTTCTTAACGATTGACTCTGATGGTGACTTGGTGTTTGACCAAGAAGAGTTTGAGGAATGTATCAATAATCCTGACTGTGACTTTGATGGTATTGTTGACTTTGACGACATTGACCCACTTGATCCAGACTCGCCATTCTTGACTATTGACAACGACGGAGACGGAGTGTTTGACGCTGAAGAAGAGTTTGGGTGTGAGTTCATAGAAGACTGCGATGGTGATGGTGTATTAGACAGGGAGGACCCTGACCCTCTTGATCCGAATGTTCCTATTGAAACTGTTTTGATTGATGGCGAAGAAGTTGTATTTGAGTTTATTGACGAAGACACTGGTGAACCTCTATCGGCGGAAGAGTTCTTTGAAGAGTTTGAGGTCGAAGAAGAAGAGAGAGAACTTGCTTTAGAACTAAACGACCTTGGTCTTGATATTGAAGGTGTCGATCTTGCTGAGATTGACGTAGCAGAAGAAAAGGTGATTGAGGATTTGGATGAGATTGACGAGGAGTTCGCTGAAGACTTCCTTGATGTTGTTGACGGTGAGGTAACTGAAGAAGAGATTGAAGAACTTCTAGAGAACGAAGATGTCTTTGAGCAGATCGTTGAAGAAGACGGTGCGGCTGTTCAGGTGTTTGTTCAAGCCGTTAACGAAGCAGATGATTCAGTTAAGGCTCAGTTTGAGGAAGAAGTAGATATCTTTGATAGTGAAGCATTCAACGATTATATTGCTGAAGGTTCTGTTGTTGACACAGAAACCCGTCGTACCGTTGTTGCTGCTGCCGCAGCCGTAACTGTTGCCACTGCTGCAACATCTGCTGGTCCTTCAGGTCCTTCAGGTGGCGGTGGTTCAGGTGGCGGATCTGGTGGCGGAGGCAGTGGACCTTCAGGCGGCGGTAAGAGAGCGAAAGCAAGAGCAAGTGCACGAGGTAAGTAAGGAGGTGCTATGAAACAGAAATTAACAAAAATAGGGAAACTGGTAATTGGTGGTGTACGCAGGGTATTTAGAGAGTTTGCTTACCTTGGGTGGACTTTAGCCGGGACCGGATTGGTTTTGATCACTTTGAGTTCAACGACTTTAAGGCAGGGAATATATATATCTTTTGCCGGTCTTGCACTACACTTGATTGGAACCATATTAGACTATGTAGATGATGAGAGAGAAGATGAAAGCAACGACTGACATGCTGTGGAACACTATTGGGCGTATTGGTGCGGTGTTCTGTATGAACGCCATGGCAATAATTGGTGGCTCAAGTTTGATCGGTGGCATTGATCCATATAAGGCGGCGCTCCTTGCGGGCATAACTTCGACGGCTGCTGTTATCCAGAAGTTGGCTGCTGCGTATGCAGATGATGGTGTTCTTACTAAAGCAGAGATTGACAGTGCATTTAATGCACCAAAATCCGATATCACAAATTAGTAAATCTTAGATAAACTTTTATCTAAACGTTACTAGACATCTCCAGTAAAGGTGCTGTAGAATATACGCAGAGGAGAATTCCTCTGTTCTATCCCCTAACAAGGAGAAAGTTAATGCCAGAGATTAATTTGGATATCATCAAGCAAGCCGCCGAGCGGTCTGCTATGACATTTGTACAGACGTTCTTTGCAATGTTCGTCGTAACCGACCTTAGTTCCGCTAAGGGTGCTGCTACCGCTGCTGTGGCCGCTGCATTCTCAGTTGCTAAGTCACTTGTCGCTACAAAAGTCGGTGATAAAAACTCAACTTCAGTTATCTGATTTTGAGCGAGCCGCTGCTTGATTTTTTCAAGCAAGAGGCTTATAATAATTTTAAGTTAGGGGTAAGGGTTTTTTACTTCTTTTGTTTACCTTCTCACTAACTGAAGAAAAGATCCCCCGTCCAAAACTGGGCGGGGGATTTTTACGTTACTTAGTAACTCGTTTAGGGAAGTGTCCTTTACCTGGCACTACATCTTTAGTGATTGACTTGATCTCTTCTGGAAAACATGCTCGAAACATGGCGTGCGCTTTCTCTGAGTAATGACGTGACGTGGACCACCAAGCGTTCACGCAGATAGTTCCGTCCGGCCACTGCTCAATAGTAGTGACTTTCCACCAACCTCTCGCATTCGTTTTCATACGAGTATTAACTTTGAACACTCGATCTTTTTCCAAAGGGAATCTAAAGCCTTCAAGTTTAAGGCTTTCCAACTCAATGGGTCGCTCTTCTTCAGGTAGCCAATGATACGCTTCCTGTGGTTTTGCTTTTTTCCTGTTTGTAAGTTTAGCCATTATGGCCTCCTGTATTAATTGGTTTACTAACCACCTTAGCACAGGTTATTACAAATGTCAAACAACTATTTTTAGTCAGTCAGGATACTTGAGTAAATTGTGTCCGCAATTGTCTCACGAATCTCAGGATTCTCATCTAAGAAGATCTTGGTATTTACTCTACCTTGTCCAATGTTTTCGCCTTGGTATGCGTACCACGCACCCTTCTTGTCAATGATACCTATCTCAGCCGCAATGTCAACAATGTCACCGGTTCGACTAATTCCTTCACCGTAGGTGATTTCAAACTCTGCCTGCCTGAACGGAGGGGCGACTTTATTCTTGACTACCTTAACTCGTGTCTTGTTTCCTGATGCTTCACCGTCTGCTTTGAGTGTTTCAATTCGTCGGATGTCTAGGCGAACAGAAGAATAAAATTTAATTGCTTTTCCGCCTGTTGTTACTTCGGGGGAACCAAACATAACACCAATTTTTTCTCTTAACTGATTAATCAAGATAAGAATTGTTTTGGAGTTGTTCAAGTTTGCTACAATCTTTCGCATTGCTTGAGACATGAGTCGTGCGTGTAGACCTACGAAACTGTCACCCATCTCTCCTTCAATTTCTTTTGCGGGAGTTAGGGCAGCAACTGAGTCTACAACGATAACATCTAGTGCGCCTGATTCAATCAGTTTATTTGTGATCGTCAGCGCTTGCTCGCCCGTGTCTGGTTGTGAAACCAGCAAGTCGTTTACATCACAGCCAATTGCTTCGGCGTAAATCGGATCAAGTGCGTGCTCCGCATCAATGAATGCACACTTGCCACCTAGTTTTTGTGCTTCCGCAACAACATGAAGAGCGAGTGTAGTTTTGCCAGATGACTCTGGACCGAAAATCTCAGTGACTCTACCTTTCGGGAGTCCACCAACACCTAGTGCCAAATCTAAGGCGATTGAGCCAGTTGATACTGTTTCAACCTCCATCGTAGCGGCATCGCCTAATCTCATTAATGTTCCTGCGCCAAACTGCTTTTCAATCTGGCTCATTGCGTCTTCTAAAAGTTTATCTTTATCCATGTTTCTATTGTATGGCCCTTATTGCACTTGGTCAAGGGTTGGGCTAGTATACTTTTATGAGCAAACGTGGACCAAAGCGCTTAGTTACAGAGGCTGTCCGTATTGGTGAATACGGTAAAACAAGTTGGCATATTGTTCTTGAATGTGGTCATTCAATTGAATCAAAGCGTAAACCGAAGATTGGTGAAGATAAACTTTGTTGTAAAGAGTGCCTAACTCCTAAGCCTAAAACTCTTATCGAAGTTTTTTCAGAGGACGGGTTGCTGGAAGAAGTGGATGTAATGAGTGAACTTAAAACCCGTGCAACTTTGGCATCGCACTTCAATGTATCTATGGATCAAGTTGATCTTTTGGGAGGAACTGCCACTGTCTTTTTAGATGCCCAACAGGTACAGAAGATTATTACTGCTTAATTTTACAGTCGATAAAGTTCTCTCGGTGACGCCTGTAGTACAGTAGTGGCTCTTCAACGTGTGAAACGGTTGCTCCTAGTTCAAGCATCTTGTCCCACAGTGCCCAATCTTCACAAGCAGCGTCTCCCTCTGGAAAGTCCTCGTGCCTTTTGTATCCGGCTTGTTGTCCGATAGAGGTTCTGTACATCATTGATCCGTGATGCCCATCCCACTGCCAGTAAACATCGCCATCAACAATGTTTTCCTCTTTCGCATCTCTATGGCCCATTTTATGTTCACCCGTAACCATGACATGGTATGTGACGATATCCGTGTCTTGTTCTAGTAAGGTTTCAACTGCGTCTGATCTTAACCAGTTGTCTGCCCCAAGGAACATGGTGTACTCAGTGTCAACTTTCATGAGCATGTCTTGGAAGTTATCAACGGTCCCTAGGTTTTCTTTTCGGAGCGTGTATTCAACTTCTGGGTAAACTTTTGGTAGGTGATCACAGTCACCAACACCGTCATCCACAAAAAGAATTTTTTCTGGCTGAACGGTCTGGGACAATAGGCTTTCAATACAGTGTGCCGCAAGGTGCCCATAGTAGTATGATGCTACCACAACTGTTAACATTACGGAATCCTTTCTGGATTGATGAGGGGAACAACTGTTCCATTTACGAGATAGTCAGGATAATCAACTACGCTTTCTGATTTGCAGAAGCCGTTCATGTATGTCATCCTAGGTTCGTCAGAAGAGTTTGCTTCACTTCCGTGGACGATTTTGACCGACCAAATCATTACGTCTCCTTTTCTGGCAAGATACTTAGTGCCAGATAGATTTGCTCTTTCAAATTTTCGTAGATTCTCTGGTGTGTCAAAGTTGGGCCACTTGTGGGAGCCTTCGATAAATTCAACTGCGCCATTTTCTTCAGTTATGTCGTCTATTGCTATGATCGTTTGGAGGTAGTCAGTTTCTACGGTTTGTGCGAACTGAGAACTTTCCCTGAATATGGTGTCTCTATGCCACGCAAAGGTATCAAGGTCTCCTGCTTCTCTAAAGTAAACTTGATTGTTTATCTGTTTAACATTGTCTCCCAAGAACTCTTTTACTATTGCGATCATTCGCTCGTCTGTTCTAATCTGATTCAAGTAGTGGTTTGCTAAACATGGGAAGAATATTAGAGACTTTTTGTTGTATGCTTGTTCGCTTGGGACATGCGGGTATCCTGATTCCACAATTTCTTGATCTTCAACCAAGTAGGATTGAAGTTTGATCATCTCGCATTCCCGTTTTGTGAAAACGTTTGGAATGACGACAATTCCGTTTTCTTCAAGTTGTTGTTTTCTAGATGAACGGTACATAGTCGCTATAAATCTTGTATTGTGCGTCGTGGGCTAGTTCATTTTGGACTCCTTGAGTTACCGAGTAGGCTTTTTCGTAACCTGCTTGCTTCACCAGTTCAACTACTCTGTCATTATAGTTTCCATGAGGGTAGCGCAAGAGTTTCGTTGGAAAAGGGGCTGTAATCTCTTGAATAATTTCTCGGTCTGATAGAGTCGTTAGATCTCGGTGTGACCATGTGTGCCAACCGATTTGAAAGTCATACAGCGCACAGAGTTGCTTCACTTCAGAAAGGGTGCAGTATTCCTCTAGTTTTGGCACATGCTCTAAGTCAAACTCGTTATCTTTCCCCATGAAGTTTCCCATGACAAACATTATCCCACTTTTGTTTTGTAAAACGTCTTGATTTTCATACACGTTTCTGTAGACCCCATCAAATCCGATAGGTTCTTCACAAGCAAGAATCTGCTCACGGGTGTGATAGTTTGAGTGTTCTTCAGTTCCAATATTGTGTGCTAGTCTCATGCGTACTCCCAAACATCAATTACATGTGTGTACTCTCTGTACAGTATTTCAAAGTGACGTATGCGTCTACCAAACCCGTAAGGTTTTAACCAGTCTTTTATGCCCGCAACCATAACCATTGTTCCGTGTGTTTCGGAAGATCCGTCATGAATCATTTGGTTGATGCCAGCATGATCGTACTGCTCATAGAGGACTCCAGTGGCCAGAATTAGATCGTATTTTTGGTGCACGGTGTTTACACGTTCGACGTGCTCTGGAAATCTGGACGCTGCTAAATCGCTGAGTTCAAAGCCATGTACCTCAACGGCTGGGAGATCTTTGGTAATCCACCCTTGTCCTGCTCCAATATCTAGAGCCTTGCTGAAGTAGGGTCCGACATCCTCCAGTACGGCAAGGTAAAAATTTTTCCGATATAGGTCGTCTGGGGTAGTCTCGTACTCCCAAGGGTCTGGGGTATCGTACCAGTCCTCTAGTTCTTTTCGTGTCTGCATAGTCCTATTCTAATCGTCTGACTTGTTTTTGGCAAAGACTACCTACCCATTCGTGTGGTCAGTTGACGCTAACTCACGAATGGCTCTAGGCAGAACCTGTAGTATTTCTAAGATCTGTTTACGTCTTGGACCCCAAACGCACCTATTTTTTCAGTGCGCCCACTCTCCCTAGATATGGCTCTAGTTGCCCGTGTGCCGGAACTGCGTGGGCATTTGCTAGTTCCGAACCTACTCCTCAAGTCCTAATGTTCGTCCGTGCAGGGACTGGCATCTCGTCAAAGATGTTGCTCCAGTGTATCGTGCAATTCAAATCCTCACTCTTTGGGTAGGCGTGCCCGTAGTGTCATTCCTGTTACCAGTTGCGTAACGAGTGTAACCCTCCGGTCCTTCAGTAAACCTTTATGTCATCGAGATTTCTCGGTTGCTTTTGTTCTAGTCTTCTCCTTGAGTTTGCTTGGTATGGTAGCGGGTATGGCGATTACTGTCAAGCGAAGAATTGGGTTGTTTACTTGACAACAGATCTTTACAATAGATAGTAGGCTATCCTTGAAAGGATTTTTATGATACAAAACGCTCCAGCATGGTTTAAAGATTCTCCTTGCGTTGGAAAAGACAGACTCTTTTTCTCTAGTCACCCAAAGGATCGAAAAGAAGCGATCAGCATCTGTAACACTCAATGTAAGAATATGTTTGAGTGCAGAAAGTTTGCTGTTGAAGGGGAGTTAATGCTGGGGGTTTGGGGTGGCATGACTGGTCCACAGTTAGCAAGAGAGATTGATAAGACAGATGCGAAAGTTTGATGAAGACGTACTTGCAGTGTTTGAAGATAACGGTACTACGGTAACGTTCATCACGGCTGACTCCTTTGCTCTTGGTGAGCAGTTCTACAAGTTATTGACGTGGACTGACAACTCCATGACCATCGGTATTGCTAACGAGTTCTTGAACGATGGTATTGAAGAGATCATAGCAAATCAGATTGCGACTGATGTTGACGATATGGAGGCTGAGGATTATTCAAATTCGGAGATTCGTTCGTACATTAATAAGCAGGCGGTTGAGTATTTGGGTGACCAGTTGTCCGTAATCTTAGATGAGATTCTAAAAAGCGAAAATCCTACTGAAACAAATCTGCAATCAACAGTAGAACGTATTTTGGATTCAAAATTTGAGGATTGACTTTTCTTTGAGTATCTAGTATAATTTAAGTATCTACTATTTACTATTGGAGAAAAATGAATACGATTGAACAAGCGGATAAGTGTGTCCGTGATATTCTAGATTCGTTAGACACTCTTGATGGTTTGATTGCAAACCTAGCGAAGTCCGAACTAGATTCAGATCCTACAGAAGTACTGCAAGTTGCTACTAACTTCCACGAAGCGAAGAGTACAACTGGTTACCTGTATGGAGAACTACAGCAAGTAATCACTGATGAGTATGATTACTTTGCACAGCCCGTGCAGATTGATGGCGCAACCATTGAAATCAAAGCGGGTTCTGCTCGCAAAAAGTGGGATCACGCATCAATCTCTGATGACGTTGCACGGAGAATTGTGAACACTAGCGTTGACATTGATACTGGAGAGATTACTAAAACTCCGTTGGAAATGTTGCAGGAGTTTTCTCAATACATGGGAGTCTCATACTGGAAGGTTGGCAAACTGAAGGAACTTCACCTTGATGCTGATGAGTACTGTGAAGTCAGTCCACCGAAAAAGAATATTGTGATTAGGAGGTCATAATGAATTTACTTGATGCTTTTTCCGAACCGTTCCCTAAAGAGGTTGAACGGCAACTCAAAAAGGGAGGCACTAGCCTTACCTATATTCCTGTAAGTGAAGTTATCACCCGACTGAATAAGGTCTTGGGTGTTGATATGTGGTCATACACGATTGAAAGGTGTGAACGTGATGCTCTTGATCCTGATTATGTTGTTGCTCATGTTAGACTCACTGCCTGCTTTGTACCCACTGATAGCGCTCCTGCGCTCACGGTTACCAAAGATGGTGTAGGCGGTCAGAAGATTAAGCGAACACGAAATGGTGACATCGTTGATCTTGGAGACGAGATGAAGGGTGCCGTTTCTGACGCTTTGAAGAAGGCGGCGCAACATCTAGGTATTGGTCTTTATCTTGCCAGAAGCGAAGAGTCTATGCACTTGGAAGCAATGGAAGCAATTGCAGATCAGCCTATCTCCGAAGAGCACTTCGATAAACTGCGTAAGATATTAAACTCTAACACACAAGAAACTATTGCTAGTGCTAAACAGCATTGGGCATCTATCTCAAATAACGCTGAGTTCAAAAACGAGAACGTAACAAGAACTCTCCTAGAAGAAATGCTCGCTTTCATCAAGTCTGCGAGTGGCGATGCAGGGTAGTCTTGATTTAGGAAACCTCCCTTACGAAACTCCAGCGTACATGTCGCCAAGTTCTATTGGCACATTCAATCAGTGTCCGATGCGATACAAGTATGCAAAACTAGATCGCATGAAGGAACCCTCAACAGAGGCACAAGTCTTAGGCTCGTTTGTCCACGAGGTATTGGAAGAACTTTTCAAAGAGGACAAGCAGGACCGCACAGAACCTACCGCTCGTAGGTTGGCTAGGGATTTGTGGAATTCAAAGTGGGGTGCAGAGTTTCATGATCTTGATGAGAAATGCGATGAGAACGAATTTCGTTGGAAGGCATGGTGGTGTATTGAGAACTATTTTATTATGGAAGATCCTACGTCTTTCGATGCGGGTGGTATTGAAGCCAAGATGAATGGGGACATTCTTGGAGTTCCTATTTTTGGTATCATTGACAGGTGGACTCTTGAGAATGACAAGATTGTAATTTCAGATTACAAGACAGGCAAGAAGCCTCGCCCACAGTATGAGTGGGAAAAGAAAATGCAGATTACGATTTACAGTATTCTGTTGGGCAAGGAAATGGACAGAGAGATTGAGAGAGCGGAGTTGCTTTATCTCAAGTCTGGTCAGTTTGCTAAGTACGAAGTAACGGATGAGTTAGCAGGAAAAGTTTCGCAAGATGTGAAGAACACTTGGGATGAGTTGGTTGTCAGTTGTGAGTCTGGAGAGTTTGAAACTAGAACAGGACCTTTGTGCAACTGGTGCAACTTCAAGAGCATTTGTCCGGCTTGGAGAAAGTGATGGGGCGCATGAAAGATTTTGAGATGTTAGTCTCTGAGGATATCAAGAACAAGAGTTCTTCTGAAGACAAACAGCATTTGATGGAACACAAAGAAGCATGGCGTGACTGTCTGCTTATTATTATTGAAACTGTATCAGCACAAATATCAGCGTTAGAAGTAGAGATTGCAGAACTGAGATCTAATTATCCTGACTTTGATACTGACCCTGCGTCCTCTATGGTTGAACGGAAAACCAAAGCAAACCGCTTTAGGTTCCACGCTGAAAAGAAGTTAGCAGAAGTTGATCGGATTATTAGGTTAGGCCATGAGCCGGACCCAGATACAAAGTTGATTCACTTTCTACGAGATGCCATTTTAGCGCATAAACAGTGGCATGTAGACAATCAATTGGTTCCGTCTGAAGGTGATGAGCGTCTTTACAAGGCCCTTGAAGGTAAGTGGGATTTCTGAAATGAAAGTCGGATTTGCGTCAAACGACTGGTCAAGATCTGTTATTGATCAATTTGGTCGTCCTGTCATGGGCGGTTCTGGACATATTCGTATCGGTCAGTACATGCAGAGGTTCAAAGAGTTGGGCTATGATGCGTGTGTTGGAATCTTAGCACATAATCGCATGACCGGAACGTTTGGTATCCATACATGGGATGAGCAAGATTTCTTTGACTGTGATGTGATTGTGATGCAAAGGTACATGCACATGCAGGTGCTTCCTGATATGAAGGGCGCTCAAGCAGCAGGTCAAATAGTTTTACAAGATGTTGATGATTGGTATTGGGGACTTAGTGAAAAGAATCATGCCTATCAAGCGTCTAATCCAAACTCAAACCCACAAGAAAACGTAAATTGGTATAAAAACATCATTGAAGAGTCTGATGGTATTATCGCTTCAACGCCTTTCTTACTTAAGAAGATGTCTAAGTGGAATGAGAATGTTCTTTTGCATACAAACTATGTGGACCGAGCCAAGTATAAAGATAGAAGAATCCATTCCAACAACGAAAAAATGGTTGTAGGCTGGATGGGTTCTACAGCGCACAGGAGCGGCGACTTAGAAGTATTGCGTCCCCATTCTGACGAGATTAGCAAATTTGCGACGTGGCACCACACTGGGCATCTACCCGCAATACACATACCACAGTTTGAGAAGGAAATTGGAGTATCTGCTGGGATTGTTTCTAGATCTCCGTTTTTGCCACCCACCGAGTTACATAAGGGCTTTAAGTTTGATGCTGGAATAGTGCCCCTAACTGACATTCCTTTCAACCACGCAAAGTCATACATAAAAGGCTTAGAGTATGCTTGTGGTGGAGTGCCATTTGTGGCATCGTACTCACCCCAATACGAAGAGTTGGTTGAAGAACATGGTATTGGTAAATTGGCTAGGAACCCGAAAGACTATGTTAAACTGTTGAGGGACTTAACTGATCTAGACTATAGGCAAGAGCAGTCTGATAAAGCATGGCGTGCAGTCAAGAAGTTTGACCTAAAGGTTGGGGCACCTAAACTTTGGAAGACTATTGGACAACTAAAGCGAAATGCAAAACGATGAAGCGTGGAAAACCCATGAAGAGGACCCCTCTGAAGCGTGGTGATAGTCAACTTAAACGCACGCCCTTAAACAGGGGCGATAGTCAAATGAAACGTACTCCCCTTAAGGCTCGTTCTGAGAAGATGAAAGAGAAGTATGTTACTCGCCGTGAAATCGTAAAGCAACTTTTAGCGGAGGAACCATATTGTTCTGGTTGTGGTATTTGGGCAGGGTTTGATGGCAACAGAAATCCCCCTCTACTTATGAGTCAAGATGTTCATGAGTTGATAAACAGGTCGCAGGGTGGTAGCATATTAGATAGGCAAAACTTATTTGTGCTTTGCCGCCCATGTCACAGAAGAGTCACTGACAATCCAAAAGATGCAGAAACTGTAGGATTGCATTTACCTTCATGGGCAAAGGAAGAGATACATTACATGGAGGCTGAAAGAGTTCGACATAATTGGTTCATAGGAGAACCAACAAAACCTTTCTGGATGGAGGATACTGATGAGTAGATTAGATAACTTTTTAGGCGACGCAATTGAAGCGCATCCCGACTTACTTGATGAAATGAACTCCTTAGCGGGAGGCATTTCCGATGGACTTTTGCCCTTGTTAGACCGACAAGATATTGATGAGTCTGCACTTTCACAAATGCAAAAAGATTGGCGAAAGCATGGCGTGGTCATACTAAACAACTTCATACCAGAACCATTGATTGAAGCCTACCGTGCCGACTGGATTCAACATAACAGAGTAAATCATGATAGGCCGTTAGGCTATCCAGGTGAATGCGCCTACTATCAAGTTCCAAGTTTGATGAATATCGCAACCTTTGGACCACTGCAAGATGTTATGCGTTCCTTGATTGGTGAGCCAATGGGTGTGCATTTGAATCTAACTGGATGGAAGTCAACTCAAAGGAATTGGCACCAAGACGGCTATTTGAATCCTGATTCAAACTATGACCACTATTTAGCAATTTGGGTGGCGCTTGATGATATCCATGAGGATTCTGGACCGTTTGAGTATGTCCGTGGATCACATGTCCTGCCAATTATCACGCAAGACAAAACGTTGGCCCGTTTAGAGGAATCAGAGAGGCGTGATCCGTTGTGGCCTAAGTACTCCGAAAGATTCTTAACACCTATGTTTGAAGACATTTTAGACAGGGGTGAGTTAGAGATTGAGAAGTTCTTAGCCAAGAAAGGCGATGTTCTGTTGTGGCACGCTAGGCTCATGCATCGAGGATCAGTTCCAACTAATCCTGATCTTTGGAGAGAGACAGCAATTCTTCATTACTCTGGTGTAAACCACAGACCTGATATGCCTGCACCAGCAATACAACATCAGCAGGGCGGTTGGTATTTCCCACTGAATCAGAATATTCCTTTGTAATGCCTACCGCTTATGGAAAGCAGGCAAAAGCCAAAGCGACCAAACTACACAGTTTGGTAGTTAGAACACGGGATAACTTTACTTGCCGTTGGTGTGGGAAGACTCGTGAGGACGGTCAGATTCAATGCGCTCACATTGTATCCCGCAGCATCTCTGCCACGAGAACGGATGAGCGGAATGCTGTTGCTTTGTGTGCATCTTGCCACTGGAAGCAAACAAAAAATCCTTTAGTATGGGCTAGATGGATTGAAGCCGAACTGGGAAAAGAGTGGTTAGATGACCTACTTGAGAGAGGTGTGTCAGGTGCAAAAGTTGATTGGGAGGCCGAGGTAACCCGTTTAGAATCCACTCTTGACCAGATGACGAAAAACACCTAGAATAGAACTATGAACATTGCTAATAGAAACATGCCCATCAGCCCGATGGATGTTGAGTCAGAACTTATCAGAATTACTCAAGAAATTGAATCAGAGACTGAAGCATTTGAAACTTTAGCAAAAGACCATGCCGTAAAAGAAGCCGAATACAAAAAGGCGTGGTTCAAGGAGTACCTTGCCGCAGAAGGCGCAGTCAAAAACAAAGAAAGTTGGGCTGGTTACAAGACTAGCGATCTTTACTACGATACGCAAGTTGCCGAGGCTTTAGTGAAGGCGAAGCGTGAGAAGTTGCATTCTTTAAGGACTGCGTGTGATGCGCTTAGAACTATCGCAGCAAACGTGAGAAGCCAAGTTAAATTTTAGGTAAGAAGAAAATGATACACAATATTGCAAGCAACATAGAACAGTTGGCAGTTGATATCGACCTGCTTAAGCCACTAGAGAATAACGCTAGGCGTGGTAACGTTGATGCAATTATGGCGTCGTACAATAAGTTTGGTCAAGTTAAACCAATTGTTGCGGTTGAGGACTCGGACGGTGCATATGTTGTTATTGCAGGAAACCACCAACTTGAAGCAGCCAGAAATTTGGGGTGGCAGCAGATCGCCGTTTCTATTGTTGACCTAAACTCAGACGATGCTTTAGCATTTGCCTTGGCAGATAACCGCATCTCCGACTTGGGCACAACTGACAATGACGCACTATTTGATGCAATCTCTTCTGTCGCACAAACAGATTCAGACTTCTTTGATTTGTTAGGTTGGGACGACTTTGCTGTTGCAGTCATTGAAAACCAAGTCATTGAGGATGAGTTTGACCGAGAGCCTAGAGACCCAAATGCTGGTTGGACTGCACCTGAAATTATTATCAGTGACTCTTCTGAGGCACCCACACAGCCTGAAGCGCCTCGTCCCACAGACGTTCCAACAGAAACCATCGTAACTCAAGGTAGTACCACAACTAGTGCATCAGGTACACGAAATGCCGCCATTCAGTTTACTCTTGTTTTTGATTCAGCAGAGCAACAGTCTAAGTGGTACTCGTTCTTGAGATGGCTTAAAGATGATGTGGGTTATGATGGCGAGACAACTGCGGAAAGACTGCTTGACTTCATTGCCAATCATTCACCAAAGGGTTAGCGATGGCTAGACGCAGAATGTTTCTGGACATAAACTGTGTTGATGCTGCACGTCAGCGCATCAGACATGTCTACGATAGGTTTGATACGGTTGCAGTTCAGTTTAGTGGTGGCAAAGATTCAACGGCCTGCTTGTACTTGGCCAAAGAGGTCCACGAAGAAAGAGGGCTTGGTCCAGTTAAAGTAATCTTTCGTGATGAGGAGATGATTTCTCCTGCAATTGAAGAGTACGTCAACAAGGTTGCTAACTACGATTGGGTTGACATGGAGTGGTACTGCTTGCCTCAGGGCCAAGAGTTGTGGGTACTTGGTAGAAGAGAGTATGTTTTATTGTGGTCAAAAATGCGAGAAGAGGACGGCAGACTTTTTCGACCATTCCCAAAGAACAGCATTAGAGCCGAGCATTTTGGTTTAGACCCAAACGAGACGATTCCAAAAAGAATAGACGAATACACAATGCAAGGCAAGAAAGGACTGACTGCTTTCATTACTGGTATTCGTGCAAACGAGTCAATGATTCGATACAGGACCGTGGTTCAAAAACTCCACGAGAACTACATCAATAGACCTTTCGGTCTTTCCAAAGCCATACCTATGCGCTTTGCTAAAGTCATTTACGATTGGACATCCGATGATGTATTAAAGTTCATTAACGAAGAGCACAATGGTGAGTACTGTGCTTACTATGACTATGCTGCTATGAGTGGAGCCAACCAAAGAGTTGGTATTCCTTTGCACTCGGTGGCCGCTCGTCGCCTGACTGACGTTATTAGAACCGAGCCAGAATTTTATGATGAGTTGTACAGATGCTTTCCTGAGATTGAAGCCCAGTTGCGTTTATGGGGCGAGTTTGATGTAGAAACTTTGATTGACTACTACGCAGATCAAGGATGGGACGGGGCAAAAGAATGCATTGATGACTGCATGTTGACGCCAGGTTTTCACAGAGGAGCAATGGTCTACACCCACGAGTTTAAAAAGCGACACGCTAAAGACCCGTATGGTTATCCCGTTGAGCATCTTATACGAACACTAGTTCTTAACTCATTCAATGGTACGCCTAGTCCGGTGGGTCCCAAAACAAAGTCGCACAACAAGAGGGTTGCGTTGCTAGCACAACAAGATCAGATTCTTATGGATGCTGACACCCTTGACGAACAAGATGATAACAGGTAATCTATTAGTATGACACCTCAGACTCAGGAAATTAAAGTATCAAAACTTAAGCCAGCAAAATGGGTTTCTGCGTCGTATGTAGTGTCGCCAGACTATCGGCGCTTAACAAACTCGATTATCAAGTATGGTATACTTTCACCAATTATCTGCCAAAAGAATGGTAAGATTATTGATGGGTACCATAGATGGACTGTTGCAAATGAGCAGAATATTAAGACAGTCCCTGTAGTAGTTGTAGATTGCGATGATGTTGATGCTATGCTTTTGCATATTGACATGAACAGGTCTAGAGGCATTGTCGTAGCAAAGTATCTGTCTAAAATGTTGAGACGGGTTGTTGCTTCCAAAAAGTACACTCAAAATGAGTTACAACAAAAGTTGGAAATGACCGACGATGAGTTTGACGTTTTGGTAGATGGATCTCTTATCAAAATGAGAAAGATTAAGCAACATAGTTATTCACCAGCATGGGTCCCTATCGAATCTACTTCTGGTGAAGATATTCGTATTGAAAGACCTACAGGACACACGGAGCAGGTATAATGGACATTAATGCATATCAAGCAGCAGCAAAAGAAACAGCAATTTACCCGAAAGATACTGGTATTCTTTACACGACTTTAGGTCTGAACGGTGAGGCTGGTGAAGTCGCTGACAAAGTTAAAAAGATCATTAGAGACCACGGTGGCGAAATGGATGATGCGGCAAGAGAAAGCATCATGATGGAATTGGGTGATGTGCTTTGGTATATTGCCAACCTAGCCACAGAACTTGGATACAGTCTACGAGATATTGCTGGCACTAATATCCAGAAACTTCAAGACCGCCAGCAGAGGAATAAGTTACATGGTTCAGGAGACAGCCGATAAATATTCGTGGCAGTCTTTGGCTACACGGATTAACGATGAAGACTCTGTAGAACTAATACTTGCCAATGCAGGTGCCGATTATCAGGTGTTCCTTAAACAAGTTACGCTTTGGGACGAACTTGAAGAATCGTTGGTTAGTCTTGATAAAAGGTTTGTTACTTGCCGACCAAACCCAAATGGACTACACTGGGACTACTGGGAAGTAGTTAAAGACAGATACGAAGTCGTACAGAACGAGGACATTGTAAGAAGAGCACAAACCATTGTGGACAGGTCGCAAGGTTTGGGTACTCTTTACAACTGCGGGGTTCTAGACGAGGGGCGCAAGTTCTTTGTCGCAATGTACTTTGGAAGCACTGATCTCACAGTTGGTGAAACAGTTGATCGAATAGACAACTTCTTAATCGTCATATCTTCCCACGATGGTTCGTATCCAGTTTGCTATTACAACTTAGATGTAAGAAGAAATAATAATGCAGTGTATCGCTTTTCGTCAAACCTGTATGACTTTGATTTAAGAAAGCGACACACTCCTAACCTTACCGATCATGGTGTTGAGGCCAAAGAAGCCATTAATCTACGAACCAACTGGACTATAGCGCTTTCCGAAGCGATCCGATCCCTACAACAACCACTAAGCGATTCTCTTTTTGTAAAAGCCTGCAATGCTGTAGCATCTTTAGATAAGGCAAACACGAAGAGCAAACGAGAGCACGCTGAGAGCGTTCACGCAAAGATTGAAGAACTTTTCAAAAACAGTAACAACTCTGGTACCTTTAGTAAAAGCAGATGGGCCTTATACAATGCTATTGTAGAGTATATCGACTTCCATAGAGATATTGATATTGACGATGCTGTACAACATAGTCTAGAGATAGACAATTTCAGTCATCGTTTGAAAGTTGAAGTATTCAATTTGCTAAAGTAGGTATTATGAAGATACCCCAACAGTCATGCTACTTCTGTGGCGAACCTATTGTAATGCTAAGTGGCGCTTACCGTAAAGTTACTGGGTGGGCGCAAATTCGTGAGCAAGGCGGTGCTAATGGTTTGTCACTAATGTCTGAACCAGAGGCGTGGGCACATTCAGGCTGTGTGGACAGGCAGAAGCAGAAGAAACGTGGTATTGGTCCACAGATTGAGACTTTGTTTTAGCAGAAACTTTGCCCGCACCCGCACGTTCTCTGTGCTTGGGTGTTTGTTATCTTGAATCCTGACTCATCTAGTCCATCATGGTAGTCAAGTTTAGCGCCGTTTAAAAGGGACGCACTTGAAGCGTCAGAGATTACTGTAACACTACCAAAAACTTCTTTTACGTCAGTGTCTGATATGTCAGTATCAAAGTACATTTCGTAACTTAAACCTGAGCAGCCGCCGGGCCTTACACCAACCCGTAATGCTAATCCATCGTCGCCTTCGTCTTTTATAAGTTGAGCAACTTTACTTGTGGCTTTTTCAGTTAGCGTAATCATTATTCAACCTCGATAAAAATGCATTCACCAGGACATTCTTCTGCTGCTTCAACAACTTCTTCAACCATGCCCTCTGGTACACTGGCTGTTCCTTCTGCCATCTGAAGAATTGGACCTTCTGATGCAGTTTTACCGTCTTTAGAATAAATTGTGGGCCATTCAACTTCTTTAACATACGCCAACCCGTCGTCAGCCATTTCAAAGATGCTTGGGCAAATTTCAGCGCAAAGCCCATCTCCAGTGCAAAGGTCTTGATCAATCCAAACTTTGAAGTTACTCATACTCTTAGTTTAGATTATGATTTCAATCTTTCTACGAACTCCCATACCTAATCCAGCACAAATGTTGAAAGCGTGTACTGTGGCGTCAACTTGGTCGTCGTGAACCTTGGCTTCTGGGAAAGCGGATAGTTCGTCAATGAAATCAGTGTTCCAGTCGGCACGAATTAGTTTTACATTTCCGTTAGCAACTGCTGCTGAAAACGGTTTGGCTCTTGTGACTTTATCACCTGTGGCTCGTTGTCCGGTAAAGTCGTATCCTTCTAACACATAACGGGCGTAAGAGTCAATTAGGTTTTTACCAGAAGATCCCGGTTCTTGCTCCATTCGGATTGATATTTCAGGCCCGTCTTCAAAAGCAGTGTCCCTAATGAACCTTTCAACTTTTTCACCCTTTGCCCGAATTCTTCTAACATCTAAGATGTAAAAGATGCCATTATGGAAAGCAGCCAATGTTCCAACTGTCCAGTCAGGATCAGGGTTACTTGGACTAGGTTCTGTACCTGCCAAGTCCCAGAATCGAACAACTGATGTATCCTTGTCAAGGTCTGGCATTTCTGATGGCTCAATGACTTCTAGATTCGTTCTATCAAACATTGACCCAAGGCTAGTTGCCCACCAATCACCAAACTCAAGCCTTTTTCTTTCCACTGGATCTAGTTCTTGAAGGACCGCACGATAAGAGTCTGGGTCGATACCTGGGTTATCTGTCAACATTGATGGCACAAAGATTCTGTTTGCTTTCTTACCTTCAACAAGGAACCTTTGTCGGACCCAGTTTGGAGCAGGGTTAGTTGCTGCCCTCATTCGGAGCGGAACCGTAGAAAGTGGACCAGTGGAAGGGCGACGAAGGCGGGAGAACATGTAGCGATAGTCGGACTCCCGAATCTCAGTAACCTCGTCCATGCCAATATATTGAAACTCAGAACCCTTATACCTCAAGTAATCGTTTACATTATTTAGATAACCGAATGTTACACGAGCACCACTTGGGAAAGTTGCCGTGTACATGTTAGCATTCCAGTGCACATCATCGTATGTCCCAACCCACTCTCTGAACCTATCCATTAGAGCGCCAGGCAACGCAAGGTCAGCGTAGGTGCGTCTGAAAAGAATAGCACTGTAGTTTGGTACATCAACGTACTGTAGAGCAGCCATGATTAAGGCGGATGACTTACCACCGCCTGCGGCTCCACCAAAAAGAACCTCTTTGGTCGTAGATTTAAGGAAAACCTTTTGCGTCAGCGAGGGTTCTTCTACCCAATACTCTGATCGCTTTGGCTCCAAGTATTCTTTGATCTTTTCCCAATCTGCTGATTGCACTGACATATTTACTTGTCTCCTAGACAAATTCACGATAAAATAGATATCATGAAGAATTTTTTGACCCGTGCTAACATTGCACACGTTTTAATGTCTGCTTCCGCCGTTCTAATAGGTCTTGGTATTAGTATACTAAACCTAGGGTGGGGTCTAGCAAGTGCTGGCCTTGTCGTTGGAGTTTACGGTTATCTATTAGGGGCTGAATAATGGCTTGGAATAAATCCTTACAAAATGATGCCCAAAAGTCTGTTTCGGTTGGTGCCCCTATTTCTTACGCACCTAGCCTTCAGCCACAAACTGGCTACCATGACGGATGGGACATTGTAAAAGCCTACAAAGAGGGCGTATCAAAAGTTACTTGGGTTTTCCGATGTGTTGACGTAATTGCATCAAACCAAGCAACTCTCCCAGTTATTCTACGCAAAGACAACAACCCCTTTGGTGAAGTTATCGCTGATGACGATCTCCTGAAGATTTTCAACAATACAACTAACGTTGGGGAGAATGCATTTGCGTTCCGCTACAGGCTTTCGGCTCAGTTGCTAATGAGCACCCGTGGCGTGTTTATTGAAATTATCCGTGGTAGAGATGGTAAGCCAACTGCTTTGCACCTACTTCCTCCACAAAGTACTTCACCTATTCCAGACACAAACAAGTTCGTAAAAGGTTATGAAGTAAAGATTAGCGCAACCGAAAAGAAAACACTTAGACCCCAAAACGTTATTTGGATTAGACGACCACATCCCCTAGACCCTTATCTTTCCATGACGCCAATGGAAGCAGCCGGTGTTGCCATTGAAGTAGAATCTTTGGCTAAGATTTACAATAGAAACTTCTTGATTAATGATGGCCGACCTGGTGGTCTTTTGGTTCTTAGAAGTGAAATTGATGAAGACGACAAAGACGAGTTGAGATCACGATTTAGAGGAAACATTGGTCGGGCTGGTTCTGTAGGCGTCATCTCATCAGATGATGGCGCAGACTTTGTTGATACTGCTGCTTCCCCTCGTGATGCAGCATACATTCAGATGCGAACACTTACGAAAGAAGAGATTCTTGCAGCGTTTGGTGTACCTGAGTCAATCATCGGTAACTCGTCCAACAGGACATTCTCAAATGCTATGGAAGAGGGCAAGGTTTTCTGGATGGAAACAATGACTCCCCACCTTGCTATGATTGCTCGTGGTTTTGATGCAATTGATCCACAGCATTACATTGACTTTGACGTAGCAAACGTACCAATCCTAGTATTAGCAAAACAGGAACGTGAGCGTCACTATCTCTCTGAATTCCAGTTGGGACTGATTAGTGCCAATGAATATCGTGAAGGTGCTGGTCGTAAGAAAGTTGTTTCAGACATTGCTGATTCGCTGCTTTCCAATCCAAACCAGACACCCATTGCCAACACTGAAAAGCCCATGGAAGATCCTAATGCCCCTCAAGGAGAAGGCGGTGTTGTTCAGCAGGGTGTACCTCTTGATGTACAGGCAGCACAAGCCACACAGCAACAGGTTACCGAGTTTAGCCCAGAAGAAGGTGCGTTTGTTGAGGCTGGAACGGTTATGGGAACTGATCGAATTGAAGCAACTGCCGCTGAAGTTCCAAGCGAACTAGAAGGCGCTGAGGTTGATCAGGAGGGTGAGAAGAGCCTCCCTTTTCAAAAGGCTTAAGTCAGTTTGAGACTTGGGAAGAAAAGGCACTCTATCGGGTAGACACTTTAGAGGAAGAGTTCTCTAAAGTAGTCGATTCGGTAATTGATAACCAAGAAGAAGCCATTCTGACTGAGTTGAACTCAGACGCAACAAAAGCGCTTCTTGGACTGGGCAAAGATGCCGACTTTTCCTCAGTTGCACCGTTAGCGGTTCTAACATCTGCTGCTATGCCTATGGTCTCCACGATGGACAACGTTTATCAACAGGCAATTGTGGATAACATTGAAGAAGGGTATGGATCTGCGGTGCCAGAGGATACCAAAAATGCTTCAGTTTCGCAAAACGTTACTACGGTAAATCAGTTTAATTCAACTACTCAAGATCAAGTTGTTGCTGCTGTAGCACAAGCCGCCGCTCTGGAAGACGGTGGCGATGGAGACGTTGACGTGGCATTTAAGGTTGCCCTTGCTTACTCGCTCGTAAAAGCAGTGTTTAATCGACTTCGTAGTAAGCGTAAGCCACTTATTGTAGACACTGGTGTGCTTGGGGCTTACAACTTGGGGTTGTTTGATTCGTCAGTTCAGACCGAAATAGAAGGCGACGGAAGTCGTCCGATAACTAAAGAATGGCTTTCGTTGAGAGATGAGAAAGTTAGGCTTGCACATAGGGACCTAGACGGTGAAAAAGTGCCTGTTCAGGACACCTTTATATATAACGGAATCCCTATCAGATTTCCCAAAGATCCCCTTGCTCCGCCCAATTTGACCATCAATTGTCGATGCATTCTTAAGTTTAGCAGGTAACTATATATAAACCAAGAGTATATCTTTATATAAACTATGTAAGCACTCCAATACCGGCTCTGTAAGATATGGGTATTGGACTTAATTTTTAGGAGAAATATGTCATCTTTACTTCTAGACTCCGCAGAGTTTTCAACAGAAGACGACTTTGCATTTAAGGCCATTTCTGGCCAAATCGGTGTGGATAAAGCCGAAGGTATTGTTGAAGCATTCGTATCTGGCCTTGGGAACAAAGATTCAGTTGGAGACATTGTAGTCCCAGGTGCTTTCAAGGGTTCCCTTATGCGCCGCAAGCCAAGAGTTGTTTGGGGCCATGACTGGAATCAGCCAATTGGTAAAGTTCTAGAAATGTACGAAGTAGGTCCAAAAGACCCTAGACTTCCTGAAAAGATGAGAAGAGCAGGGATTGGTGGACTTTATGCCAAGGTTCAGTTTAATCTAAACACAGAGCGTGGGCGAGAAGCCTTCGCTAACGTTGCCTTTTACGGCAAAGACCAAGAATGGTCAATTGGTTACAAAACGATTACAGCAGATTATGACGCTGAAAAACAAGCAAACGTTCTAAAAGAAGTTGAACTATACGAAGTTTCTCCAGTACTACATGGAGCAAATCAGTTGACTGGTACGATTTCAGTCAAAGATGATGAGGAAGGTATCATGGAAAAAGCATATCACGATGATGACGAAAAAGATAAGCCAAAGAATAGGGCTGATGCAATGTCATCAATGATGGGCAGAGCGCTGTCAATGGCTCTACGCAAGCCAGTTAGAGTTCTCCAGATCATGGACAATTCAGTTGTTTTCCAAACTGGCGAGAATATGACATGGATGGCTACGTTCTCACAAGAGGGCGGGCAACTACAGATTAGCAAGCCAACTCGTGTGAAGCCACAGGTTTCTTACACACCTATGGGTGATTCTGCTCCCCCTTCAATGATGGTTAAGGAAAATGTTCCAGAGCCAGAGGGGATTAGAGATCCAGAGCCTGATGAGGGCACATGGGCCACCCCAGACATTGCTCTTGCATGGGCAAAGACATTTGGGTGCGATGGCTACCACTCAGAGGGTGCTGGATATCTTCCATGCTCAACCCCTGAAGAATACCAGAAGGCTTTAGCGGCATTTGATGAAAATGCTAACCTTAACTCACACAACAACTATCTTGGTGGTGTTGAGGTAGAGGAAGCAAAAGATGCCGAATCGGCCAAAGGTGCATGTGATTGCGAGACTGAAGAAAAGGGTGGTCTAAAAGGGCACTCTGGATATCGTCGCCGCACCCCAGATTACCTAAGAGACCCAATGGCACTTCTTCTTATGGCATACAACGAGATGCTTAAAGTTCGTGGCGCTGGTGAAGTTCGTGAGCAGACTCTAGCATTGATCAACTCGCTAGAAGAGTTCCTTACATCTGCCCCCATGGCTCGTGGTGCAGCGCAGGGCGAAAAAGCACTTTCTGGCTTTGTTCTGCATGTTAAGTGCGATGAGGGCCAGTCCCTTGATGTTGTTGATGCAATGAATGGTGTTCCTGTTCTGTCTATGAAGTCAGACGAGGGTATTGATCTTTTGTTCTCAACAAAAGTTGAGCATAGTGATCTAATGGAGAAGGTTGCAGTTGCGCTTGCTTCACTAGATTTCGAGCCAGACTTTACGGTAACTAATAATATAGACGTTGACACCGATGAGGGTGTTCAGTAAGATAATCTTGAAAAGGATTAGGAGTAACAATGAGTGAAAATCTTAACGAAGACCTTCAGAAGTTTGAAGAACTTGAGCGTCTGTTAGAAGACAGTGCTGAGGTTAAATCAGACGAGGTAGAGGATGAAGAGACCGACGAAGAAACAGAAGAGTCAACCGAAGTTGAAAGCGGTGATGAGGATGCTGTTGCTGAAGAGGATGCTTCAGACGATGAAGACGATGAAGATGATGAAGATGAGGCAGAATCGGAAGATGATGCATCAGATGATCACGCAGCCGAAGAGGTTGTAGAGGAAGAAGAATCCGAAGAAGACCTAATTGAAAAGGTTGCAAATGCATTAGAGGCTGAGACCAAAGATGCTGAAGAAGCCGAAGACGATGAGGCTGATGAGGAAGACGACGCTGATGAGGCAGAAGACGCTGAAGATGCAGAAGATGCTGATGAGGCAGAAGATGCTGATGAGGCCGAAGAGTCTGATGAGACTGATGATGCTGAAGAAGAGGTAGAAGAGAAGTCTGAAGAAGATGAGATCTCTGAAAAGGCTGCTTCAATTATGGCAAGAATGGCAGAGCAAGAGTCAGTAACTGACATGCCTGTCCTTTGGTTCAAAGCATCAGATCTAATGATGGCTGAAGAAGATGATGAGATCATTACTGAGGCAAAGTATCACGATCTTGACGATGACGCTAAAGATGCGTATCAGGCTGTTCAAGTTTTTGAAGAGGGTACAGG
>VTLG01004097.1_pt1 | contig 38756 bp, 21 predicted proteins | sample 4694571 | NCBI WGS metagenome assembly VTLG01 (sample SAMN12604809, study PRJNA352737) | marine metagenome | biome: ENVO:00000447; feature: ENVO:00000209|ENVO:00000569|ENVO:01000036; material: ENVO:00002151; isolation source: viral sequences binned using virsorter ... | reverse complement strand
AAGTTACCCCGAATATTATTATAAAGAAATAGTAGAATATATGCGAGATAGTAATAGTTATTATCAGTAAGATTATCTCTATTAAATGTACAAAATTAACCAGTAAATTACAATGGAAAATGAACAAAAACAGTTAGAATATGAAGCAACAGAAGTGTTAGAATTATTGGAAGATATGGTAGAATATGTATGTCAAACTCATACGATTAGCGGAGAGAAAGTATATTTTATGATACACGAATTAAGTCGTATAAAGTTACAACAATTCCCTGACAATTAAGGAGGAAAAATTAACAATGAAACAAGCAAATTACAGTATCGAAAGTAAAGAGAAATCTTACTTAAATACGACTCATAAGTGTAATTTAACAGGATCACAAATCAGCACTATTTTATACTATCTGGACGTGGCATTTAGTAATATTAGTGAGGATATTATACCTAGAGATATTAATACAATCTATGCAGAATTACAATCGGTTACTGACAATTATTATGCACAATTAGAGGGGGAAAGTTATTAACAATGTATGTGTAATATTTGTGGAAAAGTAATACAAATTGGGTGAAATCTGTGGAAAAGTGTTATAAATGCCATTCTAAATGCACAAATAAATATAAGGTTGTGTTTTATTCTTTGATTTAAATATGTTAATTAAGGGGAGTATTTACAGTTTTAAATGTCAGATAGTGTTGTTATCTTTGCGAGCATTGTAACAGGATTTTTCATAAATGTCAACCCCTCCGATAACATTTAGTAGTATTACAGTTTTATACACATAAGGACACAAATATGCACAAAAACTTGACACAAACTGCGAAATAATATACAATAGATTATATACACAAACTGCACCCTAATTGTCATGCCTAATTATCAAATAGCAGACACACAGAAAGGTTATAGAATTACGCTAAATCTGTCAGTTGATGATGACTTTTTACCAGAGAATATTAACTGGAATAAGTTATTAGAATTAAATGATTATGAGAGTGCTGATGTATACATTGAACACACTAATTAACAGTCTTATGTAACAATTAAGGAACACACAGTTATTGACAATTTGATGCGTGATATGTTATGATAATAGTATAACATTCGTGCGTGTAATTACAGTGCTTAAATGATGCGTATTTGACAGTGATTTAATGCCTTGTTTTATATTTTGTGCGGATGGCGTGTTAGAAAATTCAATGTTCCTAACCTACAGAGGTGACAAATCGAGAGAGAGATATCAATATATAAAAAAAATCTGGCCAGTAAATTTTTCCTTATTACTCTTTTTCATATATAAAAAAAATCCCCAAGAAAATATGACCGAAATAGACGATACAACTTGGCATATCTACGCAAAGGATAGATGCATATATCATAATTTAACGGAAGAGGAGTTTGAAGAGAAGTGGCAACTACTACAGGTTATGGTTGACCTTATTAGTAGTGATTATAGTCAGGATGATTTAAGTTATGAAAGACTCGCCCCCAAAGTTGGTCTTGGTGGGCCAGGGAAGTTATTACCAGTAGACGAAGAGCATTCATATTAAACATAACCATTGACATATACATATATTTGAATTATAATAAATGAAGCGAGCTACACAGTATGGCCAAAGGATTTAAAGTAAAAACGGTTGCACCCAAAACTAAAGCCCCTGAATGGGACATCGATGCAATCAAAGCAAGATGGAAAGGGAAAGCAATCGTCTTCTGTTTACCAGGCAGAGGTTGCTCTTATATCTTTCTAAAGAATTTTGTACAGTTATGTTTTGACATGGTGCAGAATGGAATGAGTATTCAGATATCACAGGATTACTCATCAATGGTAAACTTTGCACGTTGTAAGGTATTAGGTGCAAATGTATTACGTGGCCCAAAACAGATTCCTTGGGATGGTAAACTCAAGTATGATTATCAACTATGGATTGATAGTGATATCGTCTTTGACACTAACAAGTTTTGGCAGTTATGTGATATGGCACTTCCTGCAGATGCTGTTAAGGAAGATGGAAGCACAGACCCAGAGAAGGAAAAGCAGATAGCAGCAGGTTGGTATGCCACAGAGGATGGTAGCACTACATCAGTTGCTCATTGGTTAGAGGAAGATGATTTCCGTAAGAATGGTGGTGTTATGAATCATGAAACCGTCGAAACCATCTCGAAAAGAAGAAAACCTTTTACAGTTGACTATACTGGTTTTGGTTGGGTACTTATTAAGCATGGAGTTTTTGAGAAGTTAGAGTATCCTTGGTTTGCTCCAAAGATGCAAGTCTTTGAAAGTGGTGACGTTCAGGACATGTGCGGTGAAGACGTATCATTCTGTTTAGATGCACAAGATGCAGACTATGAGATTTGGTGCGATCCTCGTATTCGTGTAGGGCACGAAAAGACTCGTGTTATTTAAAATTAACAAACAATTAAAGACAGAGGAGTTATGGGGTCTCGCATCAGAGATCCTCACCGAACTTTCTCGAAGAGAAACAAAGGAATCCGTTAAAAACAAACTTGAAAAATTATTATGATTATCTTAACAATAATTGTTATCATTTTTATATTATTATTAATGCTAAACTATTATAATCCACACAATTAAACATTATGCCAGTTAAAGTTAAATCAGGAACATGGGGATCTTCTTCATTTGTAGAAGAAATTCCTAAAAAGACTCGTCAGGGTTCAGGTAAACACACTAAATATTCAGCGACTTCTCGTAATGGAGCAAAAAAGAAGTATAGAGGACAAGGAAAATGAATTTATTTCACAGTTTCGCAGCAGCGAGTCTCGATTTGAACGAGGCATGGAACATGTCATGGGGAGAAGGAATACAATTCCTTATTGTATTAATTATTCTCTATTGGATTAAGGTTCAGATCGACACAAGGGCGGGTCTCGGCAAGAAAAAACGTCGAGAATTGAAGAATATTATCATAGAAGCAATAAATGAGACAAAAGGTGTCTAAATAAACACATGTGATAGTCAATATGTACTAGGATATTTGGAATAAACACCAGATATCCTTTTTTGTTACTTAAATTCCACCTTACGGAGGTCAAAATGGCAGTTGAACCAGTCCAAATGCTTCGTGAAATCTCTCACGATGTAAAAACACCTAAAAAAAGTGATACAATGGAAAGTTCGAACGATTTTTTCGAACGTTTAGCGAGTGAAGATGACCTAAATTGCAACGAAGTTGAATCTTATGAGGTCATTACAGAATATAGGTAAAAATTCGTAATAAATAACTAATAATTGGTTTTTTTTCATGCCTTTAGAGAGGGTAAAACAAGGTTTTAAGGATCTTTCCATGTCATTTAAGAGTAATCCTCTTAATGATGACTTGATTGGTCTGAAAAATGAGTCTGCGATTGCTCGTTCTATAAAAAATCTTGTCTTTATGAGAAAAGGAGAGAAATTTTTTGATCCAGACTTTGGGTCAGAACTTTCTGCGTCATTATTTGAGAATATTGATGATGTAACTGCTCTTACAATGCGTGATGATATAGATTATATGATAAAAACATACGAACCGAGGGTTGATTTATTAAATGTTGAAATAATACCTAATTATGACAACAATGAAATGAATGCTTTAATAGTTTATTCAATAAAAGGTTCAGATACTCCTCCTCAACAATTAGAATTTGTGTTGCTACCGTCTAGATAAATGCCACTTTTAAATTTCACTGGTCTGGATTTTGAACAGATCAAAACTACTCTTAAAGATTACTTAAAATCTAATTCAGACTTTACGGATTATGATTTTGAGGGTTCTAACCTGTCAACAATATTAAATGTATTAGCATATAACACATATATCACCTCATACAATGCCAATATGGTATCGAATGAGGTTTTTATCGATAGTGCAACATTAAGAGAGAATGTTGTCTCATTAGCAAGGAATATTGGATATTTACCACGGTCAAAAAAGGCAGCAAAAGCAATAATTAACTTTTTTTGTGATATTTCATCAGTTTCACCTGCACCACCTACTGTAGTTCTTAAAAAAGGTGCTGTTGTTGGTACAAGTAAGCAATTTAATGGTCAATCCTTCGTTTTTGGTATTACTGAAGATAAATCTGTTAGTGTTGTCGATGGAATTGCTCAATTTGACGAAGTAGAGGTCTATGAAGGCACTATGATTGAACAAGATTTTGTATATTCCTCTAGAAACAAGTTTCAAAAGTTTATTTTGTCAAATGATGGAATAGATTTGGCAACTCTTAAGGTTTCTGTAAAACCAAGTCCTCAATCTTCAGTTTCTTTGACATATTCTCGTCAAGATGATCTTTTTGATACAAATTCTGGTTCAACAATCACTGGAGACTCTCCAATTTACTTTATTCAGGAAGTTGAAGACGAACAATATGAAATAATCTTCGGAGATGGTATTTTTGGTAAAGCATTACAAGATGGTAACCAAATTAATGTATCTTATATCAAAACTCACGGCGAAAGTGGCAATGGAATAGCAAATTTCTCCTTTAGTGGTAAATTAGTCTATACTCGCAACAATTCTACTGTAAATGTGACTAGTGGGATCTCTCTAGTGACTGCAAATGAGTCATCATCAGGTGGACAAGCAATTGAGAGCACAGAATCCGTTAAAAAGTATGCTCCACAGGTATATGCAACCCAAAATAGAGCATTAACCGCAAATGACTATGAAATTTTGATTCCAAACAAGATTTATCCTGAAGCAGAGTCAATTTCTGTCTATGGTGGTGAAGATTTGATTCCTCCACAGTATGGAAAGGTCTTTATTAGTATAAAACCAAGAACTGGTGACTTTATTTCTAATGCTATTAAGGAAAACATCAAAAGAGACCTTAAAAAGTATTCTGTAGCAGGAATTGTTCCACAAATTCTTGATTTGAAGTATTTGTTTATTGAAACTAGCAGCAATGTTTATTATAACGTAAATTTAGCAAGAAATGTTGCGAATGTTCAAAGTTTGGTAAAATCCAATATTGATAAGTATGCAGATTCTGCAGAATTGAACAAATATGGTGCAAGATTCAAATATAGTAAATTTTTGAATATTATTGATCAAAGTCATGAATCGATTTCTTCTAATATCACTACTGTTCAAATAAGACGTGATTTAAGAATTGCTGAAAATCAATTTGCTGAATATGCAATTGATTTTGGTAATCAATTCCATGTTTCTTCTATGGAAGGATATAATATCAGATCTAGCGGTTTTAAGGTATTAGATATCGTTGATACCGTATACTTATTTGATGTTCCCGATTCAGATAAGAAAAAAGGAAAAATTTCACTATTTTCTTTACCAGGAGCAGGAAATGCTGGCCCTGCTCAAGTTGTAAGACGTAATATAGGTGTTATTGACTATGTTAAAGGACGCATCACTTTAAACCCAATAAATATAGTATCAGGTAAATCGAAAGACAACGTTGAGATTTTAGAAATTTCTGCCATACCCGAATCTAATGATGTTATTGGTTTACAAGACCTTTATTTACAATTAGATAAAAGTGATTGTTATATGATTGTCGATGAAATTGCTTCAGGTGCCGATCCTTCAGGTTCAACATATACCGTTACTCCAAGTTATAACACAGGTAAGATTGTAAGATAACAAATGACCCTAAAAAAAGTCCAGCTTAATAAAATTGTAAAAAATCAACTTCCTGAATACGTTCGGGAAGATTTTCCACTTGTTGGTGAATTTTTAAGTGCTTATTATAAGGGTCAAGAATATCAAGGTGGGCCAATTGATTTGGTTAATAACATTGATTCCTACATTAAATTAAGTGAAAATGGTAATATTATTAAATCTACAACATTAATTGATAGAGTTGAGGAGACTGATACTGATATTCTTGTTGAAAATACAGATGGATTTCCAGAAAATAACGGATTAATTAAAATTGGTGATGAAATTATATCATATGACAGTAAAACTGATGTAAAATTTGTTGATTGTACAAGGGGATTCAGTGGAATTACCTCTTTTACAAATCCTGCAGAACCAGAAGACTTAATTTTTTCAACTTCTACTGCTGTTCCACACGATAATGATGTTGTAGTAGAGAATTTAAGTGTTTTATTTTTAGAAGAATTTTTAAGAAAGACAAAACATCAATTATTATACGGAATTCAAAAGGATTTAGATGAAAATTTAAACCAATCTACATTTATTAGGCATTCTAAAGACTTTTATTCTACGAGAGGTACTGATGAATCCTTTAAAATCCTCTTTGGAGCACTTTTTAACGAAAAAGCAGAAGTTATTAGACCTATAGATCGTGTAGTTTCTCCATCTAATGCCAATTTTAGGAAAACAAGAGACATTATTGTTGAATCAGTATTGGGTGATCCTATAGATTTGATCAATAAGACCCTTTTTCAAGATACATTTGAAAATGTTTCAAAAGCATATGCTCCAGTATCGCATGTAGAGACTATAAATGTTGGAATTAACACTAATATTTTCTATAAAATCAGTCTAGACACCTCTTGGAACCAAAATGACGGTTCTACAGAGTTGTTATATGGTGAATTTTCTGCTCATGCCAAGTCAATTATTGTTGGTGATGTTGGAATTGGACAAACTTTCATTGATGTAGACTCTACATTAGGATTTCCAAACTCTGGAACCCTTTCTTTTGTGTATGCAAACGGAGAAAGTGGTATTGCAACCTATGCTTATAAGACTCTTAACCAGTTTTTAGAAATTAATCCAACTTCTATTGCTTCATCTATTACTGATAGGACATTTATTGACCAAGATACTTATGCATATTCTACTGGTTCAGGAACAACTGATGGAATAAGAGTAAAAATTAGGTCAGTATTGAATAATTTACAAATTCCAAGTAATACTCGTTTCTATAATGAAGGTTCTAAAATAAAAATTAAGTCATTAGGTCATATTGGAACTAGTTTTAATCAGAATAACTGGATTTTTAACTCAATTCAGAATTATGATATAAAAGAATTAAAGTTAGTTGACCAAATAAACTCAACATACAAGTTAATTACTAAAGATCCTAATATTTTTAGAATTGGTGATAGAGTAAGACTGTATGATAAGAATGATGATTTATTAGTTAATCAATATGAAGTAAGAGATGTTTATGATTCAAGGACAATCTTAATAAGAGGTGAAGGTATACCTGCTGATACAACAGCTATTCTGAATGTACGTAGAGATTTTTCAAGAGTTAATTCAGATATACACTCTGATTTAAACAGACTTATTGCTAATATTCAAAATGTTTATGTTGGTTCTGATTCTGTTTTAGTTGCTTCAAACTCATTACCTGCTCATGGTGGTTTGAAGTTAAATCCTAGAGATCAAAAGGTAACAATTTCAGGAAAATACAACGATGAACAAGAAGAAATTACTCTAACAACTGGTATTGACCATAACTTCTATACTGGAGATGCAGTTTATTATACTCCAGAGAAAGGGTCGGCAACAATTACTGATTGGAAGGGAGATACATTTTATCAAGAATGGATTGAAAGTCAATTATTTGATGAAGGACTTTATTTTGTAAAAAGAATAGATGATAATATTGTAAAATTAGCAAAAAGTCGTCCAAATATTTACAGTAATATTTTCGTTAAAGTTAATGCTAGTGGTGGAGATGATATTGAAATTAATAATAATACTATTGAGAAATATGATTTCCATGAGAAGAAGATACAACCTCAAAAATTATTAAGAAAAATATCTAAACCAGTTCAAGATGGTAAAATTCATGAGACTCCTATTGGATATACTGGAATCCTTATCGATGGTGTAGAGGTTCTTAATTATAAGTCTAGAGACACTGTATATGCAGGCCAATTGGACGCTGTAGAGGTCATGAAGAGTGGTGAAAACTATGATGTAATAAATCCACCCCTACTGACTATTGACGATTCTGTGGGATCTGGAGCGACTGGATATACTGCAGTCAGAGGTAGTTTTCAAGAAATTAGAATTCTAGATAAAGGATTTGATTTTATTGATAATCCTATAGTCGAGATTACTGGAGGTAATGGAGAAGGAGCAACTGCTGTAGCAAAAATACGTACAGTGCCTCATGAAGTTACTTTTGATGCTACAGGAATAGCTACAGCAATTCAAATAGGTATTGATACATCTATTATTGGATTTACAACTTATCATAAGTTTAGAACTGGTGAGAGAGTAGAATATAATACGTATGGTAAAAAAGCATTAGCAGGTCTTGATACTGGAGCAACATATTATGTTGGTTCAATTGATAATAAAAATATTAAATTATATACATCATTTGATGGTGCTATTGCTGGTGTTGGTACTACTGGATTTACTGATTATGGTGAAGGATATCATTCTTTAAAATCATTAAAAGGTAAAGCAGTAGTAGGTACAATTCAAGTTACAAATCCTGGTACAGGATATGAAAATAAGCAAAGAACTCTTCAACCTGTTGGTGTTGATACTGCACTGAATATTATACATCTTCCTGATCATGATTACAAAGATCAAGAAATTATTCAATATGCAACATCGGGAACTGTTATAGATGGTCTTGATACATCATTAGATTACTATGTTAAGGTTATTGATAAAGATTCCTTTAAATTATCGAATGTTGGTGTAGGAACTACTGTAAAAGATTTTTATTATAGAACTGAACAATGGGCAGACTTTAGATCTACAGGTGTAGGAACTCATAGTTTCAATTATCCACCTATTAGCGTCACAGTAACAGGAACTGTTGGAATCAATTCTATAGAAGGTGATACGTTCCAATGTGTTGCACAACCAATTGTACGAGGTGAAATAACTTCAGTTCACTTAACAGAAAATGGTGTAGGGTATGGTGCATCAGAAGTACTTAATTTTGAAAGAAATCCAGATATTACCTTAAATCAAGGAAGAGGTGCTTATTTAAGTCCAGTAGTTCATAATGGATCTATTGTAGATGTTAGTGTTAGTCTTGGTGGAACAGATTACCTTACACCACCAAATATCGTAGTTTCTGGTTTAGGAACTGGAGCAGAACTAGTTCCAGAAATGAATGCACTAGGTAATATTGTTTCTATTAAAGTTAATAAGGGTGGAATTGGATATGGTGTATCTACTACAACAGTTAAAGTAGAAGTATCAGGAAAGAAAGTCTTATTCAGACCAAAAGTACAAGAATGGACAGTTAATAACTTTAAGAGAAATTTTGGTAACTTACTTAATGATGATATCTTTATCAATAGACCAACAAATAGACAATTTGGTTTACAATGTTCTTATGCATATGCCCCTAGAAGTTTAAGAAAGATTCTTTATACATCAGGTTCTGATGGAGATATAATATATGGTAAGAAAGATTTAACACTTAAAAATAACCAAGAGATAGGTCAGGATAAACATTCTCCTATTATTGGATGGGCATATGATGGTCATCCAATTTACGGGCCATATGGATATACTACAAGAACTGGTGGTACAATCACCCAGATGAAATCTGGATATATTGAAAATGCAATAGCAAAAGTAAATAGACCTCCAACTACAGTATTCCCAGAAGAATTTTTTGTTGAAGATTTTGAATGGTCATATTCTACAGATGACGGTATTCTTGATGAAAATAATGGAAGGTTCTGTGTAACTCCAGAATATCCAAATGGTACTTATGCATATTTTGCAACGTTTGAATCAGATGTAGAAGGTACTGGGCCATTTGTAAATTATAAGAAACCTTCTTTCCCATATTTAATTGGAAAAAACTTTAATGCTGCACCTGAAAAGTTTAATTATGAAAGATTATCTAATCAGGATGATATAAACTTAAATAATACAGATTGGATTAGAAATACATTCCCTTATGCTTTAGATAAAGATAATAGTGGATATGATTATGTACAAGAATCATATACTTTTAGTACTCAAGATTCTATTATTAAATCTGTTGAGAAAAGTGGTGTAGATATAGTTGGTATTGTTACTGGTGGAACAAAATATCAAGTTGGTGATAAAGTAGTTTTTGAAGACGATACTGAACATAATTTTGCTGCTGCTGCAAGAATCTCGAAAGTTGCTGGGCCAGGAATATCCACTATTAGTGTAAACCCTGTTTTATTGGAAGATGTTGAATTCTATACAACAGGTAGAAAAGGTGAATTTATTGGAATAGCATCAACAAGTCATAATATTAAAAATCAAACAGTTTTAGAAATTTCTGGATTATCAACAACTTCTTCTAAACTTGAAGGTTCTTATTTTGTTGGTATCGCTACAAACCAACTTTCTTTAGAAACTGGAATTGGAACTGAAGGAGTTACTGGTATTGTTACGTATCTTTCTGTAAAAGGAAATCTACGATACCCTGCAATAAAAGAAAATGATCTTTTACGTTTATCTGGTATATTAACTACTGGTAATTTTGGAGATGAGGATGTTAAAGTATTAAATGTAGATAGATTAAATTCTAGAATTAGAGTTTTAAGAGATTTAAAAGCACAAACTGGATTATCTCATACTGCAACAACAATTATAAAAGATCTTCCTAGAAAGTTTACTTTTAAAACTGGAATAACCACTTCATATAGTCCTAAAGTAAATAGAGAATATTATTTCTATCCACTTGAATCAGTTGGATTAGGAACTGCTACTCCTGTAGGTATTGCTGGTACTGTAGTAGGATCTGGTAGTACTATAATGTTTGAGAATCCTGGTGCTGGAATTTCTACAATTTTTGTAGAAGCACAATCAATATATCTACCAAATCATTCGTTACAAACTGGTGATGAAGTAACATATCACACAAATACTGGTACTTCAATTGGAATTATAACTGCTGCAAATAATGTTGCTATAGGTACAGAAATCGCTCTTAATTTATATCCATCATTATTTGTTGCTAAAATAGATAATAATCATATTGGTGTATCATCAGTTAAGGTTGGACTGGGATCAACAGGAATGTTTGTTGGTGCTGCAACATCAACTGCCCATACTGGTTTAGTTTATTTTGCTGGTGTAGGAACTGGTGTTTATCATAGTTTTAAAACTAAGAGTTATAACAGTGATATTGTAAAGGGATCTATAGAACAAAATAGAGTAACTGTTGCTTTAGGAAGCACACATGGATTAAATCATAATGAAGAAGTTAATATTACAGTTAATCCAAGAAATACTGGTATTACAACTGTACAGTATGATAAACCAAATAGAAAAGTCATTACTCGTGGATTAGGATTTACTGCAAGTGGAGTTACAACTAGCACTTCATTAACAGGAACTCCAGATTCAATTGAAATTACAAATCATGGTTTAACTACAGGACAAAAAGTAATTCACAAATCTGCAACTCCTGTTGGTGGATTGGTTCATGAGAAAGAATATTTTGTTTATGTTATTAATAGGAATAAGATCAAGTTATGTTTAGATAAGTATGAAACAGGAAAAACAATTCCTGGATTTGTAGGTCTTACTACAGCAAATGTTGGAACACTTTGTGAAATTAACCCAACTTTAAATTTCTACAGAGATTCTAATATAACATTTGATTTATCAGATTCTTCTTTATCATATACAAGAGGTTCTGAAAAATATCCAGCATTTGAATTAGAATTTTATAGAGATGCTTCTTATACCGACAAATATGAAACAAATGGTACAAGTAGAACTTTTGATATTGTCAAAACTGGAACTATAGGTGTAGATGCTACTGCTAAAGTAACACTTGCCGTTAATGAAAATACTCCAGATGTATTCTATTACAAATTAACTCCCGTTGATCAAAAAGAAAATCCTCAAGTGTATAAGGATCTTGTAATAGATGACATTGTTGACGGTTATAATCAGGTTATTATTAAAGAAAGTGCTTATTCTGGTAGATACAAGATTCTTTTAGAGTCTGAAAATACATTTACTTATAATCTAGGTAAATATCCAGAAAGTGAATCTTATTCTGGATCTACATCACAATTAGAATATGATACAAACTCTACATCTGCTTATGGTCGTATAACTGATGTTCAAATTGTTAGTACTGGAAGTGGTTACCTAGAAGTACCTGGAATTACTACAGTAACTTCTGATACTGGAAGTGGATGTATATTAGAAGCATCTAGTACAACAATAGGAAGAGTTAATAAAACTGTAATAGAAAATATTGGATTTGACTATCCTACAGATAAAACATTAAGACCAGAAGTTGCATTTCCTCAAATTTTAAAAATTGAGGCATTAACAGGATTTGATTTTGTTGGAGTTACTTCTTTAGGAAGAGGATATAATACAGCACCAAGTTTGGTAGTTATTGATAATAGAACAAAGAAACAAATTACTGATGTTGATTTAAGATATCATCTTGATGTTTCTGGGGCACATGTTGAGATTTTAAAGAATACAAATAGTTTATTTAATACAACTCCTACAATCTTACCTACAGGTAACCCTAATGGTATTAAGATGAAAGAGTTTAGTTACAATACTAATACTCAAGTAGTAACTGCCACATATAAAAATCCAGTCAGTCGAGTTGAAGATTTTGTATTAGAAGTTGGTGATAGAATTATGGTTGAAAACGTCGCTGTTGGTGTCGGTTCAACTGGTTATGGGTATAATTCTAAAAACTATGATTATAATTTATTTACTATAACAGGTGTTAGTACCAATTTGGGGGCATTTCCAACAATAACTTATAGTATGGCAGATTTCCTTGATAAGAGTGTTAATGCCTTACCTGGTAGATTTGATAGTGTTAAATCTGGTGCGATAGTAACTCCAGAGAAATATTTCCCACAGTTTAGTTCAATTTTAGCAAGTAATCAATTTAATCCTGAAGAGGGTGTAACTAATGGAACTGCAACTGGTGATGTATTTAAATGGGATCCACAAACTGGAGAATTAGTAGTAGAGAGTAATAGAGAATTTGAGGTTGGTACTGTTATTGAATCTCAAGAAACAGGTTCTAAAGGAAAAATTGTTAGCAAATTATCTGCAGAATCAATATATGATTTAGATTATTATTCTATTGTTGAAAATGGTTGGGAATATACAACAGGATTCTTAAATGATGAATTGCAAAGAATTCATGACAATGAGTATTATCAGAATTTCTCATATGCTATTAAATCTAGAGTTACTTTTGATGATTGGAAAGATGTTGTAAGTTCATTAAATCATGCTGCAGGATTTAAAAAGTTTAGTGACTTACAATTAGAATCTATACAAGATAATCCAAATGATTTAGAAATACAAGTTTCATCGTTAACAGACATTGTTGTAGACTTTCATGGTTATGAGAGTTTACATACTGTTGAGACATTTGATTTAGCTACTGAAAATTATCTTGTTGGTGATGATTTAATATTCTCTAATGAGATTAATTTTGAAAATCGTATTCTAACAGATTATGCACAGTCTGTTGGAAACAGAGTTTTACAAGTAGATGATATTAGTGGTGATTTTGATGATAATGCAAGAACATCCAGATATGCCGATGTCTTTAGACAATCTACTAAAGACGGTAGATCTCAAAAGATTGTTTGTTATGTAAGAGATAGGTTATATGGTGGTGAAAGGCAGATGATGATAGTTAATGCCTTACATGATATTGATCGTGGTTTCTCTATGATCAACCAATATGGTGATGTTAGTACTGTTGAAGATCTTGGAAGTTTTGATTACATCTATGAAGGTGGTGAAACTATCTTAAGATACTTCCCAACAAAGTATGAGGTTAACAACTATAGTATAAGAACATTCTCATATAACCTTGATAAAAACGTACTTGGAATTGAGACTTCTGTTGCTTCAATTGGAAGTACAACAATTGGTGTATCAACAGACTTTACTGGATCTCTAGTTAGTATTGCGAGTACCAATGTTCAAATAGCAGGTGGTGCAGCAGATGAGATTTATAGATTTGTTGGAGTTGGAACTAATATATCAGGAACTAGATCTGCCAAGATATTGGTTACTGCTGAAACTGATACTGGAAGAGTTGAGTATGATGAAGTAAGTCTAATATCTGATGGAACTAATGTTACATGGCAAGAATTTGGTCAATTAACCATTCATAGTTACCTTGATCCTTATTCATCAGCAGGTAATATTGGAACATTCTATTCTTATATGAATGGTGAGGATATTGTTCTTAAGTATACTCCTGATGCTGGATTTACAACCACAAGAGTTAATGCAATTGCAGTAGCATTCTCTACTGAAAGATATAAGAATGAATCACAGACTGATTATGAATTCCAGTATGGATCTATGCAAGCACAGAGTAAGTTCATGGAGGCTGCTGCTGATCCTGATGCTGTAGGTATTGCAAGTTATGCTGATGATTATGATGCTGCATATTTCATCGTTCAAGCAAGTGATATGGCAACTAACTCACACTGTTTGACAGAAGGTATTATTATTGATGATTACGCTGAAAATGGAAATGATACAGTCTATATGACTGAATATGGTGAGATTCATGTTGGTGCTGCTTTCACTGATTTAGGTACTATTGATGGAAGAAGAGCATCAGGAGATAGAACAGAAATTACTTATAGACCTGCTTCTGGTAGAGATATTGATGTTAAGATTTTTATGAATACCCTTCGGGTTAATGAAAATACTAATGTATCTCCTGGTGGTAGAGAACTTGGTGGTGAAATACTGAAGGAATTTAATAATGCAACTATTGAAACAAATGGTGCAACATATGAAGGAACTGAAAATACAGTTAAGAAGCAATTTAATCTTCAGTATAAGAATGAAGATATCTTTAGAAGGAACTTTGATGGATCAAGTGGAGTTACTGTTAATGTAAGTAATAACACACTTGAGATACCAAACCACTTCTTTGTAACTGGTGAAGAGGTTAAGTATAGTGTTAAGACTGGATTTACTACAGATGCTATTAGTATTGCAAATACTAGTTTTGCTGGTATTGGATCAACTACTCGTATGCCATCATCAGTCTTTGTTATTAAGCAAAGTGAGAATATAATCAAACTTGCAAGAAGTGCTGAAGATGCATTGAAGTCAAATCCTGTTGAATTGGATATTACTTCTGTTGGTATTGGAACATCGCACTCATTTACTTCAACAAATCAGAACCAAAAGGTCATGATGTTGGTTGATAATATGATTCAATCTCCAATTGCTGGTACATCTGTTACTACAACTTTAGCAGACTCTGCTGCATTGGCACAAGATGTTATTAAGTTTACAGGTATATCATCATTTGCTGGAGCAGATTATATTCAAGTTGGTAGTGGTAATACTATAGAATGTATGAAGATACTTTCTGTTGGTATTGGTTCTACTAATGCTATTAAAGTTAGACGTGGATGGTTAGGAACTCCTGAAGTAGGATTTGCAACTGGTGCATTAGTACAGAAGATTAGAGGTCATTATAATATTGTTGAGAATGACATTCATTTCATTGAACCACCTCATGGGGCACAACCTATGGGATCTACTACCAATCCACCAGATCAACGGGATTACCTAGGTATCACTACAGCATCTAGTTTCCAAGGTAGGGTCTTTATGAGATCTGGTGTTGAGAATACTAGTAATGAAACATATACGGATAATTATCTTTATGATGATATTTCAAACAAATTTACTGGATACGATAAAGAATTCCCATTAACAGTAGATAAGCAAGCTGTAACTGGAGTTTCTACTAATAATGCAATCATTATCATAAATGGAGTATTCCAAGGGCCAGGTGCAAATAACAACTACACAATGTCAGAAGTTGGAGGTGGTACTTCAATTTCATTTACTGGTAGTGCAAGTTCTGTTGGATTTGATCCTAATAATGCAAATATTCCTGTTGGTGGTGTTATCGTTTCTGTTAGTTCAACTGACGGATTTGGATATCAACCTCTAGTCTCTGCTGGTGGTACAGTAATTGTTTCTTCTGCAGGTACTATTAGTAATATTACTATTGGAAATACTGGTTCTGGATATAGAGTTGGTCTTCAAACTGTTAATGTTGCTATTCAGACAGCAAGTAATTTAGATGCTCAAAGTTATCTTGATAGATCTTCCTTTATTGGAATAGGTACAGCACAGATTGTTGATGGTAATATAACTGGAATTGCAATTACTAATCCTGGAATAATCTATACTCCAAGAGATATTAGTAATGCTGGATATAGTTCAGTAACTGGTATTACTACAATCACAACAACAAAACCACATGGATTGGTAGTTGGTGATGATATTAGAATTAGTGGATTAGCATTTACTTGTGAGTATGCAAAGTCGATGTCAATATCAACTGCATCTTACGGACACACAAGTGGTATTATGACAGTAAGTGTTGGACTCAATACTGTAGGAGTTACAACATTCTCATATGATAATGTAGTTGGAGTAGGTACAGTTACATTATCAGAACCTCATAAGATTGCTCATGCTACTGGTGTTGGTAGAAGTTTCACTCTTGCTTTATTAAATGTTGGTATTGCTCGTTCTGGTGTTGATTATGGTTCTACTACTTGGCCAAATTCAGATACTGCAACAGGAGATACTTTCCAAATATTAAGTGTTCCTAGTCCTACAGAGTTAGCATTTACTGCAGGTATTAGCACATTAACTCATACTTATACATCTGGTGGACATTTAGGATTTGGTCATAAGATGAAGGTTGGTGACACTGCTATTCTAACTGGATTAGCATTCACTGGTCATTCTGGTCTTACTACTGATTACTATCCACACGGAAAGGATGCTGCATATGATACATCTGTTGAGATCACAAATGATGGTACAGCATATACAGTAACAAATGCATCATATAACCCTACCACTGGTGTATTAACTCTTACAGTTCCTGCTCATGGATTCTCTAATGGAGATAAGATAAGATTAGTTGATGGTTCATTAACATTCACTTGTTCGCAGAATAATCATAAGACTCAACATGAATATCCTAGAGTAACAGATCCTGCTAGTGGTGAATGGTTAACAATTTCAAATAAGACAACTAATACTTTTAGAGTTAACGTATTAACTAATGCACCTGCTTCTAATACAAGTACCTATACATTTGTATCAGCAAAAACAGATGGTTTAATACATCAAGGCCCAACAATTACTGTTAATGTTGGTTCTGCTGGTGATAACGATTCATATACACACACATTTGTTAGTGCAGCAACCAGTGCCATAATTTCTGGTGGTAACTACACACATAACTTTGCTTATGCAATTAAGGGTGGCGTAAGATCTGGTGGAACTTACCTTCACACATTCTCAAGTGCTGTTGATGGTGGAGTTACTGCAGCAGGAGTTGGTACAATGACTCCCACTGATGCAACATATAATCCAACAACTGGTGATTTAACTCTTACTATTGATAATCATGGATTAAACACAGGTAATACTGTTGGTATTGCTACAAGTGCAATAACATTTACTTGTAGCATGGATCAGCACAATACTGATCATGCATATCCTCGTGCAAATGATCCTATTGCTGATGATTCAAATATTGCAATTACTGGATTCACAACAAATACCTTTACGATAAATGTTGGAACGAGTCCGATTGTAACTCATAATGTCACAAATGCTGTATATACACCTACAACTGGTGTATTGGTATTAACTCTTGATGATACTCATGGATTACTAACTGGAAGAAGTGTAAGACTTGTAGATGAGTCCTTATACTTCACATGTGAAATGGATGGAAACAGTAGTTACCATGCATATCCAAGATCTACTGATCCAGTATCATATAATGCAGTTTCAATTGCAGCAACAACAACTACTACAATTACTCTTAATGTTGGTGTAACAACAACTGTATACTACGATGTTGCTGTTGGTTCTGGAACTTCTGCTACATCATATAACGCATCAACTGGTGATCTTGTACTTAACGTTGGTATGGGTCATAGTTTAAGGAAAGGAAGAAATATTAAGATTGCTACTGATTCATTAACCTTCAATTGTACCAAGGATGGTAATGCTACAAACCATACTTATCCAAGAGTGCCAACTGCTAACTATCGTGGTATGGAAGTTGTTGGAATTGGTACAACAGTTACAGAAGTTTCAATAAGTGCTGGAATAGAAACACTTGCGAAATACTATCAAGGTGGAGGAGTAATTCAAGAAGCATTAATAACACCTAGAGGTACTGATGCTGGTGCTGGTGGAATGACTGTTCTTACAGTAATTGATACCAAAAAATTTACAATCAATAGTGGTAAATCTGAATATCATCACTTATACGCACGAGGTGGATCTGTTACTAGAAAGATGGATGTTGTAATTGATGATCCACTATCTTACACAGATATTCCTCTTGCTTATAGTTCAACTTCTCCTGGTACTGGTGGATTACAAGCAACTGCAGACATAGTTGTTAGTATGGGTTCTACCATCATCGACTTTAATATTAAGAATACTGGTTATGGTTATAATGTTGGTCATATTCTAACTTTACCAATAACAGGTGCAATAGGAATTCCAACAACATCTAATGCTAACTTCAATGAATTTAAGTTAGAAGTACTAGAAGCAGATTATGATGTATTCACTGGATGGTCAGTAGGACAACTTCAAGTTCTTGATAATTTCTCTGAACTATTTGATGGTGTTAGAAAATCATTCCCAATTACTTTGGGTGGTGAAGTATTATCAATTCAAGCGAAGAGAGGTTCATTAATAACAATTCAAGATACTCTTCTTGTGTTTATTAATGATATTTTACAGGTTCCTGGAAAAGGATATGAATTTAGTGGTGGTAGTCAGATAACCTTTACTGAAGCACCTAAAGGCCCTTCACCTGACGGAATGTATGAAGGTGATACTATGAAGTTCCTATTCTATAAAGGAACTGGTGGTGGTGACGTTATTGATGTTGATGTTATAGAAACTATTAAGAAAGGAGATGATGTAACTTTAGAATATGATTCAAGAGTAAATGCTGGTCTATTAGGAATTCAAGAAGATAAAAGAACAGTTACTCAAGTTACTTCTACAAATTCTGTTGATACAAATATCTACTTCGGGCCAGGATTAACTCCAGATGGTTCTTTAACTAGATCTATCACTTGGAAAAGACAACTTGAAGATAGATATATTGATGGTAAGATTGTTGGAAAGAATCGTGAATTATATGATGCTAATATATTCCCATATGCACATTTAATCCAACCTGTAGGTGTTGGAACTACAATTGCTTATGTTGATAATTTAAGACCAATTTTTGACCCTCAAGATGAAAGTCAAGTAAGTACTGATTTCCAAAAGAGTGTTACTTTGGTATCACAAGCAGATAAACTTGGTGCTGCAGCAACCTCATTTGTAGGTGGTGGATCTACGGTTATATCTGTTGCAATATCAACTGGTGGTAGAGGATATACATCTGCTCCTCAAGTAACAATTCAGAATCCTGTTGGATTAGGAACAACTGCTAGAGCAGAAGCAACAGCATCTATTACTGATGGTGTGGTTACTTCAATTACTATTACTAATGATGGTGGTGTTGGATATTCACAGACAACTCATCCACTGGTCTTAATTAGTCCACCTACATATACTAGGGAGAATAATAGTGTCGATTCCTATAATGGTGATTCTGGAATAATTGTTGGATTTGGTACAACTAGTACTACTTCTGGGCCTGAATTAGTATTTGATTTATACATTCCAGAGGATTCTCATTTGAGAGATGCTTCCAATACTGGAACAGCAGTAACTCAATCTGGTATAACTACTGCAGATTACTTCTCTGTTTACAACTCTAATGTTGGAATTGCTGATACGGGTGCGGGTATTGGTGTAACACCATTTACATCGAAATCAATAGATGACCGTGTAATTGGATTCTCTACTCAATTTGTTGATGCTATCTTCCAAGTTGGTAGTGCTGATATTATTGAACGACATGTATTAGGAATAGGTACTACATCTGTTACTAGAATACATACATCAGTACTAACTGGTATTGGTACTGAAAACTTGGATTCTGCTGGAATCACAATGGATTCTACAACATTAAAATTTGATAATGAAGCAAGTGGTAACGTTTATGCAGGTACAATTTCTACGACTACTAATGGTCAAGCTTACTTTGGTAATTATAGTTGGGGTAAGATTGTATTAGGCCCAAGGATTGCTGCTAATTCATACACTTATTATGGAGAACAAGGGTTTGCTGGTATTTCAACTGGTGACATGATATTCAGAAGACCCAAATTAAAGACAGTTGGTTATTCTACTTAATATAACATGATAAATACTTCTACTAAAACTATTCGATAATGGCAAAGCAAGGAATAGGTACTGGATCGGCCGCTAATGACGGGACGGGTGATAGCCTGAGATCTGCTGCTGGAAAAATAAATGCAAACTTCGATGAGATCTACGCTCTATTAACAGGTGGTGGAAATAGTGGTAGTACTTTACTTGCTGGAATTGTTACTTCGATTGTTGCTGGAGATAATATTACTCTTACTGGTGGGCCAACAGGTATTGTTACTATAAATTCTGCTGCAGGTGGTGGTGTTGGATATTTTAATGCAAATTCTACAGGTATTAGTACGGTAAGTAATGTTGGTGTGGGTACTACGACTGCATCATCAAGATTAACCGTTGATGGAACTGTCAAGATAACTGGAATAACAACAATTGATTCAAGTCTTCAGCAAACAGGTACTGCTACATTTAGTGATGATGTAACTCTTACTGGTGACAGTGCTAATGTTTTTTGGGATAAGAGTCAGAATCAATTAGAATTTGCTGACAATGCAAAAGCCATTTTCGGAACGGGAACGGATCTTCAAATATATCATAATGGCCAGGATAGTTACATCCAAGATTCTGGAACGGGTGACATAATCATCTATGGTTCTGGTGAGACTATTGCCAGATTCAAAGATGATGGTGGTGTAACTCTCTTCTATAATGATGCACCTCAATTTGACACGGTTGGATCGGGTGTAAGTGTTATAAACCAAATAAGTGTTGGTGCAACTGCTACCTTTGATGCAAAAGTTATTACTGGTACAGGTGCTACTGTTGGATTTGGTAGTACTGCATACTTTAAAGATAATGCTAAATTAGCATTTGGAGCTGGTGGAGATTTAGAAATTCATCATGATGGCAGCCACAGTTATATAAAAGATACAAGATCTGCTGGTAACTTATATCTACAAAGTTCTAACTTACTCATCAATAACCAGGCAAATAATGCCACGATGATTAAGGCAGAATCAGGAAGTAATGTTGAGCTTTACTATGCAGGTACAAAGACTTTTGAGACAAGTACTTTAGGAGTTAAGGTTAGCACTGGTGCTACTTTACAAACTAATGGTGCTGCTGCATTTTCTGGTATTGTTACCGCAAATGCTGGATTAAGAGTTGGTACTGCAGTCAGCATTGGACTTAATAATGGTAATGCTGGATTTACTGGTATTGTTACTGCAAGTAAATTTGTTGGTGATGGTTCTGGACTAACTGGTGTTACTGGTTCTGGTTCTGGTGTTGTTGTTAAGGATAGTGGTTCAACTGTAGGTACTGCAGGAACTATTAACTTTGCAGATAACTTAACTGTTACTCCGATTCATCTTGGTATTGTAACTGTTAGTGCATCTGGTGGTAATAATGTTGCTGGTATTGATACCACAGCAGGTTCTACATTTACCAACTTAAAAGCAACTGGTATTACAACATTAACTGGTGCTTTGGATGCTAACGGTGGTGCTACCATTGATAACATTCAAATTGGTGTTACTGGTGATAATGAGATTGATACTGCTTCAGGAAATCTAACAATAGATTCTGCAGGTGGTCAAGTTGTTATTGATGATTATTTGAGAGTTTCTGGTGTTGCTACCTTAAGTAGTAATGTCAATATCAGTGGTGTAACAACTGCTTCTCAATTCTCTGCTACAGGAACTAATTCTGGATTGATGACATCCAGATATGAATTTACAGGAACTACTGCTGCTATTAACAATAATGGTATTGGTAATACTGAATTTAGTGGATATAAATCATATGCACTAATTAAAGTTGGACTATCAACAGCAGGATGGTTAAGACTATATACTGACGATGCATCTAGAAGTAATGATTCTACTCGTAGTGTGGGAGAAGATCCTACAGCAGGTAGTGGAGTTATTGCAGAGGCTGCAGTTAGTGCAGGTTCTACAACATTGAACTTTACACCTTATGCATTGGGTGGAAATGCTGGTTCTGCTACTACTGTATTTGCAGCAATAACCAACCAATCTGGTGTAACTACAACCTTTAATTATTCAATTACATTGCTTCAATTAGAAGTATAACTAATTTTTAATAAATAACCTTAATAAGACTATTGTAAAATGGCGATTACAACGACAACTATTTCTCTCGCTTCTGGATATGGACGTACAGATGTTATCCAGCAGCTAGAACAGGGATTTGCCTATATGCAATGGCACCAAGCAACTGCTAGTGGTATTGTAACAGGTATTACAACATATTCAGGTGGTGGAGATATAGGAAGTGCTACAACCTCATATACTGATGTTAGACCAGAATCATCTACAGGTATTGGAACTGGTGCATCATTCTATATTGATAGAGCAAGTGATGGTACAATACCAGGATTTGTGTTAGTTAATAGACCAGGTATGGGATATACTGCTGGAGAAGTATTGACTATTCCTGCATCAGGTATTGGTGGAACTGCTAATGGTGCTGCTAATATGCTTATAACTGTTGGAATTGCAACGGATGATAGTGGAGATGCGGTAGGATTTGGTTCAACAGGAGCATTCTATAAGAAAGATATTTCAGATAGTGCTACTTATCCTTGGGCAGTAGCAAGAGTTGGTATTGATACAAGTAAGGAATATGGAACTACCTTCTATGGGTTCCAGATGATTAGTGATACGAAGATGATCTATAAGGTAGGAAGTTCTTTCTATCCAAATGATGCTAATTCATATGGATGGTCTCAAGATAGAATGGGTGGATATGGTAACAGATTTGCAGGAACCAGATATTTAGATTTGGCTCATGATCCAATGTCAGCAGGTGCTTATTATCTTGGTTCATCTAGTACGCAAAATGATGACTATGCTGTTGGTAGTCAAATTTATGGACATGATATTGCTAGTTCCAATAGTTATCAGTTAGATTTAAATATCTTTAGATCTTCTATTGATACGAATTTCGCTGTATTTGCATATAGACATCCAGATAAATCAGCAAACTATATTACTGATAAGCAATATCAAACATATATTCTTCATCATTTTACTTGTAATATTTGGGATTTGGATTATGTTTATCTTGGAGGTCGTACTGACATTCTTGTTGGAGCAACTTCTGAACCTGAAATAACATTCAGAACATATGGTACTGGAGATACACAAGTAAGCAATTATTATCCAAATAGTAGGGTAGCAGAATTTGGTTATTATCCTGTAGATCAATATTACAGAACAACTCCTTATAAGGATTCTGTTTATAAAGCCGTTCCTGCTGATGAAATTGGCAGTCAAGATGAGATTGGAATCTACTATAGAAACAACTCAACTGCTGCTAACCTTATGAATAGAGGTCGTGGTGGTGATATAGTTAACTCTGAATATCAACAAAAAGTAGATGATGCAGCAAATTATGGTGCAGTAATTAAGGGAATTCCTCTTAATACTAAACTTGTACCTACTCCTTATTATATGCCAGATGACTTTGCATTAATTCAGTTTGACTACGCCTCTCCTGATGCATTAATTCAAATGTGGGATACAATTACTGTTAGTGGTAGTGAAGTATATACTGTTATTACTGCTTCTTATAATCAAACCAACAGGACTCGTGGAGTCGCATTCTGTGCTAGGACTACCTAATGGCAAATTATAGTTTTACCGCAGCATTATCTGGAACAAAAACTACTGCTGTTACAGGTACTGCTTCAACAGCAAATGTGGGAATTAATACAGCAACCACATCTTGGAATCCTACTCCAAGTAGAGGTGATATTAGTCTCAATGCTCATACTGCTGGTATTCCTGGTAATTTGGTATTATCTTCTGATGGATCTATCGGTGTCTCTACAGAATCACTCTATAAAGAGACTATTCCTGGTTGGTTAACTGGTCGAAGACCCACTACAGGTCAACTATATCCTCGTGGTGTCTTTAATAAATAAATAAAAAAACTCTGTGTAAACAATGGCTGCTATCATAACTGATCAAATTAGAATATTGAATGCAAAAAACTTTGTTGCGGGAGTTTCTAGTTCGGTCAATTCCTACTACGCTTTTGTGGGTCTTCCTAATCCTACATCTATCGCTGATGATTGGAATGATAGTCCACCAAGTCCTACTGATAATTTAAATAGGCATAATGCTTATTGGGATACTGTTATTGGTCTTAAAAAGATTACAGGTAGTGATGTAAAACAAGTTGTTAGAAAAGTTACTTGGGCATCTGGTAGTACCTATGATTATTATAGACCAGATTATAGTATTTCTAATGTTCCAAAGAATTCAAATGGTGTTTCATTATATTCAGCAAATTATTATATAATCAATAGTGACTATAGAGTTTATATTTGTCTACAGAATGGTACAACCCCAGAGACTCCAGACGGAAAACCATCTTTGGATGAACCAACATTTACGGATTTAGAACCAAGAGCAGCTGGAACAAGTGGTGATGGATATATTTGGAAATATCTTTATACAATCAAACCAGCAGATTTAATTAAATTTGATTCAACTGACTATATGCCAGTTCCTAAAGATTGGGAAAGTAATACTGATCATGAAGCTGTTAGAGATAATGCAATAGATGGTTCTATTAAAGTTGTTGTTATTAAGGATAGAGGAACAGGTATTGGAACTGCAAACAGAACTTATACCAGAGTTCCAATTAAAGGTGATGGTAGTGGAGCAGAGTGTACTGTTGTAATTAATTCCGATTCAGCAATAGAAAGTGTAACTCTTTCTAATGAAGGATCTAATTATACCTACGGTAATGTTGACTTAACTGCTGGTTCAGTTCCAACACCAGATAGTTGGCCAACTCTTGATGTAATTATTCCACCTCAAGGTGGTCATGGAAAAGATATTTACCGTGAATTGGGTGCTACTAATGCACTAATGTATGCAAGAATTGAGAATGATGCAGAAAACCCAGACTTTATAACTGGTAATGAAATTGCCAGAATAGGTATTGTTGAGAATCCAAAAGCATACGATTCTTCTTCTAATCTTACTATTGATAAAGCAAGTGCAGCATATGCAATGCGTTTAGTTGGTACTGGATATAGTTCTGCTACATTTACTCCAGATTCTATTATTACTCAAACTGTTGGATCTGGTGTTACTGCTATAGGTAAAGTTATTAATTATGATACCACTACTGGTGTGTTGAAGTATTGGCAAGATAGAACTATGGCAGGATTTACTACAACTACATCAACAGTTACTGGAGTTGCAGTTACTAATCCACAATATGGTTATGAAATAACAAGATTTTCTGCAGCAATTAGTGAAGGTGGAACGTTTGGTATTGTTGGTACTACTTCAGGATTAACAATTTCAACAGACTTTAGCGGTCTTTCAACCTCAATAAATAATAAGACATATTACCTTGGTCAATCTTTTACAAAAGGTTTGTCTAATCCAGAAGTTAAAAAATATTCTGGAAACATCATTTATCTTGATAACCGTCCAGCTATTAAGCGTTCTTCTAACCAAAAAGAAGATATCAAAGTTATATTACAGTTCTAACTAACTATGGCTCAACAAACCAATTTAAACGTATCGCCATATTTTGACGATTTCGATGCAAACAATAACTATCATAAGGTTCTGTTTAAGCCAGGTTATCCTGTTCAGGCAAGAGAATTAACTGGTTTACAGTCTATTCTTCAGAATCAGATTGACAAGTTTGGGCAGCACTTTTTTAAAGAAGGTGCAAAAGTTATTCCAGGTAATACAGCATACACAAAGAATTATCATTGTTTAGAAATAAATAATACCCATTTAGGATTTCCTGTAGATTATTATATTGAGCAATTAGTAGATAGAAAAATAGTTGGATTAAATTCTGGTGTAACTGCAATTATTAGTAAAATTGTAAAATCAGATGAGTCAGAAAGAGGTCATTTAACTCTCTATATTTCATATATTTCAACTGGTGTTATAGAAGGTAATGAAGTAAAAGAGTTTCAGGACGGAGAATTATTAACAGCAGATACTGATATTATTTCTGGGCCATTAAATAACCCATTTATACCATCAGGAGAATCTTTTGCCTCTGCAATTACAACAGATGCAGCATCTAAAGGTTCTGCTTTTTCAATATCAAATGGTGTTTATTTTGTAAGAGGAACTTTTGTAAATGTACATGATGAGACAATTGTTTTAAGTCAATATGATAATAATACTTCTTGTAGAGTTGGATTAAAAGTTACTGAAAAAGTTGTTAATTCTGACGAAGATCAAACACTAACAGATAATTCAAAAGGATTTAATAACTATGCTGCTCCAGGTGCAGACAGACTTCAAATATCTTGTAATTTACATTCAAAACCAATAGATGATTTAAATGATGCTAATTTTGTAGAATTGGCAGTAGTTGAGAATGGAACTTTAAAGTCTCAAGTAAAGAATACTCAATATAGTGTAATTGGAGATGAAATTGCTCGTAGAACTTATGATGAATCTGGTGATTATACTATTAATCCATTTTCAATTTCAATAAAGGAATCTTTAAATAATAATCTAGGTAATAATGGTGTATATAAGCAAGGACAATTCTCATATCAAGGAACTTTAGTATCTGAAGATCTTGCCCAGTATGCTATTTCTCCTGGAAAGGCATATGTAAAAGGATATGAGGTTGAAACTATTTCCACTACATACTTGGATTGTCCAAAAACAAGAACAACAAAGACTAATGAAAGTGAAGCAATACAATATAATACTGGAAGACAGTTTAAAGTTAATGGTGCATATGGTGTTCCTGAAATTGGAATTGGTAATACCTATATTGTATCTTTAAGAAATCAAAGAATTGATAGTACTAGACGTACTGCAGATGGTACTGAAATTGGTGTTGCTAGAGTTTATGATGTTTCATTAGATTCTGGTACATATGATATATCTAATTTAGATAAAAATTCGTGGGATCTTTCTTTATATGATATTCAAACATTTGCTCATGTAACTTTAAATGAACCAACTACTCTTACTATACCAACATTTATTAAAGGAAAATATAGTGGAGCTACTGCATTTTTACAATCTGCTGTTAGTAACTCTACATCATTAGTAATTTATGAACGGAAGGGTGATTTTATAACGAATGAACCATTTAATTTTAATGGTATAGAAGATTCTCGTGTTGCTATTGCTATAACAAATTATGGATTGCAAGATGTTAAATCAATCTATGGTGGCCCAGATTTAGGTAATGTTGGATTTGCTAGAACATTTAATGCAGATACTATACAAGAACAAGCATTCATAATAGGAGATGCAAAGGTTGGTGCAAGGAATCAAACTACTGGTATTAGTGTTGTTACTTCTAGTAATCCTGATTTTCCTGGAGCAACAATAAAGGAAAATGATCTTGTTAGTTTTAGTGGCCCTGTAGTAGATTCATCTGTTGGTGCAGGTGCAACTGTAACTATTGCTAGAGTTGTTGGTGTTACTACAAATTATGTTAGTATAACTGGTGTTACTACTGTTTCTGGTGTTGTCGAGGGAAACATACCTCAAGTAGGAGTTGCGACATTATCAGTGCCTGATTTAGCACTTTTAGTTACTCCAACAGGTGGTGAGACTGAAAATACATTATATACTCAAATGCCAAGAGATTTGATAGAAAATGTAGACCTAACTGATGCTCAATTAGATATTAGAAAAAGATATGATGTTGTTATTAATGCATCTACTGGTGCATTAACAGAAACAGTTCTTGCTGGTGAAAATGAAACATTTTTACCATTTGATGAAGATAGATATATTTTAATAAGAGCAGATGGTAAATTTGAACCATTGACTGATGATAGATTCCAGTTTGGTTCTGGAAATACTACTCTTATAATTGATAATATTGGAGATGATTTAAGTAATAATGAAGATGCAACTTTGATTGCAACTTTACAGAAAATTAAACCAACAGCAAAAGTAAAAAGAAAACAAACAATTAATACAATAAGTGTTGATAAATCAAAACTTGTTGGATCTGGTATTGGTGCAACAACATTAAATGATGGATTAACTTATGGAAATTATCCTTATGGTACTAGAGTTCAAGATCCTGTTATTTCATTGAATTGTGGAGATGTTATAGAAATTTTGGGTGTTTATGAGTCTGTTGATACTTCTGAACCATCTGCAGATAAATCCACATTTGCATCCTTTACTGGGCCTGCTGCAAAGATTACTGATTGTATAATTGGCGAAAGGTTTATTGGAGAGTCATCTGATGCTATAGGTGTATATGCTGAAAAACTAACAGATACTCAATGTTCATTTATAACTCTTTCTGGACAATTTACTGAAGGTGAAAAAGTTGTTTTCCAAGAATCAGAAGTTCAAGCAATATTAACTACACTTGATAAAGTAAGTGAGAATATTTCATCTAGCTTTAAGTTTGATACTGGACAAAGAGGTAGTTTTTATGATTATGGAACTATTAAAAGAAAACCAGAAGCAACTCAACCAACAAAGCAGTTAAAAGTATACTTCTCAAATGGTTATTATGATTCTTCCGATAAAGGTGATATTACTACAAAAAATTCTTATAATAATTTACATTATGTTGATGACGTTAAAACCGTTAATGGAATTCGAAATACAGATATGATTGATATTAGACCAAAAGTATCTAATTATACTGTTGCTGAAAATGCAAGATCTCCATTGGAATTTTATGGTAGAACCTTTAATGCTGATGGAAATACTGCTGCTAATATATTAGCAGCAGATTCATCTATTATTGCAACTTATTCATTCTATGTTGGAAGAATTGATAGAATTTTCTTAACCAAAGAAGGTAAATTCCAAGTTCAATATGGTGACCCTTCTGAAAAGATGGTCGAACCAGTAATAATTGATGATGCAATAGAGATTGGTACCGTCGAGTTATTACCATATATGATTGATGTTGAGAGTAGTACTTCTATTCAATTCTTAAATCATAAGAGATATCGGATGTCTGATATCAAAAAACTTGAAGAGAGAATTAAGAATTTAGAATATTATACTAGTTTATCTGTTCTTGAAACAAATACTTCGAATATGTTTGTTGCTGACAAAAATGGATTAAACAGATTTAAATCAGGATTTTTTGTTGATAATTTTACAACTTTTCTTGCTCAAGAAACTGGTGCTGGTATTAAAAACAGTCTTGATATTCAAAATAAAGAATTAAGACCTTTACATTATACAAACTCAATTGATTTAGAACTTGGGCCTGTTGAAGGAGTTTCTGCAACTGAAGATAGATCATTTTTAACACCAGAAGGAACAAATATTAGAAGATCTGGTGATATTGTTACATTAGATTATACAGAAGTTGAATGGTTGAAGCAGAGTTTTGCTACTAGATCAGAAAGTATTACACCATTTTTAGTAAGTTTCTGGCAGATGTCTATGGATTTAACTCCATCATCTGATACTTGGGTAGATACTACTCGAATAGAAGCAAAGGTTATTCAAACTGAAGGTAATTATGCCCAAACAATGGCAGAGAATCCTGATGTAGATCCCCAAACTGGTATGGCTCCAATTATGTGGAACTCTTGGGAGACAGTTTGGACTGGACAAGAAGTTAATACATTTACTAGAACAAGAAATGAAACATCATCAGTTAGATCAAAATCTCGTAAGTTGATGATGAGTGAAAACAACTTTCGAAGATTCATACGGCCTAATTCCTCACAAAGGTGGCAAGCGGATAGATCTACCGCCAGAAAAAGACACTGGCATAGACATAACCGTGGAAGATTTTTGAGGTCAATCAGAGGGAGACAATGGTCTGATCTAATGCCTTGGCAGAGAAGAATAGCTCAAAATTACTTTACAAAAGGATTTCCTGGAAGGTTTAGTCAGAATAATTTCTTTAGCAACTGGCAAGCAGTAGCGAAATCAAGTGGTGTTACAAATAGACAAGGGCGAGGTGGTAGAAGTCGTCAGAGAATCTATTTAGAGACAACTACTAATAGAACAGTTGAAGATACAATGAGGGACGTTATAGATACTGGAACAAAAACTCGTACTGGTAGTAGAACTGTTATTACAGAACAATTTGATACAACATCTCAAGGAGATAAGGTTGTAAATAGGGAAGTTATTCCTATTATGCGTTCTAGGAATATTCAATTCCATGCTACAAAATGTAAACCACTAACAAGAATGTATGCGTTCTTTGATGGTGTGAATGTTGATAAGTATTGTACTCCTAAACTTTTACAAATTAAGATGAAATCTGGAACATTCCAGGTTGGAGAAAGAGTTAGAGGATCAAAGACTAGTTCACCTGCTAATATAAGATTTAGGGTTTGTCAAGCTAATCATAGAGAAGGGCCATACAATGCACCAACTGCAGTATTTAAAGATAATCCTTATATAACACAAAGTTCTGGGGCAGCTGTTGAAACTGCAATTACTACATTTATGGGAACTCCTGGAGTTACTCAACTTCAATCTACAGCAACTAGTTCTGCTACTAGTATGCCAGCAACTTATTCTTCTACAACAAGTGTATTGAATGTAGATACTTTATCATTGTCTCAACAGGCACAAGGAGATTATTTTGGATGGGTAGCACCTGGAATGACTCTTATCGGACAAACAAGTGGTGCAGTGGCAGAAGTTACTGAAATTAAATTAATATCTGATTTAAGTGCTAATTTACTTGGATCTTTCTATATTCCAGATGCAAATCAACCAAATAATCCAAGATTTGAAACAGGTTCGAAGGTATTTACTTTAATTGATAATGAAACTAATGATCAAAATGATACTGAAACTTTAGGTGAAGAAACATATACTGCTAGTGGAACTCTTGAAACTGTTCAGGAAACTATTATTTCTGTTCGAAACGCAAAAATTGAAACTAAACAAGAAACTGAAAGTGAGGCAGTAAGAAGAAGTACTGGGCCACAAGTAGTTTCAAGTAAGGTAATTGCTACTTCCACTAACACAAGAGCGATTAGAGAGTGGTATGACCCACTTGCTCAATCTTATCAAGTTCTTGATGAGACTGGTGTATTCTTGACTAGTTGTGATGTATTCTTCCAGACGAAGGATGACATGGATATTCCTATGACATTCCAGTTAAGGACAATGAAAGGTGGTGTACCTACACAGAAAATTTTACCATTCTCTGAAGTTATTATACAACCAGAAGATATTAACGTTTCTGCAAATGGAACTGTTCCAACTAATGTCAAATTTAAAGCACCAGTTTATATGGAAGCAGGTCAAGATTATGCAATAACTCTTGCTTCTTGGTCAACAAAATATAAGGTCTTTATTTCTAGAATTGGTGAATCAGATTTGATAACTGATGAATTTATTTCACAGCAACCATATTTGGGATCATTATTTAAGTCACAGAACGCTTCTACTTGGGATGCAAGTCAGTGGGAAGATCTTAAGTTTACTCTTTATAGAGCAGAGTTTGAAACTGAAGGTACACTGGAACTTTATAACCCAATTCTTTCTGAAGGTAATAAGCAGATTCCAACATTGATGCCTAATTCAATTAACTTGAAATCTAGAAAAGTTAGAGTTGGTTTAGGAACAACACTTGGACGTAATATGGACTTTGAGTTTGGTAATACTGTCTATCAGGAAGATAAGAATAGTGTTAAAACTGCAACTGGTAATTATGTCGGTAATGCTGGTGTTGCAACAGGAGCAATGACAGTTATAAGTGCTGGATTTGGATATACTCCTGCAAGTGGTGTTTCAACTGTTGTGGGTGTTGCTCTTTCAACCATAACTGGAAATGGTAAGAATGCGACTGCTGTAGTTACGTATTTAAATGGTGCTGTAACGGGAGCATCTGTATCAACTTCTGGATATGGATATCAGATTGGAGATGTGGTAGGAATTGTAACTTCTAACGGACTTGATGCAGAATTGTCAATTGTTTCTATTGCAAGTACAAATGAATTAATATTGGATAATGTTCAGGGTAATTTCCAGACTGGAGTTGGTAATACTTTAATGTATACTAGCAGTGTTGGTATTGCTACAACAATGAATGGTGGTGGTATTGGTACTGATGCTGATGTTGGGCCTCATGGTGGTAATGTTCTACCTATCAATGTTGAAATAATTGATGATATTGAAACTGGTTATCAAGATGGAATTCATATTGTTGTGGATCATAAGAATCATGGTATGTATCATGAAATAAATTATGTAACTATTTCTGATGTAGAAGGTGATGTTTTACCGACAAAATTAAGTTCCCCATATAGTGAAGATTCTACTTTAGCAATATCTGTTGATAGTAGTACTAATTTTACATCATTTGAAGGTGTTGGTGTTGCAGCATCTAATCCAGGTTATGTTAAGATTGGAAATGAGATTATTAAGTATACTGGTGTTTCTGGAAATACTCTAACGGGTATTGATAGATCAACTTGGAGTACTACTAGAAGTAGTCATTTGAAGGGAGAACTTGTTTATAAACAAGAATTGGGTGGTGTTTCTTTAGCAAGAATTAATAAAACTCATCATTTGCTTGATAGAGATGATGCTATAATTGACGCAGAAAAACAAGCTCCAATAGGATATGATCATTATACTATTAAAGTTGACTTTGGTGCTCAAGCAGCACCTAATACTGCTATTGGTAGATCTACATCAGAAAGTTTCCCATTATTATATGTAAATGATACTAAATCAACTGGTGGATTTAATATTAAGGCAACTCAAAATATGCCGTTTGAAATTATTTCCCCACAGGTACATAATATAACTGTTGCAGGAACTAAAGTTAGTGCTGAAATGAGAACTGTTTCTGGTACAAGTCTTGCTGATGGTGCTGGTTTTAGTGCTGATATTCCATTCACTAATAGTGGGTATGAAACTATTACTCTGAATAAAGCAAATTACATGAATACTACAAGATGTATTGCATCAAGAATTAATGAAACATCAAGTCCTGTTATTCAAGATTTCTCTGGTGATAGATCATTTAATATGAGAATTAATTTAGAAAGTAGTGATCCTAGAGTATCTCCAATAATTGATACTCAAAGAGCAAATGTAATTTTAACTTCCAATAGATGTGATGCTCCTATTTTAGATTATATTGATGATCCTAGAGTTGCTGATCCATTTATAGATCCAACAGGATGTCAATATATTTCTAAAGAAAATGTATTGGCTAATGGTGCGTCTTCTATTCAAGTTATACTTGATGCTCATGTTAGTGCATATAATGATATTAGATGTTTCTATGCAATTTCTGATACAGCAAACTTTGAACCAAAATTTATTCCTTTCCCAGGATATACAAATTTAGATGCTGAAGGAGACATTCTGTTTGACGATAAAAGTGATGGAAGACCTAATGCGATGGTTCCATTCAGCAATCCAGGATTTATTTCTAATGAAATAGATTTTAAAGAGCATCAATGGAGTATGGATAATCTACCCAAGTTCATGGCTTATAGAATTAAGATTATTCTTGCTTCTACTAATCAGGTCTATGTTCCTAGAATTAAAGATCTTCGAGTTATTACTTTAGCATAATGGATTATGAATTCATAAAAGTGAAGAATCAACCAAATTTGATGAGAGATCCTTCATCAAATGCCATACTCAATGACAATCAATCTGGTTATGATGAGTATATAGCACGTCGTGATGCTGCTAACAAACAAAAAGAAAAATCTTTAAACGTTGAAGAGGATGTTGCTAATTTAAAAAGTGAATTGAGCGAAATCAAATCTTTACTAAAGGAGTTAGTAAATGGCAACTAAAAAATTTACTTTCGATCCCGATGCTGGTGTTGCCTATGGTGCTAATCTGGTAATTACTACTGGTGCAGACTTTAGACAGCATTTTGAAGTAGAGAACCTTTCTAATGGTAATTTTGATTTCTATACTGGTTCTGCTGGTGTAGGTAATACTTGGACTGGTACTGGTGCAATGGTTAAGAGTGTTGCTATAGGTGCATCTTATAGCACTGCTGATGCAACGTTCACAGTTGGATTTACAAGTGCTACTGAAGGTAAATTTATTGCTTCTTTAACTGCTGCTCAAACAAGAAATTTAAACGAAGGAAGATATGTATATGATATTAATGTCAGTTCAGGAGCAACAGTTTATAGAATTGTTAGCGGAAATGTAATGGTTAACCAAGGCATTTCTACTGCACTATAAATATAAAAACAGAGGTAATGTATAGATGCAACCATCCACTCGCCAAGAATTAGTTACTTATTGTAAAAGACAACTGGGTGCTCCCGTGTTGGAAATTAATGTTGCCGATGAACAAATAGATGATATTTTAGATGATTCTATTCAGTTTTTTCAAGAAAGACATTTTGATGGAACTCTTCAAATGTTCATGAAATATAAAATAACTGAAGATGATATTAAAAGAGGAAGGGCAAGAGAAGGAAGAACAGATAATGTAGGAATAGTTACTACAACAGCAACTGCAACCATCGATGGCGGTACTACTAGTTTTAGTTGGACAGAGACTAGCAATTACTTACAAGTTCCACCATCAGTTATTGGTGTAACAAAGGTAATGCATTTTGATGGTGCTAACACTGTTACTAATAATATGTTTAGTGTTAAGTATCAGTTATTTTTAAATGATATTTACTATTGGGGTTCTACTGAAATCTTAACTTATGCAATGGTTAAGACTTTTCTTGAAGATATTGATTTTGCATTGACCACACAAAAACAAATTAGATTTAACCAGAGAATGGATAAATTATATCTTGATATTGATTGGTCAAGTCTTAATGTAGATGATTTTATAGTAATGGAATGTTATAGAGCATTGCATCCAGATGATTATGCAAGAGTCTGGAATGATTCGTTCTTAAAAAGATATGCTACTGCTAAAATTAAAAAGCAGTGGGGTCAAAATTTACTTAAGTTCCAAGGAGTTAAATTACCTGGTGGGGTTGAATTAAATGGTAGACAAATCTATGATGACGCAGAAAAAGAACTGGAAGTTATCAGAGAGCAAATGTCTAACATGTATGAACTTCCACCATTAGATATGATAGGTTAATGATATGGTACTTAATCCATTCTTTCAGCAAGGATCAAAAAGCGAACAAAGTTTAGTTCAATCTCTCATTAATGAGCAGTTGAAAATTTATGGTGTTGATGTACATTTCATGCCAAGGAAGTATGTTTCTTCCGATTCAGTATTAAGAGAAGTAAGTGCATCTTCATTTGAGGATGCATATCCTATAGAAGCATATATTGATAACTTTGATGGGTATGGAGATAATCCTACTCTTCTTTCTAAATTTGGTATTGAACAAACTAATGAAATAACATTAATAATTTCAAAGGAAAGATTTGAGAATTATATCTCTCCTTTAATGAAGAATGAGGAAAATATAAAACTTTCAACTAGACCAAAGGAAGGAGATTTAATCTACTTCCCATTTGGAGATCGTCTATTTGAAATTAAATATGTAGAGCATGAGAAACCATTCTATATGCTTAAGAATACTTATGTTTATGAACTTCGTTGTGAACTCTTCCGTTACGAGGATGAGGTTATTGATACTGGTGTTGATGAAATAGATGATACTTTAGAAGCAACAGAAGGTGTGGATGGTGCAGACTTCGTAATTGGAACCACTCAAAAACTTACTCTTGTTGGAGATGCTGTACAAGCAACTGCAGAAACAACACAAGTACATGGTGGTATTCAATTTGTTACTGTAACAAATAGAGGTAGTGGATATAAATTTGCTCCACGAGTTGCAATTTCCTCTGCTCCTGCTGGTGGAGTAACTGGTATAGCAACCGCATCTTTACTTGGTGGATTGTATATTGGTGCTGGTTATGATGCTGCTAGTAATACAAGTGTAGTTCAAGAAGTTAACCTAGTTAATCCTGGTTCTGGATATACTACAGGGCCTGAAATGCAATTCTATGGTGGTGGAGGAACAGGTCTTGCTGTTACTTCATACATGGCAAATGGAACCATTGGTATTGTCACTGTTACTGGAGGTGGTTCTGGATATACTACATCACCATCAGTTACGTTTACGGGTCTCTCAACGGTCTCTGCTGCTGCTACAGCAGTCGTAAGCACCGCAGGTACTATATCTGCTATTCATATAACTAATGCTGGTGCAGGTTATACAACTCCACCAACAATTAGTATTGCTGCTCCAATAGGAACAAGCACTGGAACCTTTGTATTCAACGAGATTGTAACTGGAGGAACAAGTGGTGCTACTGCAAGAGTAAGGACTTGGAACTCTGTAACAAATGAAATAGAGATATCTAATGTAGAGGGAACATTCTCTATATCAGAGACTCTTACAGGTTCTACATCAGGTGCATCCCGTGTTGTAAGATTAATTGACCTAACTAACTATGACGATGGATTTGGTGACAATGATGTCTTTGAGACAGAAGCAGACGATATTCTCGACTTCTCTGAAGGTAACCCATTCGGTACCCCATAAATATAATACAAGAGGTATATAATCATGTTTGAATATTTTTATAACGAAATCTTTAGAAAAACCATTATTGGTTTTGGTACTCTGTTTAATGACATTACTATTAAGCAGGAGGATTCTACTATAAAAGTACCTTTAGCATATGGCCCTACACAAAAGTTTTTAGCAAGATTAGAGGAGTCACCAGATCTTAATAAAAGAACTTCATTGACATTACCTAGAATGTCATTTGAGTTTACTGGTCTTCAATATGATGCAACAAGAAAAGTAACTACAACTCAACAGTTTACAGTAAAAGATAATACCACTGGAAAAAATACTAATAAAGCATATATGCCTGTTCCTTACAGTATGCAATTTGAGTTAAGTATCATGACCAAGTTGAATGATGATGCCCTTCAAATTGTTGAGCAGATATTACCATATTTTCAACCACAATATAATTTAACAGTGAATTTACTTTCAACAATGAAAGAGAAAAGAGATATTCCTGTAATACTTGAAAATGTTACAATGGATGATCAATATGAAGGTAATTTTACTACTCGTAGAGTTTTACTTTACACATTAAGATTTAGTGCAAAAACATACCTATTCGGGCCTATTACTTCTGCTACCAAGGATATCATCAAGAAAGTTGGTGTCAAATATATGGCTGGTGGATCCACATCTGTTGAGAGAGACGTTACATACACGGTTACTCCAAGAGCAACTAAAGATTATACAGGTGATGTCCTTACAAATCTCACAGAAGATATTGATGCATTGCAGACATCTATTACTGTAAATGATGGCAGTGCTCTTACTGCTGAAACCTATATTGACATTGATGATGAACAGATGTATATTAAGCAGATTGACAGTAACAAGATTATTGTTGACAGAGGTAGGGATGGTAGAACTGCTGCTGCTCATGTTAAAGGATCTGAAATATTAGGAATTACTGCTGCTGATGATGCACTCATTGAAATGGGTGATGACTTTGGATTTAGTGGAGAGTTTACATGAAGATGAGTAATTTAGATGATGCTTTTGATATAGAATCAACCATTGTTCCATCGGAAAAGGTTGGTATAACTCCAGAGCAAAAACCAGATAGACTTACTAAAACTGATATTGATAAAGATTATGAATACACAAGAGGCAATTTATATTCTATCATTGAAAAAGGACAAGAAGCAATTAATGGAATTCTTGAACTTGCTCAAGAAAGTGAAATGCCAAGAGCATATGAAGTTGCTGGACAATTAATTAAGAGTGTTTCTGATGCAACTGATAAGTTAATGGACTTGCAGAAAAAATTAAAAGATGTAGAAGAAGAAACAAAAACCAAAGGGCCTTCTACTGTTAATAATGCATTGTTTGTTGGGTCAACAGCAGAGTTACAAAAAATATTAAAGAACGGACTACCTAAAGATTCTAAATAACTTTGGGAGAGGAATCCCGAAGTACTTTCAGTATCCATAAAATGTCGGACAAGTTACCGTCGATAGATAATTTACCAGAGAGTAAATTACCATCAGTCGATGAATTTATAAAAGAAGAGAAAGAATTACCTTCAATTGACGAGTTCGTTGAAACCGAAGAAGAAGTTGCAGAAGAACCACCTGATACTACACCGTGCTCTGTAGAAGAAGAGGCACAAGATTTAACGGAGATAGTACGTCTGATAAATGACGTAAGAAAAGATATTCCTGATATTCCAGAGATTAAATATTACGACGAAGAATTAGAGAAACTTACAGAACAAGTTGAACTGGTTAGGGATAGTATTCCTGAAGTACCAGAGATAAAGTATTATGATGATGAGATTGCTTCCTTAAGAGAAGAGATAAATCAGAATGCTGCTGATATACCAGAAATAAAATATTATGATGAACAGGTAAATGATCTTGAGGAGAAGATTAAGGTCATTAAGGAAGATATTGTAAACCTTCCAGAACCAAAGTATTATGAGGTAGATTTAGAATCTCTTAAAGAAGACATTCTTGCAGTAAAAGAATCTATACCAGTATTCCCAAAGTGGGTTAATGAGGTCAACCAAGTACCAGATTTCTCTTGGATTGGTAAAACCTTTGGTGTAATTGATGATGACTTTAGTAAGGTTAATGACCAC
>VTLG01002312.1_pt1 | contig 38758 bp, 47 predicted proteins | sample 4694571 | NCBI WGS metagenome assembly VTLG01 (sample SAMN12604809, study PRJNA352737) | marine metagenome | biome: ENVO:00000447; feature: ENVO:00000209|ENVO:00000569|ENVO:01000036; material: ENVO:00002151; isolation source: viral sequences binned using virsorter ... | reverse complement strand
GTCAGTTGCTAATGGTGCATCACCAGAAGTGAATACAACATTAGATCCATTTGCATCTACTGTATAATTAGTACCTGCAATTTGTGCTACACCATTTAAGAACACAAGGACTGAATTCTCACTATGTTTAATATCGTTAGTATATGTAGAGATTGCAAATGTTAATGTGGATGCGTCACCAGTATATGTTTTAGTCACATACTTATCAGATCCAACACCACCTCTACCAGTAACAAGTAAGTTACCATCAACTTTAGTATCACCTAAAATAGCAAGTCTAAAGTTTGCTATGGCATCTTGTCCAATACCAACATTAACCTGACCATTGAATGTCTGAATATCAAACACACCAGTATCAGTTAGACCAAACTCAACCCAACTGCCCTGATAATATATCCATCCAAGCATTTTACCTGGAGTCCAGTTAATATTATAAACTAAATCACCATCAGCAGGAGTATCATATCCTGTGACATTAGTAAAGTCAGGTTGATCGCTTGCATCAGATGGTGCTAGTAATGTTTGTTTAATAACAGTACCATCTTGGTTATAGTAAGAGATCTTCCTTGCTTGAATTTGATCAGTGAATGTAGTTAATGCTTGGAATGTAACAGGACCAGCAAATATAGATTCTAACTGGTTAGATGCTCCACCAATTACAGTTAACTTATCGGTTAATACTAACTCAGAGAATGTCTCAATAGTTGTATCCTCTTCACCAATAACATTCAACTGTGCAATATCTTCATTTGTTATCTGACCTGTAACTGGGTTAATAATCTGGTTACCAATGAATAGGTCACCATTAGAGTTAAGACCAGAATAGAAAGCAACACCTGCTTCTTCCTTAATAGACTGAGAGAACTTAACCTGATTAGAGTCTAGTGTCTCAACTTGTGCTTGAGGGAAGGCAGTTGAATAGTTACCTGGACCAAAACCAAGATACTCAAACGTATGGTTACCTGATCTTAGAATTGAATGTCGTCTAAACTCAACAGGAATAGGAGCAACAGCACCTTGGTTATCCTCACGGATATTAATCTTTCTTTCTTCCTCATCACCAATACGATCAGTGATCCTAACATTAGATAGTCTCTGGTTTACAGAGTCATAGTTTGGTGTTGTTCCTGGTTGTGTCCAACCAGAATCTGCTAATAAGAATAGTGTTGACTCTTTAGTAATAGATCTTAGTGGATCTTTTGCAGGAGTAGGTGTAGCACCATCAGTTGCATATACTAAACCGATAGTTTGGTTGTCAGCGACGGATATAGCAGGATCAGGGTCACCAACAGGGTTGTCTCTGTCAAACGTAGGATAGACTTCGTTGACGTTTTGACTGAACTTCCTGTCGTTAAAATTAGAAGTTGAAGGTGAAATAGATGCACAAAGGAAGGTAATGTAATAGATTCCATCATTAACGCCTCTCTCGAATTCTTGTACAATTTCGATATCATAAACATAATAACACTTATCCAACTTATAAGATGTTGAATCACTATTCAATGGTTGCATTACATAACCAGAGATAGGATCTCTTGGAAGTGGATTAGTCTTATCCTTATCGATTACATATCTTACACGATATGTCCTATCTTGTAAATCTCTCTTGTCAGGTATTCTCTTAAAGAATGTAGTAGGAGTAAAGTTTGCGTTTTGATATAATGTTGTATTAGTTGTTATTGTTGTATAGATGTCATTATTATTAGAATCAACTGTTAAATACCAACCACCAACAGACTCAGCAGTAGCATCTCCATCTAAATCATATAATGTAGCATCATATTGTAATGGTGATCCAGCAACACCAGCAGCAAGACCAGAAACTGAAGGTCCATAAGGTGCAATGTTAGCAGTGTGTATGGTTGCCTCAGTAGCACCATTAGCAGTTAACAATACATTTAACTTATCTGGTACTGCAGCATTTCCTTCACCATCTTGTCTAGCACCTAGTGTGAAACCCTGTACTCTAGTAGATGGTGGTGCATTTGAAACTGTATAACCATATAGATACAATCTTGTTCCTGGAACTTGACCTAATCCTGCTAATGCTTGGTTAACTTGAATTGTTCTTTGAATATCTATGTTTGTCCAGTTAACAGATACTTCCTCACCAAATATAATATTACCTGTAACTGTACCAGTATTATTAGCACTTAATGTAACCATCCTTGTGTTAGTGTTAAAACTAACAACTGTTGTAGATCCAGGAATATTATCATTATGTACTGTCATTCCTTCTTGAAGACCTTCCACAGATCCATCATTTGCCAGTGTAACTGTATTAGAACCCTGTGAACCAGTTGCAGTAGTTGAAATAACTCCTAATGCTTTAGGTGGAATGATGTGAGTTATAGCACCTGCTTTATCTTTAGAGAATGATTTTGCTTTAAATCCAGCAGATCTAAGTGCAGTGTTACCAAAGTTAGAGTTACTATTAGTAATTGACATGTCACCACCTCTTTCAGCAGTGAAGTGACCAAAGTATCCAACAGCGAACACCGAGACCGCCTGTATAAATGCATCATCTGTTGCAAGTATATGTCTGTGACCCCATCCCTTTCTATACTCAGCATAACCATCTAGATGAGCACCATCACCAGCAGTTGCTACATCATAGTTACCAGTTGATTCATTATATCTTACAAATGCTCTGTCGTCTTTCTGTAGTGATAGACCTGTAAACTGTGCCACAACCATTGATTTGAAACCAGTTGCTTTAGCACCGTTAGCGTGCATACCATTCATACCCCATACACTTCTTAGTGATAGGTTGAAGGCATAAGGTGATGCTGAGTCAACAGTATCAATCTCAGTCTTAACAGCAATGTTTGAACCTACAGCATTACCTGTTGGTTCTTCTGTCATCTGATAGGTAAATACGTTACCACTAGCAGATGTTACAGTAAAGGATCCATTGTAAAGACCACCATCCGCTTCAGACTGTGGACCTGTTGATCCAGTAACACCACTAATATTAATGTTAACACCAACAGAGAATCCATGATTTCTTGGGTTATCAAATTCATCAACAGTAACAGCAGTTGCAGTATTACCATTACGAGTTATCTGTAGTACCCTATATTCATCAGAAATCGGACCAACAATTCTGTTTTCCTCAACCCTTTCCTGAATTTGGTCAGTTGCTGGATCACCAGATGTATCAGGAATTGTTGCAAATGCTTTAGATATCTTCTGATAATATATCTCTAGGTCAGTCCTTTCTAATATGTTAGGAACAGCAGAGTAATCTGCATTAGGAACAGATCCATCTGAAATAAGAGTTGATAATGGATTTAAACCATCAGCAAACTCAAAACAAGTTAACTTATGGTGTGAGAATTTTGGTGATATAGTTTCTATACTATCAGGTTTGAAATATACGCCTTCTTCTGCTCCATCAAAGAATGAGAATTGCCAGAAATAAGTACCACCAGTTACCTTGAAGATTGCTGTACTGTGTGGTGCTTGCTCCTCTGTATTAATACCTTTTGCTGCATATACTGTAGGATATGGAATATACTTAGGTCTAACCTTAGTACGTCTGAGGTCTGTACCAACTAAAGAACAACCTCTGGGAACTATACATCCACCTTCTACCGAATTATATCTATAAAGAACATTATTGGGTGATGTAATATCTAAGTTTGAGTTCTCATCAATAGGTGCTACGTTAGTATATAAAACATCTCCTGGTCTATTATCAATCAAATACTCAGCAGGATAAAGCATGATACTGAAAGCATCAAACTCGTCATTACTTAAACCAACTCTATATGAAAATCTTGCTACTTCTAAAAACGCCCTTTGTATCGTCTTAAACGGACGCAATGCCGAGTTACCTCTGTTATCAATAGCATCAGATGCATCGAAATCATCAGGGTTAACGTAAATAATACGTCCAGTTCTGGACGTAATAATATTCTTGAGTCTAGTTAGTGACATTACCTACGACGCTTTATGTGAGTATTTATGAGACATAACCAATGGTAAACTCATCGGAAGTCTCGGAGAAACCATTTAAAATAAATGTGTTATGTTGTGTTGCACTGTTAACAACAATACTTTCACCTGGTCCTAAAACAATAGAAGTTTGCTTCTCAGTTGCATTAGCAGCAAGATCCTTTGTATTTACATAATATTGATCATCACCAATACCAGTAGAATCAACAGTAACACTACTTACAGTTGCAACTGCTTGATCTAAGAGAGAATTGGGAGCATCCTTGAATGTATCAGTTCCCGCAAAGGCAGCAGAATTATCACCAAGAATAACATCAAGATTTTGTCCTGTAGGATCCCACGCTCTTACATAACCATAAGATCCAGTTGTCTTAGACTGCAAAGTAAATGCAGCACCATTAAAACTAAATGCAGTGTTATTAGTCCATGCACCGAGCACATTATACACATTAATTTCTGAATATGTGTATGCTGTAGATACAGTTAACAACCTATCAGATCCACCCCAATTTGCATTAGCAGCAGTACCAGTGCCACCATCATAGAAGTATAAGTTATTAGGTGCTCCTGATGGAGAAAAAGCATACTGAATATATCCATTAGCACCATCACCAGCAGAACCACTAGTAGTCTTACCATCAACAAATTCAGTACCATTATCTACATCACCTGCTCCACCATCAATAATGCCATCAGGCCCCCACTCACCATTAACAGTAGTAGAAAGACTAAAATCTCTACCACTCATTGATGTATCACCAATATCAAATCTATATGTCCTATCATTAAAGAATGAAATTGTGCTCTGGACATAAGTGCTATAAACTCCACCAGCAGTTGTAGTTGAGAATACAAATTCTTCTTGTGCTGTACCAATACCACCAGAAGCAATAACTCCACTACCACCAGAAGTAAATTGATTTATATCACCATCTGCAAAAGTTGTACCATTACCATTAACTGTTTCAGGTCCAACGTGGACTATCATATTCTCTCCACTTTGATAAACCTCATACACAAGACAAGTTGTAGTATCACCACCAGCACCTTTAGTTATTGTATCACCAACACTCATAGCACCAGTAGTATTAGTTAGTGTAAATGTTCTTATAGATATAGATTTAACAAAAATTGATGTTAAAGAAGGAATAACATAACGATTAAATATTGCTTTCTCTGATGTGTTGGTTGCAGAAAGTATTTGAGCACCAGCAGTAGCTCCTGCAGGTATAGGAGTCGTTGATGTAAATGAATAATTTGATATTACATATCCTTCATTAAAGTTATAAGTACCTGCATCTAAATTCAGTCGTTGGTCATAACCTTTAAGACCGATAGAATATGCTGCTCCAGTGCCAGAGTTTGCTACATTAAGCACCGCACTAATACTGGAAGTTGGATCTGCTCTGAAAAGTAATGCAGCACCATTTGGTTTTGCTTTACCTAATATGCCTGATTTGACTGTCATGGTGATTAATTAGAAACCTGCGTAGAAAAATTGTTGGAGTCTTGTACGACCTACTAAAGTTGCTGCTCCAATACCAGCACCGAATTGCACATCTTCTAATGATGTATTTTCGGTAGATAATAGTGTTGCATCAGCATCTGGAAATTTGATTGTCCTAGCACCAGTAATATTACTGGTATCTAGTGTTACTTTTTGAGCAAGACCAGCAGCAGTTTTAAGTTCTGGTGTAATCAAAACCTTATTTTCAAGATCTTGTGATGCTAATTCTGTAACAAGGACGTTTGTTATCGTTGTATTATTTAGCGAATCATTCTGTGGGAATCCAAACGGTGTTGAAGATGTTGGATTCATATTCTCAACATCAATGGTTACCTTTTTAGTAGGATCACCACTATCGGCAAATATTGGATCAATATAAGTTTTATTCTCAAAGCTTTGAGTTGCAACTATTCCTGCAAGAGTTATATCTAAGTCAGGGACAGTAATAGATCTGTTAGTAGTTAAATTAGATGTATTTAAAGAAACAAATGCTGTTGTGTCTTCTGCGTTAGATGTAAACTTAACATCAACAAACTTCTTAGATAATACAGTTTGCTCTGTTTTAGTATCCAATAAGGTAGAGCTAGTTGCTGTTGGTTCCAATGTTGTTGTAACTGGTCCAGCATCAGGTAAGAAGTATGCTCTCCTAGTACCTGTAGTAGTGCTCCAATTTATTTGGAATTCTGCTTCCTCCTCTCCACTTACTAGAACAAAATTATCTTCATCAACGAAAATAGTTTTATTCCTTAGTGTCTGTGTAGTGTCATCTCCTACAACTGTGGTACCTTGCCCAATACTAATTTGTGGTAAAGTAAATATCCTTGTAGTAGATCCTGCACCGATATTACCAATTTCAAATCTTGCCTTTGGTCCCTGAGCATCTTCTAATATAAAAGATCCGTCATTAATTGTAAATTGTCCAGTAACCCTTACAGTTCCTGTCCCTTTAGGTGCTAAAACAATATTAGCATTATCAGTTACCTCATCAACAGCAGTTAAGTATAATGAAGATTGCTCAGTAGCATCTTGAATACGAGTCATATAGACTCCTCCATCACCAAAACCTATGCCAAGTTGGTCATATGCATTTTGATAGAAACCAGTATCCCTATCCAAGTCAAAGGCTAGACCAGGAGCATCTTTTGTGCCCTGTGCTACACCACGGAATAACTGATTAATTTTTACCTTACGGTTAGGTATCAATGGATCAGAAACAACTACAGGTAAAATACCTTCACCTGATATATTGGAGTCTGAAATTGTATCTAACTGAGATATTTTTCTGGTACCCACGAATTATCACACTATGCTACAAGGTTATTTATACTAATACAGGTTGTATAATTTATATTCGTGCTTATATCTTTGCAGATACGATTCAACATGCTCGATACGCTGAAACCAGCACTTCTTATTATCAGTGATATCTTCCATAAAAAAAGGAAATGTGTCTCCATGTGGGAATAATGCTTTCTTACGAGTCTTCGTTACTCGCACCTCTTCTTTCTTCTTCCTCCTTCTCTTGGATGTATTCTTTGAGAGCGTTGGAGAAGTCTTCTTGCGTCCAGTCGTTGAAGATGCTTTCGTAGGGGTCTTCTTTGTCCCACTCGATTGTGAAACTTCCGTCTTCGTTTGCTTTGACATCAGCCATTGCGGTTCTTTATTTTTTTATGACCATATTCTAGCACAATTTTCTCATATGCGACACCATTACTATCATAACAATCATGAAAACTTAATGTTCCGTCTAAATCTTTAGACATATCAATAAGCATTTCTTTGTAATCATCTGGCATTTTACTCATAATGTTTTTGAAGGTTGTGTAAATTAAAACTCATAGTAATTCTTTGAACATTACTACTAAAAGGATAAACTCCATGTAGTAAACTTGGTGGAAATAGCAGTATTTGTTTAGTCTTTGGACTAACTAACCAATTCGTATTATAACACCAAAAATCAACTAATCCAGAAGCACAACTTTGTAATCCATTCTCTCTGTTATGTATTCTTTCTTGATCAATCTCTTCAGGTATATCAATAAAAATAATTGCACTAAGATCTCCATTATGACGATGTATTGGGTTATATTCATGCGGTTTCATAAAATTAACCCAAGGTCCAAGAGGACCAAGATCATAAGTTACATGGTCTAATTTTTGTTCATTAGACTCTTGAGTAGGATCATTGGCATGGAAAAAAAGACTATCTCTATGTTCTTGTTGAAAATATCCTTGCACATATGGATTAACAAAATCATAAAACAACTGTGGATCATAATCTCCAGCCTTTTGATTTTGTATATTGCCAGCTAAATGTTTACTATAATCATAACCATCACAACTCCCACCAAGACCATCCATAAGAAACTCATGGAATCCATCTGATATAGTGTCCCTACAAACTAAAGGACTAAACGGATACAGATTTTCTTGCATTAGTCAAGGTATTCCATAATATTTTACCTAATGATTTGGTAGCATTACCTTGCAATTCATCAAACATATACATGTTTAATCTAAATGCATAATTTGCTTCAGTTATTATAGCATTTCTTTGCTGCTCGTCAAGTTCTAAACCATCCAACACTGCTCTATAATTTTTCTTAAATGCTTTAGCATCTTCAATCATAGGAAACTCATAGAAATGCAACCCTTCTCCTACAGGTGGAGTCAATGCTTTCTCTGCAATACCTCCAAGTATCTTACCACCAGACAAATCACCGATATACCTAGTATAATGATGTGCTATAAGAAGGTATGGATCTTTCTCTGCTACTTCATTAAGTCTATAACAATAAGTATTACAAGCTTCTGATGGTGTTGCCTTATCTCTCCACATAGGACCATAATAATATCTAAGATCTCTTTGTATAAAAGCTGTGCGAAAGAGTTGCACATTCCACTGTTGAAGTACTCTTACTAAAGGATCCTTAGACTCTTGAATCCTCGTTTCCATTGTGTCATAGACATAATAGAAATCACTAAGCAATTTACAATACTCTTCAGGATTTAATACACCCTTAAGAAATTGAGATACAAATTTAGTATTCTCTGCTGCGTTATGAGACTTACTAGTACCTTCCTTCAATTCAAGACTAAACATTGTTTTGTTTTTTCTCCTTTTTGAGTTGTTTTTTCATCATCTTGGCATAAAATACATCTTTTTTACTATACCAGTCTGGATGTTCCTTTGCAAGTTTAATTAATTTTTTTGCTGCCTTAAGATCCTTCATTCAAGTTAACTTTATCTCTACCTCTGAAGTAGGTATTTATAACATCAACTTGATCTTGGTACTTAGCAATCATATTTAACTCTTCTTCAATAGCCTCAACTATATTGGAATGTTCTCCAATACCAGCAGGGTTATTTAAGTAGACTTCTACATTTGCAACATGTTTTTGAATGTCACCTTTAGCATGTGCTAAAAGTGCTTTAATTAAAGTATCTCTCATTTTACCATTTTCCGACAGGACATTTCATCTGAGGTATCCTAGCTTTAATTGCTAGAATACACCCACACTTATTACATATACCCCAAGGGTTATAATGTTCACATTTATGACAGATTGTAAGTCTCTCTTGAGCTAATTGTGATGGTGGTCTTTCCAAAAAATCCTTTATCTCCTCGAATACATCCATATTATATAGTTTCTAAAAATTCCTTATGATCTATAGATGATCTGTATATATTATGCTTAAGTTGCTGCAACTCATTATGATGTTGTTGAGCCTGATCCCATACACCTCTATCTTCTAAAATCTTAGAATAACTTTCTTTATTACACTTACCATGACCATTTGTAACCTTAAAGAAATTATCATGATTAAAAATACTAAATGATGTAAATGAATCTGCATTTAAAAAATCTTCTGATATTTTATCAGATAAGGTTTTAATCTTTTCTGGTCTCTCATATGTCATATACTTCCAAAAATCTGAGTCTGTCCTACCAGAATCATAACAATATCTCAAGAACAAATAGACTCTATTATAAAAATCTCTCATCACTTGATTATAATTATCGATATCAAATTGGAATATTTTAAAATTAAATCTATTAGTAAAATCTTGCATTTGAAAAATTACATGATGCACATTAGTAGCCTCTAATGGTTCTGTAAACCCACTTGACAATCCAACACACATACAATTACCTATCCATTGGTCATGCCAATAACCACTTTCAAATGGTATTATCTTATCAGTACTTAAATTTGTATCATAATTTTCTTGTAAGAATATATCAAATTTATCTAATGCTTCTTGATCACTTGTAAACTCCGTTGAAAATAGATAACCTGCTCCTATTCTATTTCTCAATGGAACTTGCAATATCCATCCATTATCTGTAGCTTCTGACGTAGTAGTAACTGGTATCGTTTTATGTTCACGAAAAATTGGATTTGGAATACACCTATTTAAAGGCAACCAATCACTTGTATCTAACCACTTATTATTATCTAACTTTTTAAAGAGTAATTTACTAAAACCTGTGGCATCAATAAAGAAATCACCATCATATTCACCTCTATTACCAATTACTTGTTGTATATACCCATTTTTATCCTTAGTAATATCTACAATTATATCATCAATGATGGTGAGTCTATCTTTATACTTGTCAAGTATATACTTACTAGTTAATACTCCATCTATGTGAAGAGTATAAGAACCTTCATTAAAAATATTTAATGGAACTTTATTTTCCTCTAGTATATTATTACCATAAGTATCATCATTATCATAGCAACCATTTACTACTCCATACGCTCCTTCAAATCCATAACTATTCCATCTATTAGCTAGACAAGCAAAAGGATGGTAGAAATAACTACCATCCCCAGTCCAGTTTTTAAACTTTAACCCTAATTTTACTGTTGCGTTACAATTTTTAATTAACTCTTCTGGCGTTATCCCAACACGTTCTAAATACGTTATCATCATCGGTGTTAGACTTTCACCTATACCTATATTCGGCTTTGCATGATTATAAACAACTGATACTTCGACTGAATCCCCCCAATACGCCTTTAACCAAGTTGAAACTATTGCTCCTGCTGTTCCTCCACCGACTACTACGAATTTATAGGGAGCACTCTTTCTACTTAGAGATCTTTTGTACTCTCCCATCATCTAATAATACCCAATTTGCGTTTAAGTGATTGAAGTCTTGCTTTTGCTTGCTTCATTGCAACAGGACTTTTAGGTGACTTAGTGTTGCGACCTCGTTTTCTCGGTGTTTCGTGACTTTTGAGGTGCATCGTCTTGCCCTGTTGTGTGTATTATATAGGTTTTATTCCTCCTTGTCAAGTCTTCTCTCATAACATCAGGATTATCTATAAAAACCCTAAAGACAAGTGTATACCTATAAGCATATCTATCCAAAGGGGCAAGACCTCTATGAGGTACCTGGCCAGGAAAGATAATCAATCTACCTGGAACATAATCATGCTGCTCTACAACTTCATCACCGTCTAACAGTTGAAATTGACCACCCCATTCAGATTTCCATTTAGTATTAGTCATGAGCATGATGGTCCATTCATTCTCTTCATTACCATCTACATGAGTAGTACCATCCTGACCATAATATTGAAGATTAAAATCCATCCTCCTAAGAAAAATAGAAGAATTAAAAATCTCTTGTTCTATAATAGCAAAAGTATCAAAAAATTTACTAGATTCTTTATGTAAGGTTTCAACTCGATTGAGTCCATCCCTATCAAATATACATTCACCAAATAGTCTATGACTACCAATCCTTCCATGAGGAAAGGAAATTGGATTTGCCACATTGGTCGCTTTAACTGGAATTTCTAGTATAGTATGTTCAAGATCTGCAAGATATTTGATATCAAACAGATCATCAATCACATATGCAATCATTTTTCATCAGATGCAATCAATTCCTTTTTAAATTCCTCTACCTGACTCATAACTTCTTCATCTATAGGTGGACCAGACTGAATCATAGGACTCAATAGAGAAACAGATCCATCTTCTTGTACAATTCTCCATACAGTACGATTTCTAGTACACATAGACAACATAAAGGGCAAATTACTTTCTGCCTCTTTTTGTGTTACTTCTTGAATGTCAACCATTACTCAACTGATGCAATTTGATACGTGCGTTGCTCTGGATCAGTAACTGCTTCAATAGTTTGTACTGTTTCAGCAAATCCTTCGGATCCTTCTCGATCCCATTTCCAAGCAACAGTTCTTAGTTCACCCTCATTTGATTCGAGAGTAACTTCTCTAGTTGAGAAATTGATGTAAACGTGTTCCAATTCAGACATCCTCAACTACCTCCGTAGTATAACATGGGATATGGGTGCTGTCAACTAGTTCAAGAAAATAGATCCAGCAGTGACTTTACAGGTTGCACCAGCAGTCAAAGTCATTACACCTGCTGCACAAGTTAATGAAATCGCACCTGATGCACAGTTTATTGTAGCAGCACCTGACGCTACATTGACCGCCCAAGCACCAGCAGCAACATTCATTGAAATACCTGCTGCAGCAGCATTGAAGACCATTGGTCCTGGTGTCGTTGCTGTAAATGGTGGTAAACCACCTGCCATTGCTGGTGTTTGTACGAATGTTATAGGTCCACCAACACTACAAGTATAACCACCCAATCCAATAGGATTAGTAATATTAACTGCCTGTGTTAGTGTTTTGGTAATCATTGTGATAGCATTACCAGCATTAATCACAAACTCACCACCAGAGAAAGTTGAAGTTTGACCTAAGTTCTCATATGTACTACAAGCAACCTTCATATCTCTCATTCCAAACTCTCCAGCGATGCAATTCAATTTGAAATCAGCACCATTAACCGCAACATCCAAATCTGATCCAAATGCTATGGTATGCTTTTGAATCTTATCCTTATCTTCTGCATCTTTACCTTGTGCATCAGCTTGCTTAGGAGCACCTTGAGCATTCATAAAGAATCCACCACCAACTTCGAGATGGCAGTCACCAGTAACTTTTAAACGATAGTCACCATCGATAGTCCTACAATAATCCCCATCAATAGTTTTACAATCATCACCATGCACTTCTTGAGTGTGGTTACTTGGGTATGAAGTATGGTCAGCAACAAAGTTTCCCTCTTGTTCAGGTGATGAAGATGCATTTTTCTGTATATAAGCAGCTACTTGTGCTTGAACTTCTTCATCAGTAAGATCAGGATTTTGCTTCCTAATCTCTGCAAATGCCTTATGTTCTGCTAATGCTGCATTATTCTGTTTAATTGATGTAGTTGTCTTACCAGAAGCATCCTTAACAATAGTTGCTTGTCTTCCTGGTGTTCCCATCTGAAGATTATAAGCACCATTAACAAAGTTTTTAGCAGTTGTTAAATATTGATCTGCTTCTTCAAAGAATGAATCTAAGAATCCACCACCAGAAGATTTTCCACCAGTCGCACTTCCATCACCACAAGAACCAAACCCACTACCTAATGGTAATGCTGCTAATGCTTCTGGAGTACAAGATGTAGTACCAAAGAAAGGATACCATCCAACATCAGCTTTACCACCATGTGCTTCACGATTACAACCAAAATCAAATAAACTAAGGAAAAATGTCAATATTCCAACCAATCCACCAATACCATTCTTCACAACATCCATACCTTGACTGAAGATTTTACTTCCCTTTTCCCACATCTCAATAATTTCTTTTGCCTTACCTCCCAAGTTAGCAAGGTTTTTTACTGATTGAATGATACCTAAAACTTGACCAAGAATGTTTTGCACTGAACAAATAATTGAATCAATAACATCTTGGACACCTTGAAGAGCTGCTTCTGCTTTAGAAATAAGACCTTCAACAATTCCATCAATAATACCAGTTAAAGCAGCTATAGGATTATTAATAAAGTCTATGATTTTATTATCAATACCACAGATAACACTCAATATAGCACTAAGTGCAGATTTAATAGCAGCAAAAGTTACACCTGGAATACCAAGGAATGATGTACCCATTACTGCTGCATCAGTAATTTTCTGCACAAGTATATCAAGTTCTTGTCTAAGAGCTGAAACAACTTGAGCAAACACCGCACTCATAAAGTTTTTAATCTTTCCTAGAAGTTTATCTAATGTTACAACTTTATTTTCAATAACATCAATAAAACTACCATCATCAGCTTTGACTAAGTTACCAGCAGATGCTGCAAGATCTTCCAACAAATAAGTTAGTTTATATTCTAATAACTTAATAGGACCACCAGTACCTGATGCAGTAGGAATAGGTTTAGATGGTGTTGTAGGTTTCTGAGTATTAAAACTAGATCCATTAATACCAGGAGCAGTACCTACACCATAAGGAGATCCTGGACCTCCTGGACCATCACCTTGATTTGGTGATACTTTGACACTATTACCATCTACTTCAGATTCATTCTGTTTATTTGTAGTGCTCTTTGATCCTGGAACTTGAGTAGATGCATTAGCTTCTATACCATCTGGTATCTCTTCACCAGTCAACATAAATTTCTTATCCGTATCCGTTTCACCCTTCCTTACTCTCAATACACCCATAACAACAGGCATTTGTGCTGCCTCTCCATCCATGAAGAATCCCATAACAATTGCACGAGGTTGCAACTGTCCAGAAGATTCACCCTGTAAATCATTACCAGCTTGGCAAGTATGTTGTAATACTGTTGCCCAAGGTAAATTTTCTGTTGGTAAATTTGAAACTGATGAACCTGCAGGATTGGTATAATAATTGATTATACGTACTCTGACCCTATTACAATTCATCGGATCTTCATTAGATTCTACTTCACCAATCCACCAATAAAATCCATCCTTTCCAGCAAAAGATGTATTCTGCTCATTAATAATACCATCAACTGTAGCTAAGCTCATTTGTCCAAGAAGGTTTAAATTTATTTATGCAGGTCTACTATAAATCTCATCATGATACATCTCCATGTAAATCAATGGAGGAAAATCAGGATCTATATTATTAACTATTAATTTAGAAAGAGGATGATAACGACCTGACTTGTCATCATACAACATGACCTCAGAGTCTAATTCAGATTCTTTAAGAAGACCTATCTTATCTCTGAGTTCTCTATAATTCATTTAATTACCTCGTTTAAATTTATATAGTGAATCTCCACCAAAGATCTTATTACCTTCAGCATCTTCACCTCGGTCTCTACTATTAAGACCATCTCCAGTTAGATGAATCTCAGCAATAAGTTTAGCACCTCTGACAATACACTTATCTTCCGATAAGAGTTTCCCATGCCAACCATTATCACTTCTTTTAAAGATCATATCACAAGATTCACATCTTGTCCACTCAAGATCATAATTCTCAACAATTACTTCAGTATCAGATATCTCTACGATTTTATGATTTCTTTGTCTATAAGGTTTATTGGGTCCATCTCTTCTATAATAGTTCTTAGATCTATACCCACCATCAATCTCTTCCCACGAAACACACAGTTGAGCATATACCGTAGGATTTGATTGTGCTTGTCTTATATTATTATAATTTCCTAAAAGGTATTCTTCAAAATCACTCGTCATACACTCTACATTCAAAAGCATCAGGATGATTGTCACAATAGACTTCTAAATGTGAATCTTCATGCCTCGTATGGTAATCATTAATCTTACCATCATTACTATCTACTTTATCATCCTTATGATATTCATCATACTCTGCATGGACATCTTTTAGATCTGCCTCAGAATACTCCAACATGCCATGATTAATATGTTCTTTATGGTCTTTGGGATCAAGATAAACTTCATGATCTAAATCGTGTTGTTTTTGGGTCATAATTAAAAGTGTATCTGCTCAATTATTTAGATATTATACTATTAAGTTGGGTTTTGTGGTATTGAATCTCTGTAAACCAACATTTCTGTATCCATACTCTTTCCATCATACTTATGCCTAACTGCTGCAATAACATATCTACCACTATACTTTTTATCTCTTACCATCTTATCACCCTTTAGTTTCGTTGCAGGGATATTAATATCCACACCATATCCAGCATATAGATCTACATTTCCAGGAACAGTTACTAATAACTGAAGATTCTTAAGTGACTGCACTCTTAAATGCTGATAGGCAGTCATTGGTGCTGTATTATTATAAACCTTAGTATCTCCCTTCGATCCTGCAGGATCAAATATTCTATTAGGTTTTAAAACATACTTAATTCTTCTTGGATGTAAAACCATTCCCTTAGTGGCACTTCCATATGATTCTACTGGATTAGCTCCACCTCTAATATGAGACATCTTAGACCACTCATCTGATATAGTAGTTACATATGTTGGTCCTGCAGTGTTATGCTCTGGTGATACCTCGGAGTTTGGAATAGAAATTGGATCTAAAGCAACTACATTAACTGCCCATGCACCATTTCTCATTCCACGCAGATAGTTAGTTTCTTCTGGAAATACTATTGTCTTAATTCTTAAATGATCATTTCCTATATCATCACTTTGTTTAGGTTCATAACTATACCGATATAACCTTGCTACACCTTGTGTTGTATCAGTCTTAGTATCATAATCTTGATTATTAACATCCTCAATTATTTTATCAATAGATTTAAAATGGAATCCAAAAGTATTTTCCCAGAATAAGTATCCATTTTGGTTATCACCTCTAACAGATCTTTGTCCTATCCAATAAATTGTATCAAATGCTCTCCAGTTAGTAGCAATAAACTTATGATCATTATTAGAATCTTCAACATAAACCTTCTTGCTAGTTAATTTTGAACTACCTCCATCTGGTTGACCTTGCATACCACCCTTACCTAAAAGATAGGTAACTAAATCTTTTGCTCTATTTGAACCAGAATCTTTAAATATTACCTCAGATGCACCAAATATATTAGTACATTCATTAAGTAAAAACTCATAACTTACAGCTTTTACCATATATGCCTCTGCATTACCAGATCTTGCTCTACTATCAATAGAGTATGTAACAAGAGACCATGCTTTAGTTCCTGTAGATGTATCAATTCTAATTATCCATTCTTCACTACCAGTAAAAGTATTAATTAATCCTGCACTATCTTGCAGAACAATTTCTGCAGAAATACCTGCACTATCAATACCTTCAACAATATTACATGCCATAACAAAATCTTCTAAACTGTTTGCACCATCAGAGTTTTCTAAGTATTGCCCATCTCTCCTAATTTTAAGAGAAAAACTTACATCACTAGCACTTTGTCTTGTTATTGGCATCAGTTAAACACCTTTAGAGGATTATTTCCAGAATTCAATGCAGCAATTAAATCCTTTGTATGTGTATTACCAGTTGGCAACACAGTTGGTTTTTTACTCTTTGCTGCATTCTCTGCTCCAGCAGTATCTGCTGCATGTTTAGCAGCAATTGCTTTAACCTTTTCATTAGCAGCTAAAGCAAGTTGTTGTACCTGTTGAATCATAGTAAGTTGTGCTTGTTTCTTTTCTGTCTTTGCAGTATCAACCTTTTGCTTCTCATCCGTTATATTCTTCGTGCTAGCCATAGATCCAGATGAACTATCCGCATTAACTAATTGCTCTTTAAAGCTACTAGGAGTAAATGCTTCAGAAAAAGCAGTTGATAAAGCACTAACTTTCTCCTTTACAGATTTATCATCACCTGATAAAGCATCCTTAAATGATCCAAATAGTTTCTTCATTGATTCTACTGGATTTTTAGATAAATCAGCTTTAATTTCAGTTTTAATAGGTTGTCCAGTAACCCTATTCATAGCCTTATACATCTCATCTGGTGTAATAAGTGCCTTATTATTTCCTTCACCAGAATAATAACTTTCACCTAAAACAACTTCACGGACATGACCTTGCATCGCTCTAGGAACAGGAATTGCTGCCCATACCCTAGACAATCTTTCCATAGCCTTAGCAGGATTATCTTTCATCAATTCAGGAGTTACTTTTGCTTGTCCATTACCAATTAAATGCTCTGCAATCTTTGTTTGATTTTTTCTATCATATAGATCTTTGTTAGGATCCAATCCAACTGCCTTTGCTCTCTCAACTATGAATTGTGGTAGATTTTGATACATTCCAACAGCACCTGTTGCCTTAGAAGCAACATCAGATATTGTCATTTTAGAAGCACCTTCAAGTTTTGTATTAGGAGCCATTGCATCCCATCCACCAGGACCAGCCTCATGTTTACCAATAAGATCTAATACAGGTTGGTATACAGATCCACCCTCAGAAAAACCTGGATTTAAATTACCACCAAAGAAAGTGTCCATATTAAATCCCATATTCTGACCTTCAGTCATTCTTTGACCCATCAAATTAGGATTCTTTCTCGTTGCTGGTGTATCAACAGGAACTACAAATCCACCACCTGCTTTTTGTGCAACATATTCTGTGCCATGACCAATAAATGAAGTAGTTTTACCACCATCTAATGATACTGGGTATCCAGTCATTGGACCTTGAATCCATCCACCTTTTGCCATTTTAGGTGGATCAGCACCACCACCATCAGCAGCAGCTTCTTCCTCAAGATCACCTTTAGTCATTTGATTGTAAATTAACAATCCACCACCTATAAGAAGTCCAGCTGCACCTGCTCGTTTCAATGCATTTTTCAATTTCTTTTTACTCCCTGTCAAAGTTTTAATTAATAATTTAAATACTGCACCCATATCATCTAATATCTTTAATGGATTTGTTAACCATCTAATTGCAATGAACAAACCTGCAAAGTCAACAAGTCCTTTAACAAAGCTACCAAGTTTTTCCCACCAATTCTTAGAAGGATCAAAAAAGTCATATAAATTATCAATCAACCCAACTACCCTATCACCAAGAAAAGTTGCTACTCCTTTAAAAAACTTTCCTAAAACTTCTATTGTCTTTTTTATCTTCTCAGTATTTTTAGGATCACTTAACCATTTCATAACAGGTTGAGCAAGAGCCAATACCATAAAATCTTTAAACAGATTAAATATTGCTTCTAAGAATCCAGGCATCTTTGGACCTTCTAACTCTTCAACCTCTACAATTTCATCGTCATCATCAGGTTGCGGTCCTGTAAATTGTGCAGTAAACCCAGTAGTATCAACATCTGAACTTATAACCTCAAATACACGCCTTTGTGTTTCAACAAAATCCTTAAGAACATTTGCAATTGAATTTATAGTTGATCCTTGATTATTAGTTGCTTGTATATTTTTATTCAGAGCTTCAACAAGATTTTTCTGTGCTTTATCACCTGTACGAGCTTTCTCAGGTTTTACAAACTTGTAAAAATCTATCTTTGCTGGTTTTTTAGCGACTATTTTTGGCATTACTTACTAAGCAAAGGTGAAGTTCTTGCTACAATTACTTCTGCAGAAGTATTTATTGGCATTGCAACAGGTACTGCTTCTGCAAACGCAATTGGAATTGGAACAGCAACAGATTCAACCTCATTAGACATCATAGCAAACTCTGCAGAGAATGAAGGAATAGTTTTCTTATCTACTCTCTTAAATGGTGATGCTGGAGAAACTCCACCAACAGAAGTAGGATTTAAGAATGATGGTGAAGGTTGACCGTAATTACTATCAGATCCTATCAAACCACCCATTGACTTCAGCTCGAGATTTTTCAAGTCGTCTTGTCTTTCTAATTGACCTTTTTCACCCTTTTCACCACCAGTAAGCATACTAATAATTTGTCCCAAATCAGGCAATTTACTTATAACACTCTCTATCTTACCTTTAGCAGCAGTTGCCCCAGGTATTAAATCTATTAAACCTTCTTCTGCTCCCATTACAGTCTCAGGAAACATATCTCTACCAAACATGTAAGCATCAAGTGCTAAAGAACCTGGCCACATACCAGCAATATCTAATGCTCCAGATACTGACTCAATTATACCTCCAACTAAATCTCCACTAGCAAACCTATCATATGCAAAAAGTACATTAATAAGACCACCAACCCAAGGCAATGCCTTAGCACCCATTTTCTTAGCAATACTTGCAGCACCATCAAGAGATTGAAGACCTATTTTCTTAAGTAACTTCTCTAAACCAGGAATCTTCATTAGATTCTTCATTAATGAATCTTTCAAAGCTAAAATAGGTTTTAAAGCTGGTTCCAAAAACTCCATAAGAGGAGCCATTATCTTTTTACTAACACCATCTTGCACATTCTTAGCTTGTTTTCCAAACCAATCCATTGCACCTTTTGTGGCATTATCATATGAATTTCTCAAACTTTGACCAAAATTGGCCAATTTTTTCATATTATCATTAAATCCTTTAACAGCCCAATCACCCACATCATCAACAAGGTCACCAGCAGCAGTTGTTATTTTATTCCACCAACCACTTTTAGGTTTTACACCTTTAATCTTTCTTGCTGCAGTAAGTGCATCCTTTGTATTAGCTCCAGATTGTTTTGCTTTTCTAAATGCACGTATCTGATCATCATCTAAACCTAAATCTTTAAGTTTAATTTCAAAGTCTGTTTTCGTTCTTATAGTGCCATCAGGATCAATTATCTGTTTCTTTTTTACCTGTTTAAAATTACCATCTGCATCTACTCCACCACCTTTCTTCTTTGTCTTTGTTTTTACATCATCTCCATCTGGTCCTTTAAAGGGGTTTATATCTCCCAACAGACCAGCAAGCCAAACAATATCACCAATTAATGAGAATGGGTTTAATAGATACTTTATTCCTGCAAGACCTACTAATAATTCACCAAAACCCTTTATCCTTTGCCAAAAAGTAGCTTCTGGATCCATTAAAGTAGTAAGTCCTTCAAGAACATTATTAGCAAAACCTCCCATCCATTTAGCTAAAGTGCCAAATACTACACCTGCCTTTTCAACGGTAGATCTAAGTTTTTCACTATTAGCAGGATCTGACATCCATTGAAGAACATCTTGAGCTATAACTAATGTAATAATCTCCTTTAAAAAATTAGCAAGTGGTGCAATGGTCTTGTTAAGCCAAGCCATAAACGGATTTTCTATTTCTTCTATCTCTTCTTCATCATCATCCGTAGGTTTAGGATCAGCAGACGTAGGTTTTAAATCTTCTCCTGGTTTCTTACCTTCTTGTTTTAACTCTGATGCCTGATCTCTTTGCCTTCTTAATTTCTTCTTTTTTTGCTTTTTTTGTTCATTCAAGAACTTCAGATATGAATTATTACCCGATACAATAACTTCTAATGTTGCTCCAATCCCCTCTACAGTTTTTCCAATCCTATTTTGAGCAACTAAAAGGTTACCTGAAGCTTTAGTCTCAGGAGCAGCATCAGCTGCCACAACTGGACTCACAAATTTATATGATACTATTTTAGCCACTAACTTGTTGCTCCTTGTAACGTCTTTCCTCTTCCTTTAGGAATGTTATCAACATATTAACGTAAATTTCCTTCTCCCAAGGCATCAAGTTTTCAATATATTCAATATTCCACTTGTGGTGGTGCATTAATGCAAAGTTAGCCTCATAATAAGTTCTTAAATTATTGTGTAGAAGGGCTACCCGAAAAAACTGGTTAATCCCTCAAGCACAACTTCAGATTTCACCTTTGTTTTAGGATTAGTCACTTCAATGGTGTGTGATAATTTAGGCATTGTTTCAAAGAAGGTTTGAACCATTTGAAACTGCTTAGTATTCATATCACCAAAGAATTCCAATAATTCCTTCTTTGGTTGATCCTTGCATGGATAAACTTGCTGAGAATCAGCAATACTTTCAGCACAACCTGCTGCAAGTTCAAATATCTGATCCATATCATTTGATCCTTCACCTATGAAGTTTGATTTAACAAACATATCCAAACTAGGATATCCCATCGTTAATATAACATCATCACTCAATTTAAGAGTTTTAGTATGTTTTGGATCTTTTCTAACTTCAATTTCATCTAATGGAATTGAAACTTTCACTTCAGTTTCATTATCATCAGGACATGTAACAGACACATCCACATTCTCACCAACAGATCTGGTGCGAATTTTCAAGAAAAGAAATTCAATATCGAATGTAGATAAACTATTTACACTCTTCATATTAGTGCATGATAAAAGAATATTCTTAACTGCATTAATAAGATCTTTTTGCTCACCTGTTTCCATTGCAAGAAATAGAAGTTTTTCTTCTTTTACTAGAAATGGTCTATATTTAACAGTTTTACCAGACGAAGGTAATTTTAAATGATATTCAGGTACATTTAGCTTTGGTAATGCCATATAAAGTTCAATTCAGTAATTATATTTAGGAGTTATTCTGATCTTGTTGTAAATCAGCTGCAACACCAGTTTCACCTGTTACGAGATAAGATCTACCTAAGTTGTCAATAGTGTCAGCACCATAGAATCTATATCTCTCATAGAAGAATCCAATATCAAGTTTTAATAAAGATGCTTGCTCATTATTCAATGCCATTGTTCCAATATTCATTGGAAATGCATTTCTTATATCATATATACCAACTAACTGATCATCCCTATATCTCTCAACATCAGATATCGCAACTCCAATCTTCCTTAAGAAAGCTTTAACTGCATCAGGTAGTGTTATCTTTTCTCCTCCACCTCTCTCCCATTTGAAGATATAAAGATGAGGGCAAGTATAGTTCTCATAATAATCAGTCATCTGATTTGAATCAGGAGACATGAGATGAACCCATCTTTCAAAAATCATCCTAGTCTTATGGTTTCTAGGTAATGTAAATGAAATGTTTATTTGACTGAATGAAGATGATGTTGCATAGTTATATGCTGATCCAATATTCGTAATTGATGCTGTAGTTACTTGCTTACTTGGTAAATTGACTGTATCAGCATACAAATTCAAATATTTGGCATTATCACCAGTTTCCAACAAATACTTACTAGTAGGATAATAAAAACCTGACCTAAAAACAACAGGTGTGCTAAATTGCACAGAATATCTATTACTGAAGCTAGGGTTATTGTTATTACCCTTAAACCATTCAGAGAATTCGGTTAATCTTGCTCTAGGTGTTTGCTTAGATGCTCCGTTTAAATCCATAGTTTTAGATCTTTAATTCCTTCTCAGTTATTATCATAAATTTCCAATTATGGTCTTTGCAGAATTCAGTTGCTGCTTTCCACTTTGCACTATTTACACTCCAAGTAACAACTTCACGAATATAAGTCTTAGTAATTTTCTTTTGAGTTTTAGGTTCTTTCGTCTGTCTGAATGGTTTTACTTCAATTAGATATTTTTTGTTAGCAATTTTTACATAAAAATCGGGAAAATATCTATGTCGTTTACCATCAGTAGGAGAAATGTAAGGAATTGCAATTTCCTCACTACCCCACTCAGCCACAGAAGGTGTATCATCACACCATCGCATGAATTTATATTCCCAAGATGACCTATAAATGATATTTTTTGGATCACCTTTATACTTTCTTGGTCTCGAAGGTGTATAACGACCCTGATACCTCATAAATAACATAGTAAGTGCTGATTCTATTTAGGTGGCTTCTACAATTCTCAAATATCCATTAAAAGCCCCTGTCGAAGGAGACTATCTTGATAGTGAAGATGCTCCCACAGGAAGAACCGATTATTTAAGGATACAGAGGTTTAGAACAAACTACGCACAATCCCAAAATGGGTATGGTGGTGATAATCTCCCAAATAATAACGTTTCTACAACTTTAAGTTCCAATATTGCATATCTGAATATTCCTCCTGGTCTAACTACAAGTTACCAAGCAGATTATGATCAGATCGATATGGGCACTCTTGGTGTTGCAGCAGCAGGAATTGCTGCTGGTATTAGTGGTGGCGGTGGAAATATGGCAGATACAATTACATCAACATTACAATCAGCAGCATCATCGGCATTTCCCGAAATGGCGTATAATAAAGGTGCTTCTGCTACCCAAAGCCTTGGATCACTTGCAGGTATGAACACAGGTGTTACTGGTGGTGCATTGCAAGCTCTAACAAAAGGAAGGATTATGAATCCTTTTACTGAGCAAGTTTATAATGGTATTCCTTTCAGGAATCATACTTTTGACTTTAAGATGTTTGCTCGTAATAAAAAAGATGCAGAATCTATCATGAGTATTATTAAATACTTAAAAATGGGTACTGTGCCTTGTCTTGGAGATGCAGATGCTGGAGAACTTGACACATTATCTTTTAATACTGGTGGAGATACTACTGCTGGTGATGCTAATGGTAATACTAATGGGTTTACTGCACAATCTTCGTCAATTACAATCAACACATCTGGTAGATTCCTATTAGTGCCAGATAAGTTTTTATTAGAATTTGTAAGAATGGATCCAAGAACAGATTCAATTACAAGATTACCACACTATAGATTCCATCCATGTGTTTGCACTAACGTTACTGTAAACTACACACCAGATGGTCAATATGTATCTTTTAAAGATGCTATTGCAGATTTATCATATGATGAGACTACAGGATCAAGACAGTTACTTGTACCTGCTGTCCAACTAACTCTAAATTTCTCAGAGACTAGAATTATGACTAAACAAGATGTAATTGCTGGATACTAAAAATGGCATATTTCGATCAATTACCAACTGTATTTGTTGCAGATTCGGGTCAAGAAGAAAAAGTAAAGTATAAAGAAGTAAAAAACATCTTTAGACGAGTAATTCTTCCTGAGAAAATGGCAAAATATGCCACTTTGTTTAATGAATATTATATTCCAGATGGAATGAGACCTGATATGGTCGCACAAAAATTTTATGGTGATTCAGAGTTAGATTGGATTATTTTACTATCCAACAATATAACTGATATATACACTCAATGGCCAAAAAGAGAAAATGCGTTAAATGAGTATGTTGCTAATATTTACGATGATCCAGATTCAATACATCATTGGGAAACTATGGAAGTAAAAAGTGGCGATATAGTAATAGCAAAAGGTGGTATTGAAGTTAATGAATCTTATAGGGGTATTGATATAGACGGAAATGCTTTATCTAAGGAACAATCAATATATCCAGTGACAAACTATGAACACGAATCTTACTTAAATGAAAAAAGTCGGTTAATCTCAATACCAACAAGTAGATTAGTTGATTTCTATGAAGAGCAATTTAAGGATTTAGTTGATTATAAACCTCATGATGAAGTTGATGACTTTGGACGTAAGAGGACACATATTTCACTAGCATCTGCATTCTTAGATAGAGATGCATTTAGAAGAAGTGCGTTATCTAATATACAAGCAGCAATCTCTAATACTAGTGGAAATGTTACATTTGACTATGGAGATGGAAATATCGTACAAGGAGTTGTTGGTACTACCACTGTTACTAGTGTTGTTGATAATACAGTTACTACTACAAACACTGCTGCTACCACTACCACTACCACTACTACTACAACATCCACTACTACAGACACTTCTAGTGGATCTGGATACTAAAAACCCTACAGACAAAAAAATACCCCGACTTTTTTTCGGGGTTTTCTGTGAACTAAAAGTTGAATAATATATGAGTTATTCTTGCATTGGGCTACCAGTCCTGTATCTTTCATTGACTAACATAGATTCGATTTCTAGAATATAGTTTGTATTATACCACCTAGATTCTTTAATATCATCCATAGCCATAGATGCTGCACATCTCTGTTGTAACTGACGTTGTTGTTCTACTGGGAGTGGCGGTTGTTGATCATTATGTGTGTAATAATCTCCTGACATTGGATTGTGTTGAATTCTACACACTATTTTATATGAGAAAACCCCCATAAAGGGGGTTTCTTTATACTATCTTTCGGTTTGATCAATCAATCGTAACGATGAATATGATCTCGATAGTAGTGATGGTAGTGGCGATGAGGGTCATGATACTTTCTGTAACAGGACACTCTCACTTGCTCATAATAATAGAAAATGTGTCCTTCTGGGTTCCTTGATTCTCTGTAAACATTATCATAACACACTCTTCTACCATGATAATGGCGATGATCGTGATGACTTTCTTCTACAAAGGGTTCCCAAAACTCTTTCCATGTTAATGCGTTAGCAGGTGATGCTAACGTTAACAGAGCCAGAGGTATCAGGAACTTCATTAGTCTTCTTCAGCAAGTTGTGCAAAGTAAGACAATGTATCCTCATTCGACTCTACTGGTGATGAAGCGACTGCTTTCTCTCTAAACTCAGAGACTTCTTTGCCCCAAGGTTTAGCAACTACATCTTCCTGTGACTCATCAACAACAGGTGCTGGAGCAATAGGTGGAGCTACTTTACCAAGTACAAGATTCAAACGAGATTGTAGTTGTTCAAAGGTCTTAAAATTCTTAGGATCTTCAAACTCTGCAAGAGGATATGCTTGTTTCCAAATTTCCTCTAATGCCTTATCATCCTCCAGTAGAGGTGAAGGTGCAGCAAATTCAGACTTATCATAATTCCAATAACCATCAACCTTGCGGATCTTTAGTTTGAAATTAGCACCAGTCCAGAAATTAAATGGATCTAGTGGTGTCTCATCAGCAAATGCAGGTTGCATTGCTTCAATAAGTTTGTCAAAGATTTTCTTTCCAAACTTATAAAGGAATACTTTTCCTTCATTCTCTGGATGAGCAGGGTCACTTACAACATAGATGTTAGAGTAGTAAGAAAGCTTACGCTTCTGTGCTCTAGCAGTTGCCTTGTCTTGTTCACGACCACTGTTCCAAAGTCCTCTATTCAAATCAGATACTGGATCTTCTTTGCCAAGAGTAGTTAGTGAGTTTTCAATGTACCACTGACCACCAGGTCCTTTGAAAGCATGTGACCATACTTTTGCCCAAGGCATATCTTCTCCGTCAGGAGCAGGAAGGAAACGAACTACTGCGTAACCGTTTCCAGACTTATCCAACTCAGGTTTCCATAGTCTCTCATCGGGACCGCTAGAAGCTTGTGGTTGGTTAATCTTTTCGATCTCTCTAGTCAACTTAGCAAGAGTATCCCCCTTACTAGATGCCTTCTTGAGTGATGCGAATGACATAATCGTATTCTCCGTATTGTGTGTATGAATTGCTACTGAGTAATCGTAGCATACTATTTAGGTGCTGTCAAGCTACTCATTAATCTCATTCCTTGCAGCTTTTTCAAGAGTGTCTATCATAGCATCTAAACACTCAAACATATCTTTATAACCAAATGCATTAGTCAATGCATTAATTCTTTCTTTCATATCAGCTGCCTCTGGATCTTCTGCAGCAGACAATGATAAACGTGTATAAAATGTTCTTTGCTTATCGATTAAAACTTTACAGTCATCTATATGTTCCAACCTATCTGATTGTTTCATCTTACCTAACTGTGCTGTCTTATGAGCAACGTATTGATAAGTGTCAAATATACTTTGCAAATCTGTTTGCACTTGATCTGACTGGAAGAAAGTCATAAAGGTAATACTCCTTTGGATGTTTTTTTCATGTAATTAAATTTCTGTGCCTCATGCTTCAGTCTTTCTTTCAATGGTTTAGATAAAAGTTTTGGGACACTATCTATTTCAAGATCATTTTCATTGCAGTAAGTAACTACTGCTTCAATATATGATATCAAACCATTACTGGTTTTAACTAATCTTTCAATTTCCATTGAAAACTTCGCTGATGTCATGAAGTTCTCTTCAGGATTATCTTTTTTCTTATCCTTTGGCATTAGAGAACTCTTCGATATAGGATTTAAGCAATTGTAAATAGTCATCAAGATTGTACTTTTGGAATACTTGGATTGAACCATCTTCAACCGCAATTAATGTAACGATCTTCTTCACTTCAATACCAGATCTTTCAAGAAACATTGCTGCGTATGCAGTCTCTTGCACATAGTAATGCTCGATGTATTGTTCTTGTTTCTCTTTAGTTGAAGTTTTAAAATCAATCACTGCTAACTCACCATCAAACTCTGCAATGCAGTCTACTCGACCAGCGAGTCCAAGGTAATGTGAGTATAAGAAAGTTTCTAAGCAGTGGATGTTATCAATGCGATCAAGAGTAGTCTTGGCCGACTGAAACATTCTAACAGACAATGGATTATTTGCCAAGTATCTATCAGTATTCAAATCATCTTTGAAATAATCTTCAGCAAGGGAATGAAATGCTGTGCCTCTTTGTGTAGCACGTGCTGTAATTCTATTAGCTTCTGTTTCACCTATCTTCTTTCTCCAACCAGCGAAGAAAGCAGCATTTTTAAATGATGTGATTGATGTTACACTTGGATAGTATTTATCCGCACCTGGTATGGGATAAAACCTTACCCCATTCTCACTCACTGGCTCAACATCAATCTCTTTGAGCGGTACATCAATAAAATTAAATGGCATTAGAAACCTAGATTATATTTGGCAATTAGATAGGCTTTAACAAGACCTGATCTAACAATGTCATCGATACCAAATTCTACACAAGTAAAGTCTTGCATTGACTGAAGTATCTGTATGAAGTCTGACATACCAGACTTCTCATGCTCCCTAGTAAGATCTGATTGAGTTACATCACCACAGAACATAATCTTAGAGTCTTCTCCTATACGAGTAATCATAGAGTCTAACTCATGGAAATTCAAGTTACTAAATTCATCTACAATAACGATAGCGTTATCAAGAGTAACACCACGAATAAAACTTGTAGACCAGAAACTAATTGTTTGCTGTGCTCTGAGGTTATCATATAACATTTCAAATGAATTGTCATCAGGCATACTAAACATATACCTTACCATGTTTTTATAAGGTACCTGATAAAGCATGGACTTATCTTCATGGTCACCTGGTAGGAAACCAATCTCTCTAGTAGGAACTAAAGACCTTACAATGTATATCTTATCATATGGTGTAGTTTCGTCAAGTACTTCCTTTAATGCGAGATACAATGTAATAAAAGTCTTACCCGTACCAGCAGCACCATGCAATAATATGTTTTTGCCTGAATTATAAGAGTCAAAAACAATCTCTTGATTTGGTGTCAATGGTTTGATAGGTACCATATAGGAACTATCAATAGGTTTCTTTCTCTTCATATGCTTCGGACTCATACCGCTAATGGCTGCTTTACCATTACCGTTACCGTTAGTTTTCTTTCTTGCTCTTGGCATTATGTAAACCTACTCAAGTTTGCACGAGGATGTTGTTCCTGTACTTTGGACATCACCTCTTTAAATCCATCATCCATTTTAGGTTTGCCATATGTGACACCACCTACACCAGCAGTCCAGTCTTTATCCCAATCAGGATTATCCTTTCTCCACTGATCATACTCTGTCATTGTCATAGAGAGTTCTTTCTTCTCTTGAGTATTCTTATTTATTACAGGATAGGTAGGCATTATTCTATTCGTAGTGAAGGTTGTAGGTCTGACCAATCTAAGCATCGGTCTTCAGATTCAACTTGGCAATCGCATTCTTCTTCTGGACACCAACCAAGTGCATCAGCAATGATAGGAAACTCACAAATGAATTGTTGTTTACACAACTCAGCAATTTGCATGTGCTCCTTCTGAGTGCCATGTGAAGAACGTAATTCTATATAGTGCATCCATGATCTAACAGAGCCAGTCATATAGAGTTTAGTAGGAGTAGCAAGAGGTAATACAAATCTTGCACACTCCTTAGCAACACCAGCATCAAGCATCTCTTTATATAATTTCATCCCATCTACAAAATGCCTCTGCATCTTAAGGTTAAAATCTTCTACCACAAGAGGATCTAAATCATCAATACTATTCTGACGATTCTTATCATCCTGTCTGCGTAGATCTGGTAAAGGAATCTCTTTAGCAAGCATACTACTATCAGCATACCTTTGAGAAAACTCTTGGAAAGTAAACGATCTATGACGTAGTATCTGTGCAGCAAGACCACGTGTAGTCTCAATCTGCAACGTCATATGTGCTTGCTCAAAGATAGACCAATGACCATGCTTAATACAATACTTTAATAAACCAGCAACCTTTGGATTGTCTTGGTTGTTTGGATTAGATACTCTAGCAACATATCCAATAGTTTTCTCAGCGTCAGGAGTGACAGAGACTAAACATACTTTACTCATGATTTAACATTAGGATTTTTAAATAAAATAATAGACATCAATAGCAATCCCCACGATTTAAAGTAACCTATTACAGGGAGTCCAAAGATTGCTGGCATTAACCAATTCCATAGTAGCATAAACCCTACAGGAACTACAACTAATGCACCAATTACAACACCAACTTTGTTAGCAGTAGATCTAGGCTTCGGTGTAACCTCTTCCTCTTCTACTTTCTCCTCTGCTCTACGATCTAAGTAGACGGTGGTTGCTTTTTGTTCTTTGGTTTGCTTTCTTTTTTGGAATTTTTTGAAGGGGCTGCTGTCCATAATTTAGGGTTGGCTCTACCATTAGATTGTTTGAAAGATTTTAAACCTTTCTTGTATAAGTCATAGTAATAATCAAAAATCCTAACTTCAGAATCTGCTATTACTAAATCATATTTGGGATCATTACCATCCACATAATGAACAAGATAAGCAGTATAAGGTAACGACTTATCATCTGCCATCTTAGGATCACAATTCGCATGAAGAATCTTCAAGAACGACCACCCCATTGAATAGATGGAAACGCTTCAGACACTACTGCCTTAGTGATACGCTTATACTTTTTGTTTAACTGCCCATCCTTAACTAGGACAAGAAGTTCTGCTTCTTCAGCAGAGAGTCCTTCTAAGAGTTGTACAAACATAGACTCTCTTCTTAAAGAAGGAAGTTTAGCACCACCCTTAAAGAATCTATAGAATCCTTTAGACTCATGCTCTAGTCGTGTGTGATCAGTACCTACAGGTGCATCATTAGGTGTGTATGGTACCTCACCCTCTGGCATCAGAGATATAACAGAATCATCAAAGTTTATAATCAGTATCTGACGTAAACCCGACGAGTTATTTTCTCTGAGTATTTTAATTTTTTCTGCTTTAGTCTTAGCATTACTAACCTTTCTAAGAACCTCAGAAATTAATAGTTTGCTACCACTATTATATGTTGCTTGTTTAGCCATAGTTTAAATCCAAATCATTCAGTGTCATCTTCTAAGTCATCTTCGGGATAGGTTGTGCGAAGATAGATTAACTCATCATGTATGATGTTTCCATTTTCATCCAGCATTTCTGGATGAATCACACCTTTAGCATAGGCAGCGTTTTCGATGTAATCTTCAACGTATCCTTTTGCTAACCATGATACCGTAATACCAAGTATAAAAGCACCAACTATTCCTAGTACAACGAGTGCAATTTCCATAAGTATCTCCCAGCTATTTTTATTTAGATGAGATTTTGTTCTCTCAAATATCTTACTGTGTCAGTACAACCACCAAGTTTCTTACCATCCATTATTACTTGAGGAAATGTGGATCCAGATCCAAACTCTGTATAGAATGATTGTCTTCCGAAATCTTGATCTAATACCTTCTCGGTAAAAGTATATCCCTTAGCTGATAGTACCTGCTTAACTTGTGTGCAGTATGGACAACCACCACGTGTGTATACAGTGAAATTCATAAGAACATATTGTTTTTGAAATTATAGCATAAAAAAGGAGGGGTCGCAACCCCTCCTGTATGTTCCGATTGTAGAGACCGCACGAACGATGTCTCAATCCTATTTAGAATGTGAACTTAGCACCGATTTTAGCACCCCAGTTACGGATGGTGTCGCCATCGCTGTCTTCGCCAGCAGTAGCACCAGAAAGCTCAGCATAGACTCCTAGATCTTCGCTAACAGGTACAGATGCACCGATCTTACCAGAGATTTCTGTCTCTGTATCGTCAGCAACTTCTGAATGAACTAGTGAAGGACCACCTTGGACATAGTAAGCAATGTTTCCTGTAGCACCTACTGTACCTTCGTAACCGATATGTACATCTGTAGTTGCTGCAGAATAGTCACCATCAGGATATGAAAGGTTAGACTCTACATTCACGTATGGACCAGCAAAAGCTGCACCAGCGAGAAGGAATGGAGATGCTGCAACAGCAGCGATTGTTGATTTGATTGACATGATTGTTTTAAAGTATCTCGCAAGGCATAAAAAAACCTGCGGATGATAATTTCCCCGACATGGGAAACTTTTTTACATCTACACAGGGTTACGATTCTTTCGAGTCCTTTGTATGATAGTATTTATAATAACATAAGTTTACATTATGTGTCAAGCCCCTGATGGGACAGTTGCATAACTGGGTGTTTGTATACGGATTCCCTTACCACCGTCATCATCATCGTCATCATTGAATGCTCTAAGGAGTAATTCAACCATCACGAGAGCAGCCATTGGATATAAACACCAAAGAAATGCTTTCCATATTGGGAATGAGTCTACTACTAGATCGTTCATTGAATTAAGTTATGTTACGATTTTAAAATACTATTTAGGTTTTTATACCGTCCACCCACCTCTTCATACTAACCATGTCCCATATCCCATAGTTTAATTCCTTATCTGCTCCACTCATCATGTCATTCCAACTAATTTTATCACATTCCATTTTATATTTTTCAAACTTAGGATCAATATCCAATTTTAATTGTCTAGCATAATCCCAGAAAGGTGTATCATAAACTGATCCAGTTTCATAATGCCAAAGAACAAAACGCTCATTCTCTGAAACATATGTGTCAAACTTATCTACAGCAACGTCAAGATCATATTCATTTCCAATGATTGATTCTCCTATAGTTGTTGCCCAATCAATATAAGTCTGCACTCCTGTAGACTCCATAGGTTCTAAAAAGAATAATCTATTACCATTTTTAAATATCCTACCATCTTTTATTGGTTTAGTAGAAACATAATTTTTAAAATTAAGATGCTTTGTCACCTCTACATCAAACATCTCAAGCATATTCTTCTCAGCATCTTCTACAGAAGTAATATTACTATTGTATAGATAACCAACACAATACTTATGTGAAGGAGACTTTGGATCTGTTGGTATTACGAATGTCCATCCATCAGGTGTTGCTACATGACGACTCCAGGTTTTCTCTTCCACTTTCCAATTTGGAGAACCTAATATACATGCATTAATAGGATTAGTTAACTCTCTATAGTCAGTCCAATCATCTGGAGTACCACGACAATCAAAAACATAATCAGCATCAACATTATCAGGATCCAATACATTACTCTCAGTAACTTTGAAATGACCTGACTCTAATACATGTCTCTGCATTTCCCAAGGACAATAGTGCATAGCCATTGTATTCATAGGAAACTCATGGAATAACTCACCACCCTTACCCCAATCCTCATATAATATTCCACTCTTCATCGTGGCATGAATAGGATTGTTATACCATGTCAATCCAGTAGCATTATATAATATATCTGGTGGATCAAGAAGTGTTGCTTGACCAACAGCAACTGGTTTTATATTAGGATCATATATCAAATCAATCTCAAGATCACTACGTCTTCCATACCAAGCATAATTTAAAGCAGTCATGCATCCAGCATTACCTGCACCAACAACTGTGATCTTCATGTTAATGGGTTTATTTTATTTGCCTCAGCCCACAAAACCTCTGCTTCTTCTTTAGTAAGATGACCATCTTCATACCTTTTCATAATATCTGCTGTCATCTCATCATACTTTTTAAACTTAATAAATTTTTCTGCACTAGTCATCCTTTCAGATCTATATCTCTCTGATGTGACAGGAAAATCTACTGCATAGTTATCATCTGCAAGAGATTCAAACTCAAAGTCTTCTCCTACAAGTTCTCTAACCTCTTTAGGAAGATCCTCATAATTAATCTTAGGTAGTTTCATACTCGTTTAATGTCACAGTTATCGTAAGTGCCTTCAACACCACCCTTAGCATTGTTGGCTGCTTGCTCTCCAGATCCACCAGCAGATACAGGATTTTGATACGTCCAAACTATTATATCAGTAAGACCATCAAGATCTGTGTATGTGAATGTCTTAAACCTATTCATCCAGTAATCAAAACCACTTGGTTCTGGATAACGACTAATATCATTAATGTAAGCATTAATAATAGTAGTAGCAACTGCTGAATAGGTAGAAGTCATTCCTCCTGGTGAGCTAATGGTTGCATTAGCATATTCATTTTTAATTGCAGTAATGAATTCCCATCTACTAATACTGTTGTCATTGAATAGTAAGTAACCTTCAAAACCAGTACCATATATGGAAACAACATCAGTTAGTAACTCACAGTCGGTTCTGTATCCATACCCAACTGCATCTCTAGTATTCCAGATCATGTTACCATCTGCAAGTTGATCTAAATCTGTAGATGCTCTTATTATACTATTATCTGAGTATTTTAGCAAGAAGGCTCCACCAGCAGGGTTTGCTTCCCAACTATTATCAGGTGGACTTCCTGATCCAGGTGAGTTTGTTACAGTCATGCACAATTCATATTGACCTGGAGTAACACCAGCAATGTTAACAGTTTGACTGGTGCCAAAGATACCATTAGCATTAACAATCTGATTACCTTGCCATAATATTTCTATCTGATTATCACCAGAATACTCCAATGTTAAAGTATCACTTCTAAGTACAGAGATCTGAAACTTAATAGTCTGTGGGAGTCCTACAAGGGTATCCCACCCTCCACTAGGCCAAATAGCATATCGATCCATAAAGTCTCCCCAAGCGTTTCCTGCAGCGAATCCACGACCCTCTACAGCCACCCAATCAAGTGCTTCACCAACAAGACATGGTGCATTCCTACAAATTTTTATATACCATCCACCTGGATTCTTATCCCATTTCAAAGCAGTATTACTATAGGTCTCACAGTTATCTACCCTATCTTTATTTTGTATTTGTGTCTCTATAGTATATGTTCCTGCAGTAATTGAAAGAGAGAAATCTTCACCACCCATTCCAAAGTCATACAAAATTTCTTTATCCACAATATCAACACCGTTAGGATCTGTAACTTTAATCCTTGCAAAGTTATCAGACTCCACTCTCAAATCATATGTGCCAGAACTTCCGAATGTATAAGTTGCAGTGTGTGTTTGCCATGTGCCAATGTAAGGATCTACTTGAGAATCATCTGGTTTAGTTCTGTATATTCCTTTCTCTCTCATTAAATCTGACCAAGGACTTGCAGGACTACTTGGATCACCTATCTCTACCCACGTTCCTTTGTTTGCTAATGAATCTGTTACTACTGTACCACCTTGACTTATATCCCAAGCAATTACAGCAGGATTAACATACCATATATCAGATGAACAATCACATTTACCACTGACTGTAAGTGTAGTAATTTTATACAGTCCATAAACATCACCACAGTTTCCATAAGTTGCAATGAAATTTGCTGGTGTCAGACTATTGTAAGTACCGTTTAGTGATGGTGTGCCACCAGTAGATCTAAACTCTATTGTTGCATTAGCAACCCTCTGAACTTCAGGAAGATTATAATTAAACTCAAACCAGTTACCATACTTCTCTTGGTATTCAACAATGGACATTTCAGGATGCCACAATCTTGATCCAACTAATACAAACCATCCCAAACCAAAGTTAACTTCTATATTATGAGTAGCATCATCAGGTCTTTCTCCACCATTAGTATTAGTACCAGCAATCATATGGAATGTCAATCTCTCAACATCAGTTAGATCCATAGTAATACTAGCAGTCCTAGTAGGAACTAAAGCTCCTGCAGTAACAGTACCAAAACTTAGATACTTATTTGTTGTGCTATCTTCAGGAGTTATAAACCCTCGCACTTCATTCAACCCACCTACATCTAATATCACATTCTCAATTGTAATTGTAGCATTACAATCTTGATTGCTACCATCTAGAAGACACAACTCAGTGCTTGATACTACATTTATGGGGTTGTTAGATGCATTTAAATCTGTCCACGTGATTGCATATGTTGCTGTGCCATTAACAGTCACCTCAAAGTTCTTTTCTACAGTGCCAGAATATGCTCCTCCGCCTGCACCATCTCCTCTAGTAAAGGTCTTACCACCAACAGTGAATGCATTCAAAGCTACACCAGCATCACCAGGATTATCTGCCCAAGTTAACTTCATGTAAACTCTTCCACTACCATTACCTGTAATGATTAAATTATTACCTGTTGAATCAAATGCAGCAGTGCAACTGTAATCTCCAGGAAAACCATCTTCATCTTGTCTAATAGCAGTACCATTGCCTGGTGTTATCGTGCCCCAATCAACACTAGCATCATCAATATAATAATCAGTTAAAGTAATATCACCAGGAGCATCATTTGTAACCTTAGCAGTTAGTTTATGTTTACCTTCTGTTACTACCCTCGAAACAACAATCGGACCTCTTGCATAATTATACAACGCAGGATTGGCCATCGTGCCATTAGATCCAACGTAAGCAAAAGGTATTGCCTCATCGTCAAAGAAAAACTGTCCTTCAAAGTCTGCACCAATCTCAAAGAAATAAGTAGCATCTTCTGGATAATCAATTTCATACTCAACCATTTGTTCATCACATGGATGAGTACATTGAGCAGGGTTTGTCCATACTGCATACCTATCTGCCATCTCATTCCAATGTGATACAGTAGCAGGAACACCACCCTGTGATGCTTCTATAGTAAAAGTACCATTACAATCATCGTTATGACCATCCTTCAAACATATACTCTTCCTTGCAGCATCAACCTGTCCTGATAGTGGAGTGTTAGCAGCATTCAATCCTGTATATGATATAGGATAAGTACCATTCTTCTTAACGTTAAGAGTTATTCTTGCACTACCACTACGTCCTGTCTGTGTAATTGTTTGTCCACCTACTGTAATAGTACCAACAGCAGTACCTGCCATGCCTGGATTATCATTCCATCTATAGAGTAAAGTTATAGATCCACTACCTTCTCCTTCAGTCTCTAATTGTAAACCATCTTCTGAAAAATATACTTCAATAGTATCTGTTTCAAATCCAGTTACTGCAGTAACAGCATAGGTAACTGGAGTTGATTTAGCATATGCATACCTAGTAATTGAAGTACCAACTCTACTATAAAATGTAACTGGACGTATGTTTATATCTGGATCCCAAGGCATACAATCATATGGTTTCAAATCTGGTATCTCAAATGTCTCATTAAAATCCCAATCACCTGGATAAGGAATTAAGTCAAACTCTATCGGGTCATCAGGATATAAACGAGGATCTGGATCTCCATCATAATCATAATCATAAGGTCCATGTATATAAGGTTGTGTAGGACCAAAGTAAGGTTGGCAGTTCTTTAATTCACCTGTAATATCATTTCTCTCACATATCATACCTCCATACCAAGGACCAGGCAACCAAGGTGTATAAGGTCCATCAATTATCTCTGGATGACCACCACCAGTAGGACCACCTATAGGTACACATACACCATTAACTCTATGATATCCTATAGGACATTGGCCACCATCTAATGCACCTTGATCGATTGCATCACATACTGGTCCAGGAGTGCCTTCAGGATAATAAAAACTTGCCATCTATAGAGATAGTTATATCAGTATTATTTAGGATCGACCTTACAGATCAAAAAAATTGCGGAGTTTTTTTTCCGACTTTCTAGGAACTAAAAGTCGATTTTCAATCTCGTTGTCTCCAATCATCTGACCTCTCATTATGAAACCAGTCCACTACATCTTGTGGATCACCGAAACCCCTACGATGATGAGTTGAATCGGGGTCTCCAATGTTCAACTCATTCAGAAAAGAATCTGTCGGGTCTGTACTAATTCTTCTTGCAGTTTGTAACATACCTCTAGCAGCAGTGTTTGCTTTAGCTAATTTCTCTGCCCAGATCATATCTTCTAGACTTACTTCAACTCCAGCACCTATGTCTTTACATATTGCTGTTAACCTCAAACGGTATTGTGTTGATAACATAAACTGATTGTTAGTATTAGTATTATTTAACCTAAAGGACTTGGACTACTCCTACAACGTCAGGAATCTCTTCCATTAGTTTACGTTCTATGCCTTGCTTCAATGTCATGGTACTCATAGCACATGTCTCACATGCACCTCCTAATTTTACTTTAACATATCCATCTTCTATATCGTAAAGTTGTAGGTATCCACCATCTGCTTCAATATAGGGAATAAGTTCTTCAAGAACCCTTAATACATTTTCTTCTGTTAATTCCATGTGTGTTGCCAGATAGTGTTGTCTTTTTAGATACTCATAGTATGTGTCTGTCATCCTTGCCAAATCAGATCAGGCATTTGCTGTGTACCTGGTCGGTTAACAATCAATAAGATGAAGTATCCAACAAACCATATAATATTAAACAACCATGCTTGTCTCCAGAAATACTTTCGCACTGCCATAGACCTAAGCACTTGAGGTGCTTTATCCTGTGCTCTAAAAATAGATTCAATAATAAATGCAATGATACATCCTATCACTAACGGATAGAATACAAAATTTGCAAAGGACATGATGCTAATTAAAAAAATCATTTCTTTTTTCTTTCCCTCTCTACTGATTTCATTGCTAGATTTTCGGTGAACAAATACAACCATACCACAGACAGTACTATTATGGCAAGTATTCTAATGGAACTAGGTGAGGTATCTATCATAAAAAAAGAGACCCGAAGGTCTCTATTTATTAAAGTATGTCTCATAATATTTTACTAGACCGAAGGTAACGTTAAACTTTGAAGACCATTCTTCTGCACATTCCTCGGCACTTTTTCCAGAGTAACCATATCTCTCTAGAATTGTCAAGCATTCTTCTTTCATGGTGGGGTCATAGTATCATTTGTACCATAGTTTTGTCTCCCACTATGACCGTGGGCAATACCCAACTCATGCATTCTTGCATGTTCTGCTATCGGATCTCTGACATCTTTACCTCCAGGTCCGAAGGTAAACCAGACTCCCCCTACTACTAAGAGTAGGAGGATTCCGACAACAACGGCTACAATAGCCATTAACCTATAGCAGGTGCTATAAGTGCTACCTCTGTTTCACCAGCAGATGCTAGATCAAGAGGGAAGTTGTGAGCATTACGCTCGTGCATTACTTCCATACCAAGGTTTGCTCTGTTAAGAACGTCACCCCAAGTAGGGACAACCTTACCTGATGCATCAACAACCGACTGGTTGAAGTTGAATCCATTTAGATTGAATGCCATTGTGCAGATACCCATAGAGGTTAACCATACACAGATCACAGGCCATGAAGCAAGGAAAAAGTGAAGACTACGACTGTTGTTAAAGCTAGCATACTGGAAGATAAGTCTACCAA
>VTLG01007437.1_pt1 | contig 38761 bp, 60 predicted proteins | sample 4694571 | NCBI WGS metagenome assembly VTLG01 (sample SAMN12604809, study PRJNA352737) | marine metagenome | biome: ENVO:00000447; feature: ENVO:00000209|ENVO:00000569|ENVO:01000036; material: ENVO:00002151; isolation source: viral sequences binned using virsorter ... | reverse complement strand
GAGCATTTAGCGAAGGGAAACAGCTTAAATTAGCACTGGTTCAATTCAAAATAAAACTATTACTAATGCAAATAAATGTTTGTATTGTTAAAATAATTGAATATATTTGAATGCTTTTTGATATATGTTTTTATTGTTTTTTATGGGTGGGGGAGTTGTGTTTCCCCCTCGATAAAATAGAGATATATAGCTTTTTGAAATAAAGATGGAATAGTGCTGAATAAAAGAGTTTGGAAGATAGGAATTAGACTGAAAGACGGATGCAAGAGCTTAAACAACCACTAGAAACTCCAGTAATAGAACAGAGAATCTCCAAAGGTAGCTAAGAATAAATAGTAAACTCTATTCAATAGAATAGAGACTTTCAAGTAAGAGATTAACTCGGATGAAGTTCTGATTCAACTGAGAAAGTGCACAGATTCATAAGAATATTTAAAGATTAAAAACCGGTTTTAAAAAAGCATTTTTAATCTTGTTTTTTAATGTTCTAAACAAGACTGATTCACGTGTAAAACGTGGGTAAGAAAATCTAATTTTTTATTTTGTTAGGTTTCCTAATAATCAGAGCACTGGCTTAGCTGGTGCTCTGGTTATAATCCGTAATTATTTTCTAGTCTGGAATTAATAAATAACAATAATAAATACGGAGGTGTAAAACACCATGAAAACTAATAATAAAAACTATGATTTAAACGTTTTAAAAGCTGACACATTAAAAGAATTTTTATTTGAATATGAAAATTATTCAGATATTGATACGGCAATTACAGAGATAGCTGATTCGTTTGTTCCAATTTACAATTACGACTTATTGCAATATGTTGCAAATAATTCAATATTGGGACACGCTGAAGAACAAGCTAATATAAAAGATATTTATTCTTTTATTTCAATGAACATATTCTACGAGCTAGAGGGTCATTTACTAGATTCTGTTAATCAGCTACGTTTAAAAGATGAGGAATATGATATAGAAAATAGCTAAAATCCACTGATGAGAATGTCTTTAGCTGAAAATATAAGGCATTCAAGAAACTAGATAATTTTGAGCTCTTAGCATTTGCTGAGAGCTCAGATTTTAAAGTCTGGAATCAATGAAAATAAAATCAAGATTGATAGCATCCAGAAACCAGTATTTTGTTAATATCTGGCTCTGGTGCTATTATATATTATAACTCTGGAATTTTTACAGATTATAATTTATAAATCTAGGTTATTATTTACTGGTCGTTCCTATAAAATAAATCAAGCATATTTATATTATATTTATATGCTTAGGAGACTAATAAAATGAAAGTTAAAGAATATAGAAAATATATAAGTGAAGGTATAAAAGATGGTAAGATAGAAGTTGCTGGAGTTAAACCAAGAGCATTAAGCAAATATATTGCTCAGCTTAATAAAACTCAGTGTGAGGAAATAGTTAGTACTGGTATTATGCATATTGATGATAATTCAATCATGTTTCAAAATGCTAATAATAAATCATACGGCAAATCTGATTCTGGTAATTCTGGTTCTGGTTCTGGTTCTGGTTCTGGTAATTCTGGTTCTGGTTCTGGTGCTCAGCCATTAGACAAAGCATTAGATGCTATCAATGCTGATGCTAAGAAAATAGCTGATAAAAATTATCAAGCTAATGATGCTGATAATTGCGATTCTTGTTGTGGTACTGGAGAACAAAAATGCGATGATGAAGGTCATGAAGATGAAACAATTCCATGTGATATTTGTGATGGAACTGGTAAATCTGATTCTGATGGTGCTGATAATTCTGGTTCTGATGCTGATTATAATTTAATATCAGATAAGGGAATCAAAACACTGGAAGACGTTAAAGCTGATTTAAATATCGGAGACGTTGATATTTCAGCAATAACTAATGATGTATCAGTTTTAGCTGATAATGTAGCTAATTTTTTAGGTGCTAGTCAGACTAAAATTGATGAAGCTATAGCAAGTATTAATGATGTTCAAAAAGTTGAAATTGTTTTAGATGGAGACGTTATTACTGACCCACAAAAACATTATCATCCAAAGTTTGAACAGATTGTTAAATATGCTAAGCTGGATAAGAATGTCATGTTAGTTGGAGAAGCTGGTACTGGTAAAACTACAACGGCTGAACAAGTTGCTGAAGCATTAAATCTGGACTTTGCTTATATATCTTGTACGATGGGAATGTCTGAATCACATTTGCTTGGAAGACCAACAATTAATGGTGGATATATTAGCACTAGATTTGTTGAGGTTTTCGAGAATGGTGGAGTATTTTTATTTGATGAATTTGATGCTCTTGATTCTAATATGTTCTGTGTAATTAATTCAGCTTTAGCTAATGGTAAACTATCCGTTCCATACAGAACAGATAAACCAGAAGCTATAAGACATAAAGATTGCATAATTATTGCATGTGGAAATACTTGGGGAACTGGTCAAGGTTCTAGAATGTATAACGGAAGAAATGCAATAGATGGTGCTACACTAGATAGATTTACAAATGTTAGCTTTGGTTATGATAATCAGCTAGAACGTAAATTAATCGGTGAGCATGAGCAAGCTTACAACGTCTTAATTGAATTAAGAAACAGAGTACAAGATAAGAACCTTCAAAGAATAGTATCAACAAGAGCATTCGTTAAAGCTAATAAGCATTTAAGCAATGGTATAAGCTTAAAAGAATTTATTAACACTTTAACAGAATCATGGACTAGTAGAGAAATTGATAAAGTTAATATTGATGAAATACTAGATGATTTCCTTGTAGCTGGTGCTAATGACTAAAACCGACTGATGAGAATTTCCGTAGTTGAAAATTAAGGGAATTCAAGAAACAATTAGAGCCAGAGCATTTGCTTTGGCTCTGGTGCTAATGTCTCGGAAACAATAACTTAACGGAGTAGAAAATGATACATACTAAAAAAACATTAATTGATAATGTTAAAGTAAAAGAAACATCTAAGCCATTTAAATACTGGAACAGAGACAAACAGACTAGACGTTATTTGTTTAGTCTTGATTTTGATTCTGTTGAAAGTTTGATAGCAACATCAAATGATTTAATTGAAAATCATAATGGATATATGCAAATTGATGATGACTGGGTTTATGAAAATTCTAGCAAATCAGAAACAGATGATTTATTAGCATCTGGAGATGCTAAAGATTCCTTAATTGAATTAATACAGACAATTAAAGATGAGTTAGAACTTGATGGACTTTATGATTTAACTGGTCATAATAAAAGTTGTAAACGTCAGAGACGATTTGTTGTTGATGGTGCTAATGTTGATGTTAACAGAGTTTTATCTGGAGAGCCAGAAGCATTTGAGATAATCAAACGTGATGGCAAAAAAGAGTTTGTTAGCATTGGTATTAATTGTTCACTTAGCCATCAGAACGGAGAATCAGCATTTGCTAGGAATACGGCATTAGCATACGTTACCGCTGAGATTCTGGAATCATTAGGGTATGGAGTTGAAATAAAATTAATTTCAGCTACATGGGATGGTACTAGAACAGTCACTGTAAATAAACTTTACAATATTGACCAGACTAATTACTATTCTGAGAATTGCATATCAGCTATTGCTAAAGAATCAGATGCACCAGTTGATATTAGAAACATATCAGCGGTTGCATTAACTGGATATCTTAGAAGACATATATTTGCAATTAAACATGCAGTTTATGGTCAAGCTGGTGGAGAATGTATTAAATCATCAAATGAGATGCTAGCATTTGCTAATGTTGATATAATGATATCTAAGCAATGGAAGGATGGCGAAGAGTATGATTTTGTAATGAAGACTATTAAAGATTTCACAAAATAATACTCAAAAATGGTAGCTATGGTTAGCACGTTCTGGTTCGATTCCAGACTACCAACAAATAAATCTAACATAAAAAAAAAGATTTAACTCTGGATTAGTCTCCTAGAGTGGTGGGTGGAGTGTATCCATACGTGAGCACTCCATCCATCAGAAACTGGACTAAATTTGGTTTATAAATACGTTATAAGCCATGAACGGAAACATAATAAAAAATGGAGGTTATTATTTTGAAAAAAGAAAATAATAATAAAAAAGTAACTATTGTAGGACTGGCTGATTGTCATGGTATTGAATCAATGCATCTGGAATCAGATAAGCACTTAAATATACAACATTTATCTCTTAGGGCTGGTGCTAATGCTCAGAGACATGCAGTTGTATTTAAGGCTATATTATCTAAAGCAATGTATGATTTTGTATTGCATTTATGTAAGGTGAAACAGAATCATGCTGGAGCTTTAAAAGTGCTAAAAAATAGTGCTAACAAAGAAAACGGAGTTAGAATTCCAGATGATTTTGGTGGTGTCTGGTGCGATGATACAGAGCTATTTTTAGGTGCTCCAATCAATGCATCAAGAAATAACTGGAAATTAATTCCTAACCCAAATCTTGACCCATATAGATAAACCTACTGATGAGAGCATCCTCCAGTTAATTCTGGGGGGTGCTCAAGAAACACGTTAGCATGTGTCTAGGCAAACAAAGGAAAAAACAAAATGGAATATAACGATAAAATAGATATATGCACTAATTACAGAGATAGTTTAAGTGTTAATGCTATGCATAAAACTCGTTCTGGTGTTAGCATTGCAGTTAGTAGTTTAGATGGTGTAAATTCTGGATATATTGTAATATCTGATGATATAATAAAATCTATGAATTCATGTATTAAAATTGAGAAACAAGTAATGGGGAGCAAATGAATATATTTATAATATTTTTCTGGTTATTTTTAGGATATGTTTTTGTATATTCTTTCTTCATGTGTATTTTCTACTTGATAGAAATTATCATGGATATTGCATATAAAATATCTAACAAAGACTAATAAAAAGTTAGAGCTGGTGCTAAGTATAATTTATACTACTCCGTATTTATTGTTTCCAATACTTCAAGGTTCGATTCCTTGCTAACTTCTAGAGCTTTATTTGAAAGCTCATTACGTGCAATGCACGATAAACTAAAGGAGAAAACAAAATGAAAAAAGATAACCTAGAACACAACTTTAACAAATGGATAACACTGGATGCTAAGTTAGCACGTAAGATAAAAGCAAATGCTGACAAAGGCTACGACATGATGGTTGAAGCTGATGCTCTTTCAAAATGGCTAGATAATCATGGAACAGACATTCCAGAATCATCATTGCATAGCTTTAACAGAAGAGTTGTTCAGCTGATAGAAATATCTCACAAATGCAAAGGTAATTCAATGGATTTGTTACGAAAACAATTTCCAGTGCTAATATCTAAAGCATCTGTTAGCCATTTCAACAAAGACTTTACAAAAGTTGTATTCTTTCAGCATGAGGTAGATGCTAAGAATTTCAAGCTTAATAAAAGTATGCTTGAAACCGCATCAGAACTACCAAAAGATAGCAAGTTTCCAGAGATGGTAACAAAACAAATCAAAGATGTTTTTGAAGATTTACCAGATGGAGAGAGCATTGCTAGTAAAATGATGGAGGATATTGACAAGGTTAGAAATGGTGCTGATGCTGATGAATTAGCAGAAGAAAATGCAGAAGCAATTCTTGAAGCAATCAAGGTAAATGCTAACAGAAAGGCTGAAGCATAATGGTTAGGGTAAAAGTATATGCTATTGTTTTTGGTTATGCTTTTAAAGACAAAGCAAATCATGTTGAGCTTTGTGGAACAATATCACAAGTGATTCAGACATTACGTGCTAACAAGCTTCTGGAAGGAAGCTTCCCAGAAAGTTACTGGAGATGCGAAATTATAAATCACATGCATAAGCACGAGCCAATGATATTTTCTGGAGGTAAAGAAGTTTTTATATCTCAGAAAAGAATGGAATCAGAAACAAAGCTAAAGCAAGAGCATTAATTAGCATCAAATCAAAATAAAAAGTTAGACACAAGATTAGCATCTTGAAAATCAAGCCACATAGAATTAATTTTCTGTGTGGCTTTTTTTTTGCCCAATAAATCTGATTATGGTTAGCACTAAAATTTCAAATCCTGAAAAAAAATCAGGAAATCCTGAAAAAAAAATCAGGCTCAATGCTAACATGTTTTTGAATCAATTTTATAATTTGAGAATTTATATTTTTATAATTTGAGAATTTATATCTTTATAATATATATTTATAAATGCTTATAATAAGCTTCTGCAACTTAGATTAGATTTAAGATTTGGATAGAGCTTTCCTACCCCCAGAATTATTATTTTCTAGGTTGCTCTATCCTTATTTCTGCAACTTGAGTTATTATTTTGAGTAAGGATATATAAAACAAGTTTATTTATTTTATACGAATAACTATTTTTCATGTATAAACACATTAGCACCTAGTCTAATTATTTTCGCCTAACTATTTGGCTTTGGTGCGACCCCCTTTTGTAACCAATTTAAAAACTCTTGTAAGCAAAAGGATTCAAACCGAACCTTACAAGTTTTATATTATAAGAATTATTATTATTATATACAAGTTTTTTATTATTTCATGACGAGAGCATATAATTATTTGCTATATTTATAAACTATTCCTTGCATTGTAATAATATATGTAATAACTTAAGATTATGAATAAAAAGGAAAAACAAATGAAAGAACCAGAAACTATATTTATTGAAGACAAACAGCCTTCTTTAGAGGAGATGCAAGAATTTGTAGGTGGTTATATAGAGGTGGTAACATTGCCAGACTTTAGACAGATGGTTATTAATGAAGAAGGTAAATTGTTGAACCTGCCTATTAATATGGTAGCAACAAATTTATTTGAAAAAGCTTTCGGAATTGGAACTGATGTTATTTGTGGTAAGGCTATGATATTAGACAAAGAAGCATTATTAGATTAGGAGAAACATCATGAATTACAAAAATAACATAAAAGAGTTTATAGCAAAAAGTGGATTAAAAAATACTTTTATTGCCAAGCAGATTGGATGTCATCATACAGACATATCAGCTTGGATAGGTGGATATAAGAGACCTAATAATGAAAGGCTAAAGGTTCTTGCTAGCATTTTAAATTGCAGACAAGTAGATTTATATCCATGTTTAAAATTCACAAGAATTGCAAAATTAGAAAAATAAAGGAAAAACAAATGAATATACTAGACGATATATTAGATGATGAAAATATTAGCAAAAAATTCAAGAAAGCTTTTGATGCTAATCATGAATTGAAAAACGACCATGATACGATAGAAATGCCTATATATTATTGGGAAGATGAAGAAACAAAAGAAAAGCATTATGATTTTGAAGAAATGGTTGATGCATTAGAAGATAGAATTCACAAGTATTTAAAGCGAAATGTATCAATAACTTTATCGGAGGTAGAATAATGTCATCAAAATGGTTAACTAAATATCAAATGAAAGGTCTTCAAGATGGAGAATATTATAATGTTAGAAATAAGAAAGTCTATGTAAAAGATAGTCAAGACAACTTCGTGCTAACCTATAGCGACTTTGAACTAGAAAAAGTTCAAGACTACAACACGAATCAACTTATGTTCTTTTTTGATGAAATTGAAAGAGAATGGTGCAAAACAAATGAACTGCATTCTATGACTGATTTGTTAGAAATTAATAGAGAACTTACCATAAGAGAGATGAACCAATGATGTTTACATGTATAGAGTGTGAGCATAAGTTTTATCAATGCGATATGGATACAGAAGAAAGAACTTGTTTAGAATGTTTAGAAAAGGAGAAAAAATGAGCAGAGACAAAAACGGAATAGACTTATCAAGTGGAATAGAATCGGTTACTAGTAGTGATTGGAGCTTGATATGCTTTTATAATAGAATGATAAAAAATGCCAAAGCAAACATTGGTGCAAAAACAAACAATGGAGTTGTAATCAATGAGAGTTTAATTAACAACTTAACAGAAAGAAGAAAAGAGATTCTTACTAGAGTTTCGGATGCAAGAAGATTTGAAGAGGTTGTTGGTGTATAATTGTGAGGATTTAAATATCCATGTATTAATTCGTGGTAAATGGTACAAGCTTGAAGAGGTTTATGATTTTGATAAAACTAATTTATCAATGCCGATATTTGTATCTGATGAAGATGGAGAGACTCATGAATATGATTACATGGATATTGAAGATTTTGAAAATACAGAAAAGGAGAAAAAATGAAAGAATTGACAAATAAAGAAATTGCAGAAGATTTAAAAAATGTTTTATTTGATTTGACTAATGGAGAAATCTATGAAGCAATGAAATATTTAGGGGATATAATTACAACCTTAAAAAAGGAGAAAAAATGAAACTGAATGATTGGCAAAGAAAAAACCTTACCAAAGCAGTGATAGAGTGTGCTGAAGAATATGGGTTAGCATTGCCAGAAAAATTTAACGATGAAGATAAAGATTTCTGGAATTGTCATGGCAAGTGGATTATCAAGCATGATGGATGCGAAATAATTGCTAACAAAGAAAATATAAAATTCAAAACACCTAAAGCTAATTTTGATGCTTCTCCAAACATTGCATTGTTAATTGAAGGATATAAGGTTAGCAGTGAATCTGGAGAAATCATTAAAGAAGAGTGGTCTTTTGGAGAAGCTTGTGCTCGTAATACTAAGATGGGATATTGGTGGGCGATGGCTGAGAAGAGAGGAAAAGACAGAGTAATACTTAAATTAATTAATGCTTATGAACGTGGAATTTATTCAGAATCAGAAGCAGATGATTGGAATCAGTTAGCACAAAAAAAAGCAGGTAAACCAGCAGGTAAATCCGTAGATAAATCAGGAAGTCAGGACTCAGGCTCTGATGCTAAGGGAGTTGAAAATGCTAACAATATTCTAGATGGGATGTTTTAATGGATAAAGATGAATACAAAAAAGACGTAGAAGATATTTTTCAAAAGTCAAACAAATACAAAACTTTTGCAGAAAAAAAAGCATTCTTAACTGGATGTTTAGAGGGCATGCAATCTTTTTCAAAACTGATGCAAAAAGTTTTTTCTACATCTGATAAAGACAACCTTAAAGATATGAGCCAAGAAGATTACTGGAAATTGATACAACAAGAACTATCAAAAGATATTATTAAAAACTAAAAACAAAGGAGATTCGTAATGGAATACGAAAAGAAAGACAATGAAATTAAACTATTTGCAAATAAATATAAAACCACAGACAGACATCCAGATATGACTGGAAGAGGCAAGGTTAATGGTAAAGATATAAAAGCATCAGCTTGGGCAAATATAGATAGAAATAATAATAAGTGGTTAAAGATTAGCATCAAAGATGATGTTGATGAGACAAGTGGTGGAATGCCACAATAGTTGAGAAGCTGAAAAGGGGAGTTGTCGGATGCTCCCCTTTTTTTTTATTATGAAAAAGAAAAGAAAAGATAATAGTCTTAATATAAAGCTATGGCAAAGAATATATTTTTTATTTCATGGAGTATGGTTGCCACTTAACATAGACTATAAAAAGGGAATTAAAGAATGTTTAAAAAAAATAAAATGTTTATTGAGATAAACGTATGGGTAAATGGAGAAAAAAGAAGAGCAGATGCTAGAAAAGTATTTAAGTATTTATTGGAAGATTATTCTAAAGTTTCTTATAATGGTAAAGTAGCAGAGCCTTATGAAGAAAGAGTTGCAAAGTTTTTTGATAACATACCAGACACTTTGATTCAAGAATGGAAAAAAGCATATCCTAATGTGGATATCAAATCAGAGTGTGCTAAGGCAAGAGCATGGTTAGTTTCAAATACTGGCAAAGCTAAAAAAGACTTTAAAAGATTTACTAATAATTGGTTAGCACAAGCAATGAATAATGGTGGAAAAATGCCAGTTCAAACAGATTCAGTAGTTGAAAGGCAAATTAAAGAGCAAAGAAAATACTATAAAAGCATGGTAGATAGAGAAGATATTGCTACACCAGAAGAACGTAAACAGATGCTAATGAGTGCTTTTAAAACAAAAAAGAGAGATAAATGAACGAAAACTATCATATAGAAATAGAGTTTCTATTACAAGAAGTAAGTGCATTAAAAGAAAAGCTTAAAATTGCTTTGCAAGGATTAGATGCTATTACGGACAATGGAGACTTGCTTGGGATAGCACAGAAAACTTTAGATGCTTTAGAAAAAGTAAAAAAATAACAAAAGTATAACTTTGGGAGATGCTATGTATCGTGAGGTATGTAGGTGGCTTTTGCATTCAAGTATTGTTTTTCTGCCACTTTTCCATCTCCCTTAAATTAGGAGATAAGTATTATGACCTCATCAGAAATGCTTTCGCAAAAAGGAGATGCTAATGACAGATAAAGAATTAGTTGTTGGTATCTATAAAAACATGTACTATTACTATTTAGGAAGAGTTGGCAAGAAGTCAGAAATTACTGGTGCTATTGTTACACCAAAAATGATAATGCTAATTATACAAAGAATTTTGGAGTTAGGGGGAAAAATCCCTAATGAGTCGTATGAAATTACTTGGGAAGAAATCACAGAAGTGTAGATGTTGTGGAGAGCATAGGTTTTGCAATTTTTTTGAATGGAAATCATTAGTAACTAAAGATTTTCTAGGAGAGATATGCAGAAAGTGTGCAATTCGTGAAATGTTTGGAACTAAATGGAAAGTAAATAAAAGGTATAAAAAATGGGAAAAAGAGGGAAATTAAATTATTGCCCTACCTGCAAGAAGGTTAGCATCAAAAGCATTCTAAAAGAAGCAGATGATGCTCTTTTGAGGTATAATAAAAAAATAAGAAAAGAACTTAAAGCTCTAAAGGAGACTAAATGAAGTGTTGGCATTGTAAGCACGAGTTAAGATGGAATTGTGATTATGATTTTGAAGATTATTATGCATTAGATGGAAATGGAATCGTAACGTCTTTAAGTTGTGATAATTGTGGAGCTGAAGTTTTAATAACTTTAGAAAATAAGGAGATTGAAAATGACACATCCAAGCAAACAAAAAGGAAATAGATTTGAAAGGTTGATAGTTGACAAAGCACAATCTTATGGAGTAGGTGCAGAAAGAGCATGGGGTTCTAATGGTAGAGCTTTGGGTATGCATGAAGAAGTTGATGTATTACTTGAAGGACATCTTAGAATACAAGCTAAATGTCGCAAAAACATAGCAAAATGGCTAAAACCCAGTGTTTTTGTAGATGCAGTCGTTGTTAAGGAAAATCGTGGAGAAACATACATTATATTAAGATATGATGAATTTTTAGAAGATTATGAAAAATTTTTAAAATGGAAAAAAGAAAAGGAACAGAACAATGAAAAGTAAAAAAGAAACACAAAAGCAAAAAGTATTAAAGCATCTTGAACAAAATGGTTCAATAACACCATTAGATGCTCTGAAATTGTATGGTGCTTTTAGATTAAGTGCTATTATTTATGACCTAAGACACATTGATGGTTATCAAATAAAAACTGATTTGTCTAAAACAGAACATAATTATGCAATTTATTCTTTAGAATCTTAGTTCCCCCTAAGAAGCTGACTGCCTCGTTGGGTAATATCTTGGCGAGGCAGTTATGCTAACCTACCAAACTTCTTTTATTTTTAAACTCATCTCATAGCTCTTGAAAGCCACTTGATTTATTGAAATAGAGTCTTGGTCTAAAACACATACTGCAAACTGGTCTGGATTATTATTATCTGAGTTAGGTTGAAATATAAATCTCTGACCATTTCCTATATAATTTAACACCCTTGAGTGAAATGAATTATCATCTGCTAACGTATTTGCAAAAACATCTCCATTTTCACTTGTTTCTATGTCAGCACTATTATATCCACTATTATCTCCAGTGTTACTTAAAAAGTTTGTAGTAGAGTAATTAGAAGCAAACAAATCTTCATCTGCTATAAATCCAAATTTTAAATTCCATTTCCTTCTTCCATTCCTTCTGTAATAATTGTCTGATTTGTGTCCTACTTCCCATGCATTTAAATCATTCCACATCGGATTTCCGTAATATTTTACATTTGTAAGAGTTGAGCCACCTATAGTTGTTTGAGAGTCAAACCCATCAAATTCTATTTCCATCTCTATGTCAAGGTCAGGAGAAACAGGCATATCATAAAAGTGTCCTAATTGAATTGAGTTAGCAAAAAAAGTTTTACTTCCTGAAACACTTCCGTCAGCATTGTATTGTTTTAACATCATAGTAAACCTGTTTACGTCAGGGTCATTATGAAAGTTAGCATTAATTTTACTTATGCTGCATCCGTTTAAATTTTCGTCAATAGATGTATAATTGTCTAAACCAGCTCCAAGATTTATATGCTCAGCATTTAATATATTTCTATCTTCCTCAGCATTTGCTTGTGTAAAAGCTCCTCTAAAGTGAGTTTGATTGTTTCCTGAGTCGTGTTTCATCATATTAATTCTAAATGCAGTTGATGTTGCATCTTCATACATTTTTCCAAAATTATGTCCGAGAACTGATAGATAGTTAATGGTTTCAAGAGCTCTTACATTTAAATCCTCATTAAAATCAATAAATAAGCTCATGTTATTATTCGCGTCTGGATTTCCATAAACAACAAATCGTGATGAGGGGTCAATACCAAGAAAGTTACCAGTTATATTAGCATCAGGATTGCATGAAATGTTTTTAATTAGCCCTATAGAATTCCAATAAGATAAATAATCTATAAAAAATCTAGGTTTTAATACGTTTTGATAAGACATTAGTAACTACCTCCTTTTGTTTGTCCAGTGATTTTAACACTTGTTTTTATGTCTTTTTCTTTAACTTTTGTTTTTACTTGAACTGAATCAATAATCGTGCTAACGAAACTTTTAAAAGGTTTTATTTTTTCATCATCTGGCTTTATAGATTCTTTTAATTTATATTGTTCCGAAGTATCTTTTGATTCTTCTGTTCTTGTTTGAATTTTTTGTGCTAACTTAGAATACACTCGATTTGTTTTCCTTGAGCTAGGAATCGTAGAGCCACTTAACACTTTAGAGTCTGAAGACAATGTTTTTCCTGTCATAAAGATTCCTTCATCTGGATGATAATTTATTTTTCCAGTATATCCATTTATAGGTTTTGTTGTATTTAATCCTGTTATAGTATTATCATCAATAGAGTTATCTGGAAATTTCCTTAAACCTATATCTCCTATGTTTTTATCAACAGGCTCTATTATTATAGCAGTATTGTCTTCAAAGTTTGTTTCAGATGTGCTAACCGATTCTTCTAAATTTTGATTATTAATATCTAAATTAAAAAACTCTCCTGAAAAAGATTTTATTCTTACATTTAAAGGAACAAACAACCCATCATAACTAAATATAATTTTATCTTGGTTTATTTTTCTTCCCATTAAGTTTCTAATTATTATTTTGTTTTCAAATATTCTTATTGAATACCCATCAGGAAGTTTATTTTGTATAAAAACACTTCCTCTAAAATCAATAACTAAGCTTTGAAAAACTCCATCTATGTTTAAAAAAGCATCGTTATCTACGATAGAAAAATTGCCATCGCTTGGAGACTGAAACATTATTTTATATGCATTTTTATATGCTGTGCTCATTGCTTTTAATTTTCTTAAACTCATTATTGATTCTCCAGTATTGAATTTACTAACTCTACAGCATCGATAACATTTACAACTCCATCGTTATTAATGTCGTAAGCATCAAAAACTCCTTCTAAATTGTCTGTTCCTACACCTACAACAGCTTGAACAATGCTAACCAAGTCAATAACATTTACCTGTCCATCAAAATTTAAATCTCCATTTAAAATTTCAATAGGATTTAAAAGTGATTCTGCTTCTTCTATATCTGAAAAGTTCACAACTCCATCTTGCCTTATGTCAGAAACTCTTATTTGCTCTTGAGTAAAAGGAAAACTTTCTCCAAATAAAAACTCTTCAATTAAGCCAATATCTTCTAATGTTATGTTTTGTATTTCTGTAATTCCGTTTTTAATTCCAACAGAACGAGTTACACTCCCAATATGTGCTGTAAAATTAGGAACTAATTCATGCAACTGATAAAGCTCAATATCTATGTTTTTTGTTTTTTTATTAGTAGAAGTAACTAAAAAGAATGGGTATATTAACTGAGCATTTCTCGTTGTGTTTGTAGTATAATCTTCTCCATAAGCTTTAACATTATCAATTAAAGAATTAAAATTAACAACATCTCCAACCTCTAATGCCATGTATTTTAAAGGCAATGTAATTTTAAATATATTGTGCTGATTACAATTAGACAAAAATATATAATCTCTTAATTTCCTAGCAGTAAAATCGTCTCTAATATAATCTGTTTCAAAGTTTAAAATTTTGTCGTCTCTTTCTAAACCTAGATAATTATAACTAAATCCGTTAGCAGTTCCATATTCCTGCCTATTTAAGCTATCTTGATTGCCATAGAAATCATACCCATCACAAAGACCTGTTTCTTTTGTAAACTCATTTCTTGCATAGTCTTTTTTATATTTAACATTTACCATAGTATGTATTTTTTCTGAAGGAGTTCTTGTAAAGTTGTATTTTAAAACATCTGAAGAATTAATTGTCATGCTAACGTCTGCTGCTCCGTATTCTGCCTTTATTGAAGAAAACGAAAATTGAGACGTAGCTTTAAACAAAGGCACTATATTTGTTGATTTGCATAAATCTATAATAAACCTGCTTGCTTTTATTTCTTTATCAAGGCTAAATGCAAAATTAGAAGATAATTCTGTTTGAGAAAGCCTAGCATTTTCCATAGATGTTAAATCCATCATATTAATTAAATTTAATTCTTTTTCAAGTAAATGATATATTATGTCAGTTGGTCTTTCTATTAAATCTCCATTTTCATCTTCAGGACTTAAACTGTTTCCAGTATATTTAAAAATACTTTCATTAAAAATATTAAAACTTGAATCTTCAATATTATTCATTCTTCCTAAAGTATCTAAATACAATTTATCGTCTAAAGCAGATGAAAATACAATATAGTGTAACAATCCTATGCTATATATATCTGTATTAAATACAAAGTCAACACTTTCGTCTGGTGTAAGGTCAGTAGTAGCATAATAAATTAAAGACAAAGCATTATAGTTGTCAACTGTGTGAAATTGCTTTATTCTTTGTAATTCATTTGTTGCATTAAAAAATCCTAACTCATCAGATTCTAGATATGAAGGTTCATAAGTGCTAAATCCAAAAGAAGAACCAACATTTCCGTCTGTAACACTTGAATAAGTTATATTAAAAATGTTGTTAAGATTCCCATCAAAGACCTCCCAGTCGATACCTGCAGAAGTAGTGTCAACTGCTGTGGTTGCCATTCTAATCTTATAATCACTGCCTACTGTTTGGGCAGTTAATTCAAGATTTGCTTCATTGATAACCTTACCATGAAGGAAAGTGTCTGTTTTTATTGCATCTGATATATCTTGGTCTTTAAATGGAAAGATTAATCCAAGTCTATTGTCAGTAATCCCTATATCAGAAACATTACCTGAAAATGCAGCTCTGCCCGGATTTACAAACACATGCTCAGGGCTGTCATTTATTAAATTTCCCTCTCCAATCCAGCAACTCATCCAGTGTTCTTGATGACCAGATTCTTTATTTCCTATCCAAGAAAGTGGCATAACTGTATTCTTTGGAACAATTAAATTAGGATTAAAATCTATAACTTCTTCATTTTCTAAAGTAATATTAGTGTTAGTATTACCAATTCCATGAATATCGTCTCTGACCCAAATAAACCATCCATCATTATCTCCATGAATTGCTTGTAGCTCATCTTCGTGTACTCTGCACCAACTAGAATCTTTCCACATTCCTCCAAAAGCTCTGTAGGCAGGAAAATAATTTGAAGTTAAACTATTGTCAGGGCAGTTAGCACTGCTAACCCCATTCCATACAGCATTATACATAACCTGCAACACTCTGCTATAAGCTTTAGTTTTTGATGTTTGAACTACAGGGCTGTATGTAGGATAAGATTCAGGGTCTATGCCTAAATGTGGAAAACCATCTCCTGTATCCCAATAATTATAATATAAGCAATCTGAATTGTAAGTATCATTATGATGACCACATCTCATGTTTTGAAAGTCATGAGCAGAAGTATTTAAACTTGTTAGCACATAATTTGCACCAAGAATTTCAGCAGCTCTTACGTCAAACCATGCATAAGCTTGTCCATCTGGCATTACTATAAATCTGTTGTCAAGTGTTTCGTTTTGACCATAATTAGGGTTTTCTTCAAAGTTAGCACCTGTAATTCTCCATCTCATAAAAGTTTGTGGGTATTTTATATTGCTTCCTGCAGTTTTTCCATACTCAGGAGCATCTGTTAAACATACATACCCAAAGCAGTCAACAACATTTTGATAATTATTTACATTGCTAATTCCAGTAAAATGTTTGGTTGAATTTCCAACGCCATCCCACAAATCAAATATATAATCCCACAAATAATCAGGGTTTGTTAATCCATTTGCTTCACACCAATTATTCCACATGGGTCTTGAAAGATTTACTCCCCAGTTATATCTAGCTCCTAAACCATTACTTTCACTACCTTTTGTTATCCCTGAATAAGGATTAGCTCCAAGTACACCTTGTCGCATCCAATCAAATATACCTTGTAATGCCCATTCAATTTCTTCGTCTGTATATCTATCCGTCAATAAAACGTCAGTTTCAATGATGCCTGATGGATGACCTGAATTTACTAAATCTATATTAACATTACTGCAAGGCACACTATAAGCTAAAGTTCTTAGCAGTCTTTGTGTCAATTCTTTATCTAATTGCTGACGAACCCTTTGAGGTTGTGGCATTTTAATTATAGAGACTTTTGGATTATAATGGTCTTCTGAATTAAAATAGTGAGCATACCTTAAAAGATGAGAAATAACTTGATATTGATAAGCATTTGAACCTCCATTAGATGCCCATATTCCTTTCTGGTTGTCAGAAGCACGATGTGGAACAAAATTTCTAACATATAAAAGGTCATCGTATAGAGAGATGTCTTGTGTAGTATCAGGGATTTCTGCAAAACTGTTTTGATAGTTTTGGTCAGTGTTTTCTTTATAATAATTTTTAGGAAGCTCATAATGACTATTGTCAATCGCTAACGTAGGATTTAAAATTGGTTTTTGAGTAAAAGTTACTCCATATCCTACTGTGTCAACATATTCTGAAACTTCTCCACTTATACTATCAGGATTAGGTAGCATTTTCATTGCATTTGGAAACCTAACCTTCATGCATTGAAGCTCATTATCTGCAGGTGGATTTAAAGCTGTGTTTCCTGAGTATTTTTTAATTATGCTAACATAGTTGTTAGAAACTGAATACTGTTCATAGTCTCCCCAAGTCCATTGTGGAACAATTTGACCTTCAGTATCTTCAAAATCTTCTAAAATAACATTGTGGTCATATTGCTCTAAAACTCTAAAATAATCGTCTTTATATATAAATAAAGGGTTTACATTGCCACTTTGGTTTAAATAAGCTGTTTCTGAATCATCTGCTCCAAATCCAAATATATTTATATCTCTATTTTGGTTTAAAACATCGTCTGTAATAATTTTTATATCTTCAAAACTAGCAATACTTGAATCTGATAAAATTGGAATAGCAGGAGCTTTATCTACCCTTCCATAACAAATAGGAATAGGTAAGTTTTTATAATTTTCGCTGTATGTAGATGTTCCAAATCCTGTATTGGCAATAGGTATTTTTTTTGAAAGTTTATCTTCTGTTAAATCTTCTAATGATATTCTGCAGTTTTTAGAGTCATGAGTAAATCTTTTTATAAGACCTTTGTATATCATTGCACAATCTTCTAAACTTTTACAAGATGGAGTTTGATAATAAACTTCAACATATTTTCCAAGTAATCCATTTTGCAATGCAACAAAATCGCTAAACCTTATATTATTTACTGGGTAATTATTTAAAACAAAAGAAAGGTTTGATATTTTAAACTTTTTATCTAAAACATTTACGGACTCTTTTATTGAATTTATTTTAAGACCAATGTCATTCCAGTAAGATGTCTCAGTATCGTTAGCATTTATTTTAAAGTTTTGTTTATAAGTTGATATGTATATAGGGGATTCCCCTTCAGGATTAACTACAACCAAAGGAGATAGACTTGTTTGTTTATTTTCTAAGTCTTTTTGAAAGTTATCTGATAACTGTAGCATTATCCAACTCCTATGTCTGCACCTCTACGGATAGCTTCCTTAATTTTTGGGATAGCTTCTGATTCTATAAAATCATCTGAATTTATATTTCCTGCAAACGAAACATTTACAGGAGCTCCTCCTAGTCTTCCTTGATTAATTGCATTCATATTTTCTACACCAACAGTATTAACAGCATTACGATTCATAACAAATTCTCCTCTTTCTGCTTCTATAAGTGTTCCTCCTGCAGAATGTGGCAATCCCCCTATAAGACCACCCATAGCCATTTTAGGTGGTTTTTGTTTTTTAATTTCTGCTAATTGAGCTGCTCCCATAACACCTGCCATAACTGCTAACCCAATACCTGCAGGAAATCCGGGACTTACTTGATATTTCATAATAGCTGCTGCTGTGTCCATTATAACACCTGCAGCTCTCATTTGTTGTTGCGATTTAAATTGTTCCATTAACTGAGCATTAGCTGCATCTTTAACCTTTTTCTCTTCTTTCTTTTGCTCATTTCGTGATTTCTTTTGATATAATCTTTGCTCTTTTAAATTTGCTAATTGAGAACTAGCTTCGTCTCTTGTAGCTTGCATTCTTGCTTCTGAAGCTTGCATTGCCATGTCAACAAGTTGAGCAGCAGTATTCATAGCCATTTCTTCATAAGCCATGCTTAATGCTTCGTTAGCATCTCCTGTTTCGTCTAAAATACTTTCGTATGTCTCTCCAAATGTAGTAGCCATTTCAGAAGAAGATATGCTTACACCTCCTGTAGCTTGTGCTATTTTATCCATTCCAGATGTAACTATATTAAATGCATATCCCTGTTCGCTTATTGACTTTGTAGTAGCTTGAGTTTCTTTTCTTAGTTTTCTTTGTGCATCTATAAGAAAATACATTGTTAAATCGCCTTCACTCATAGTGCTAAAACCTTCTTTAAAGTTATCCCACATTGAATCATTAGTTAGCATGTGTTGATACTCTTGCAAAGAAAAATTGTGCTCATAAAGTGCCTTATCAGCTTCTTTTATATTGTCGGTAAATTTTTTATATTTTGCAAATTCTGACGTTATTTGATTTTCTAATTCATATTCTTGTTTTAAACTTTTTATTTTTGCATCGCTAATTCCTTTGTCTTTCAGCCTAATTAAATATCTTTTTTGATTAAGTTTGTTTACAACGTCTACATTTTTTGCAAAAAGTTCATCTCCTTTTAATTCTTCTTTTTTTGATTGAGCTCTTTCTGCTGTCCTTCTTTTAATTTGTGCTAATGTATTTTCTGTTTGATGAAGTATTTTTACATAATTACTTTCAGATACTGTAAGCTCCTCTCCTTTTTGCAATGCAAATTTCTTTAATTTTAATTCAAGCATAGCATTTTCGTCAAGAGCTCCTTTTAACTTCTTTTTAATCATAAACTCTTCTGTCTCTAGGTGTTTTTGAGCTATTTTTAATTGTAATGACTCTTCAATACTTTTCTTTTCTTCTTCTCTAGCTTTTATATTTTCATTCATTAAATTTGTGTTAGCACTGAACTCAAAATTAACATCGCCTATTGTATCTTGTATATTTTTAAATTGTTCTTCAAGGTTTTCTGTTTCTTGTCCTGCTCCTAAATATTTGCTTATAAGATGACCTAATCCTGCTGTAAGAAGAACAAGTCCTCCAGTAGCAATAATAGTACGAGCCTGAATTTTTTGTAAAGCTGCTGCATATCCCATAGCTTTTATTGTTAATGCTACATAAGCAGCACCTACAAGTCCTATTGCTATTGCATATCCTTTTAATCTTTTTGTATCTGCAAAGTAGTTTCCTATCGCTAAAAGACTTGGCATTATGTATCTTATTAATAAATCTCCAAACTCTTTGTAAACTTTGTAAACATTTGCTTGTAAGGTTTTTGCTTGGTTAGCATAGTCAGCTTGTGTTCTTATCAAGTCTCCTTGTGCATCAGTAGTTCCTTGCATAATTAAGTTTACTCTGGCTTGTAGTTTAGCTGATTCTGCTAAAGCTCCTTGCCCACTATATAAACCTAAGTTATATGCTTCTTGTTTTAGTGCAGCTTCATTAATTTTTATACCGTATTTAAGAACTGTTTCATGGTTTCCAACTAAAGCACTTTGAAAATCTCTTATAACATCTGCATCTGCCTTGTTGTTAAAACTTGCAACATCAAGTGCTAACTCAGCCATAGAAGTTGATAATGTAGTAGCAGATTCTCTTGTTAATCCCATAGGAACAAAAGTATCTTGTAAAGTTGTAGCCATTTCAAGAAGCTTGTCTCCTGCTCTTCCTACGTTAGCACCAAGACCATCTGCCCATTGCCTTACAACTTCGCTTTGTTCTCCAAATACAACATTTGCTTTTGATGTTTGTTCTTGTGCATCTGATGCTACTTTAATAAATTGTCCAAAACCTGCAGATACTAATCCTGTTGCAAACGATGCTAACAATAATTTAGACCTTAATACAGAGAAAGCACCTCCGACATTCCTAGTTTGACCTTGAATGCCAAGCATTACATCCATTAATTTTTTGTTTTGTGTGTTTAATTTACGGAGAGCTCTTTCGTATGCCTTTGAGCCTTTGGTAAGTCTTATTTGTTCAAGGTATATTTTTTGAAATACCCCTGCTAATTCCTTATCGCCCTTAGCATCAAATCTTATCAGTATTCGTTCTTCTGCTGCCATTATTTACCTTTAATTTTTTGTTCTGCTTTTACTCTATCTATTTGAGTTTGTTGCAATTTAGCAAAAGCATCTTTTAGTGTAAAAAATCTGTCAACCCATATATAAGGCTGTTTACCAAAACTACCTGAATATGGGCTAACATTTAACTCCTTGCAATAAAGATATCTTTTAATATCTTTTTGTATATTAGCATCTATAAAAATATTATAGCATGCAAAGTAAGGTATTTGTAGGTGTATAGATTTAGAAACAGAAAAGTCTGTATTATTTTCTAGGTTAGCATTTGCGATTTCTTCAATAAGCAAATCTACAACATCCCAGACATCTTCTTTAGACCTAAATACCTTCTCTTTATATTTTAGAGAAGATATAGGAACTTTAGCTTTATAGGGAAATTCGTGGAAATTACAGCCTCTGCAAGTGTTCCCAAGAACATTTAGCTTTACTTGGAGGCTGTCTCTTCCCCCTTCATAATCTCTTTCTGGAAACTAATAAAAGCTTCTGTTCTATCTTCTAAAGACCATTTAATGAGTTCTTCATCAGACGTATTTCCATCTAAACATGTTCTAATCCATTTAGTAATGGTAGAGTTCATCATAGAAATACTTTTCATGCTTCCATCTTCGTTCATTTCGTATTTAATGTTATCCATTAACGAATCTCTATCATCTAAAGAGATAAGTTTTTTCATTTTTATAACACGACCAGATTTCAATTTAAATTCCATATATCCTCTTATTTAATTAATTACTATGCTATGTCAAATATACCCAAAGCATTTGAACCATCATCAACAGCCTTCATTGAAAGGTCAAGCATCATAATATCTCCCTCAGAATATGCTACATTTGTAAATAATGCTGATTGCGATTGAAACCCATATTTAGCAGCATTTACTACTAGAAAGCAATTTCCTGTTGATATTTTGCTAGCTAAAGTAGTCCCTGTTTGAGTATCAAAGTCATTTACGAATGATTTGGTATTTCCATCATATTTAACTTGTGTATCTATCGTTACAGAACATTCTGCACCTCTTCCGATAGACTGATACCCTGTTGTGCTAACTCCAGTAAAAACAGCAGGATGGTCAACAGTTGCTGTAAAATTATTCATAATTACAGAAGTGTTGTTAATTTTGTGCCCACTAGAAGTTGACAATAAACAGTGAGTTGTATTTGCATAGGCAGTTCCACCTGCTAATGTACTACTTTCATTTAAATCAGGTTTTTTGCCTGATTGTAACGTACAAGAAAATTTGTATCTTCCCCCCTCAGTACCTGCATCTGCATTAATTGAAAAATTAGTAACAACCATTCCCGGAAATTCTAAACTTCTTTGATTGGTATGGTCAGATGACCTAATAACAACCGTCAATGTAGCGACTGCATTAACAACAGACTCTCCATACATTTGAACAGCTCCTGTATGTCCTGATGCTAAGCTTATATCTCCACTTCCTTCTTGATTGCATATATTTTTAGCTAATAAATTATGCCCTACATCATTATGCAGTGTTCCTGATAATGATAGTTCTGTAATTCTCATTGTGTTATCTTGAAAAAAATCTTCATCCTTTAGAGTTCTGCCTACTCCACTTCTAACATCAAGTGTTTGGCTTACATTTAAGCTAGGATAGCTGACAGAATCAACATCTAGTTGATACATTCCACTTGATGCAAGAACAGAAGTTCCTGCTGTAGATTCAGCTTTTATCCAACATTGAAACTCTTTAGGAGAAAATGCATGTGCTTCTGCCATTATTTACTTCCTCCATCTTTTTTTATTTTCTTTGATACTGATTCCACAGCATCTACATATTTTTCTATTTCATTAGGGATTGAATCCATTTCTATAGTTTCTCCCTTATTAAGTTTTTCCCAATCTGCTTGAGTGTAACCTAATGGCTTCCAGTTATTGGGAAGTATTTGGTCTTTTTTAATTTTTACTTTCATAAGTTCTCCTTAACCTACATTTCCTAAGTGTTGACATTTGTAAACCCAAGACACAACATAAATTCCTGATTCTTCGTCTGAATCAAATTCAGAAGAATCGAATCTGCAATTAAATGCTTGAGTGTTATCAGACAAAGTCATCGCTGTATTGTTGTGTATTAAAGCCTGTATTCTTTCAGTTTGACGGAATATATGGTCTAAAGCAGTTTCATTAATATTCGCTTCACTAAAAACATACCTAACATCGATAGCATATTCTCTTAATTCTGAAGTCGTATTATACTCTGATAAAGTTGTTCCAGAAGGAACAATCTGTATAGCTTGTGTTGCTCCTCTAGGTATAGTATATCCCTTATAAACAGGTAAAGTTCTTCCATACTCAGCTTCAAGTACCGACTCTAACTTGTCTAAAATATTCTTAAAATTGTTTGTAAAAGTTACTGCCATTTTTTAAATTTTCCAAATTTGGTTAATTAATATCGTCTAGTCATTTTTACGGTATTTAAAGCAGAATTATCTACTTCATTCTGCCAACCCTGAACTTCAATTTCCCATACATCGTTCTGAGCAGCAGTAGAATCATGAGCTGCTCCTGCAAATCTAATCTGTAATCCACCTGCAAGTAATTGATAGTCTCCAGTAATTTTTTCTGAATTGATGCTAATATTACCTTCGTTAGCACCAAGCTTATCATTTCCTTTAGTCCAAACTGAATAAGTAGCTGTTCCAATCTGACCACCAGTAGTTATTTTTACTTTAAGAACATCGTATGTTCCTGACCAATGACCCCTTGTATCAACAGGTCTAATAGCTCCTGTATAAGTAACGTCTCTAATAATTCCCTTAGAAGAATCTCCAGATGTTTGCCAAGACAATGCTGCTGCACCTTTATTTAATGCATCTATATTTCCCTGAGCATCTTCCATTAATGATGAAGCAATTTCAGAGGTAGGGTCATGACTCCTTACTAGAAATGTAGCTGCTATTAAAGCAGTTGTTCTAATTATAATGTAATCGTAATTACCTTCTTTGTCTTTTAATTGCTCTCTAGGTAAATTCGGGTCTAGCTTAGCATCTAAAAATCTACTAGCATTAGTTAAAATTCTTGTAATTAATGTAGAAAATTCTTCTCCTGACTCCATTAGTTTATTGTTTGGGTCATTTGCTGAGTAATAATAAGTTATATCTTCTGCACTATTATAAAACCACTCTCCTTCAACATTTAAATCTGTATGAGCAGATTGGGCTGCTCCCAAATCTTCTCCGTCAGCAAATAATTGAGTTGTTAAACCACTATTATGTGCAGCATATTTATTTGTTGTTACTTCTGTCCATCCATACAAAGCTCTTTTATTGTCAAATGAATCTACTTGTGGAAAAACGTCTTTTAATTGCCTGTGTGTACAATATGTTGGGGATGTTGCCATTATTTACCTCTCATTTTTTTTCTAACTGATTTTGAATAACTTGCTCTCTGTTTTCCTGCTTTTGTAGCCTTTCTTTTCTTTTTGTTTTCATAGGCTTTTTGAGATGAAGTTAAAGATGCTCTTACGGATTTAGGTAAATATCTTCCTCTTTTTCTTTTTGGTTTTTTCTTATCTTTTGGATTTATATAATCCCACTTTTGCGAAGTCCATTTTTTTAAAGATTTTTGTGATTTTTTTAAAGCCATTATCTATAACCTCCACCTGCTTTTTTGTAAGCACGAGCTAGCATCTGTGCTTTTCTTGCACTCCATTGCCCTGCTCTTCCACCTTTAGTGCCTCTTTTAATTCTATAAAAAATTCTCTTTCTTAAAGCAGGTTTTGTATAATTGCCTGCTTCATTAACTCTACTCTTTTTTCTTTTAGTCTTTTTTCTTGCCATAATACTACCATTTTTTGCAAGACCAATATCTTGCTGTTGTTCTATCTTTAGCTGTTGCACATTTGTGCCTAGCTCTAAATGATTTTCTTCTAGCAGGATTAGATTTTTTAATAGTCATGTTAGGGTCGCCAAACATTACTTTTTTTGTTTTGCTTCCACTTTTAACAAACACTTTAAATTTTTTTCTACCGTAACCTGCTTCTCCACGAGTAATTCTTGATGGCTTATTTAATCTAACTGATTTTCCTTTAAATTTAGCCATTTCATTTTCTCCTGCCCTTCATTAGCATTTTTTTAGTTTTCTTTTTCATGCTAACCTTTTTCTTTCCTTTTTTCTTTTTCATTTTTTTACCGTAATGTGTAGGCATAATATTCCCCCTTAGTTGTATGCTAATATTTTAATAGTTGTATTTAGTTTTGGATTTATACTTCTAGCTCCAATAGTCTGGATAGTATTTTTCCCTGATGTAGTATCTGCATCAACACCTCCTGCATGAGCAGATTTATGAACAAAGCTTAGTACAAACTCTGCATTTTCTAAAGATGTAAAATCTATTTCTCCAGTTTCATAATTTATTCTACCTGTTCCTGCTCCAATAAGATTTCCTTGACCATCATCATACATAAAAGCACCTTTATTTGGATGCGATTGATATGTATTTCTATCGTAAAGAACATCATCTGCGAGTCTTGCTGCTACAGCACCTTCTACGTTAGCAACTGCAGGTATTCTTCCTACTCCCCAAATATCAGTATCTCCACCACTAGAATCGCTTAAAGCTATTGCAGATGTTGATAAATGTTGCCCTGAAGTAAATCTTACATCTCCATTTACGATGCTAACCGAAACTCTTTTTCCAAATAAATTAGAACCTGCTGTATAGAACTGTGTATTAAAAACATCTTGTATTTTACTTAATAGTCCGTTTTTTCCTCCAAAGTTTGTATTGCTAGAATCAGTAGTAACATCTAAATCATAAGCACTTGCACCATCTACAGCAATTTGAAATTGGTAAGTAGTTGAAGCTGCTAACCCTGTATTTGTATTTGCTGTAATTCCAGATAATCCTAATTCTTGATATCCTGCATTGTAAAATTTAATAGCTACAGAACCTGCTTGTATTCCATCAGATATTGCATCTCCTGTTCTTCCGTATCCAAAAAAGTTTTTTGCTCTAAATTTACCGTTTTTGTTTGTTTGAGATACAGAATATTTATCAAAATCATTATACATATTAAAGAATGGTAGTCTAATTGCAACATCATCTGCATGAGTAGCAGCAGTAGAGCCAAATAACCCTCTTTTAATTGTACAAGTGCTATTAGCTAAGTCTGCTCCAGTACCAACTGCAGTTACTTCACATATTTCATTTTCTATTCTAATTAAATCTCCAACTTTGAAAAATTTAGAATGTCCATTTTCTAAGTTTAATGTAGTGTGTGTAGCATCAGAACCCATAGTTGCTGATGTAGCATGGTCTAAGTCTGCTGTTGAATCCACATACATATTTCCATCAGGGGCTGTATTTTCTACAGTAGTAGCATTTGCTGCTGAAGCATCTGCATTATATCCAATTAATCTACCATGAGGAAGATAAAAGAAATCTCCTGCAGGTAATACCATAGTAGCATACCTTAAATTGGTAGAACCACCCCCTGTATCAACTGCATTAGCATCATCTACATTTGAATTATTTTTCCACTCTTGATATACAAATTGTACTTCTGCAGCTACATCTCCTGTATTATATATACAAAAAGCTTTTATAGATTCAACGGTAGCAGGTGCTTTTGTTCCACTTACTGATAATAGATTGATAAATCCATCAGTATTATCTACCTCTTGAGTATTTTCAAAAACCTGATTGTATGATTTGCTTTTTGAAAAGGTATTGTTCCCTAAACTTAAATTTACATTTACATTTGCCATTCTAACTCCTTTATCTTAAATGATATTTTATATTTACTTGCAGAGTCATATCATCTGTATCTGAGGCTTCAGCAAATAAAACTATAGCCTTTCCACTCCCTATGTCTGCTGTATTAATTGTTAAAGTTCCACTTGAAATTCTATCTGCTCCTGAAGTAACTGCACTTAAACTTCCTGCACTAGAGCCTGTTTGTCCTATAACTGCTCCGTTTGTTAAATCTCCTGCTGTTGACCCTGCTCCTGAAACAATATCATAAGACATTACATGAATATTAACAGTTGAAGCAGCATCAGAAGCTATTATATATTGCACTGAATCTAATGTTATATTTTGCTGTAAAATCCATAATGACGGAACAAGTTCTTTAGCATCGCTTGATATTGTTAAAGATGTAGCAGGATTCGTTCCAGTTCCTCCCCATGCAGAGTTATTTACTTCTCCATCAAAATCTGCATCTGAATCACTTGTAATCATTGGTGCTGTAGTTAAATTATGATGCTCACCTGCAGTTGGACTAAAATCCCAAAGACCAAACAGTTTAAATTGTGTATTTAAAGTATGTTGTCCTATTCCTGCTTTTACTAAATCATTAGTAGAATCAACAGTAACTAAAGCATTTCCATCTTTATCGTATATAACAGTATTTGTTGTTGAATCAGTATCAGGTTGAACTTTTAAGTTTTGAGTAGATAGATATAATGATGTTTTGTCTCCATCTCCACAAGTAATCTGTTTTATACCAGTAGAAATTCCAGAGTTACTATTTTCTGTATGCAGAATATCTTTATAAACCTCTTTTAATGATTTGCCTGTAAAACTCATTATTTACCTTCCTTTTTATCCTCTTTTTTTTCTTCAGAATCTTTTATAAGTTCTTGAATTTGTTTTATTTTTCCAACCTGCATTACATACTCTTGCTCTAGCATTTTTAATCTTTCCATAGCTTCTTTTAACTTTTCATTTAACTTCATTAAGATTCCTTTATTTTATTTAACTTGTTACATCCCATTTAAAAACCAATGTTATATTTGTATCATAGCCAGTTGCAGGTGTTGCTAAATATATTGAATAAATTCTACCTTTAGTTAATGGCGAATAATCACTTCCAACACTAGGGGAAGTTAAATCATATTCTAAATATGTATCATCATCAATATCTACTACTAAATCTTTTCTATATACCATACTTGAAGGTATTTCAGTAGCATCGCTTGACTCTAAAATTCTTAAACTAAATGTTCCATCTTGCCCTGCTTCACTTCTATATATAAATTTTTCTATTGTGCAATTATAGGGAGCAACAAAAGCAATAAATTCATTTTGACTTGCAGTTGATGTTTTTTCAAATACATATCCGGTCATTGGTAAATATTGTGCAGTCTGCCCTGCATAAAATCCTATAAACTTTGTTTCATAGTGATACTTACCAATACCAATTATATCTGTTCCTGCATCGTCTGTAAATGCTAAACAATTAGGAGTTTGTGTATCTACCCATAATTGACCATACCCATCTGTATCTGCACTTGCATCAGCTTGTTCTGCTATTTTTAAAGTTCCTACTAAACTTGTAACTCCTGAATCTACACTCTCATCAAGAGAAAGCATTTTATCCCCACCTACATATATATCCAATATATCATTAGAAGATTCAGTTATATAGGTGGTAAGAGTTGTGTCCATATCAAACACAATTTTATTACCTGTGTTTACCCCTGCATAAGCAGCACTTGAAAATTCTCTCATTTCAAATATATGTATATTGCCTACAGTAAAGGTTAATACATCATCAGCACTTTCTCTTATATGTGTATGCCCACCACTTCCGTCAAATACTAAGTATTTTGCTGTAGGCAAATCTATGCCATTTGTATCTATTCTAGCCATTTCAGAGTCTGCTTGTGTAGAAAATATTAATGCACTATCTGTACCATTGCTTATATATTCTCCATTTTCAAGAATTAACTTTCCTGCCTCTACTACAACATTTCCATCATCTTTTATTGAAAGTAGCTTTACATTATCTCCGTAAAACTCAAATACGTCAGATGTTGTTCTTGTCAAATAGCTATCACTATCCATTCCTTCAAAATACAATTTAAACCCTTCATCAAGAGATATATGAGAACCAAATGTAGTAATTTGGTCATCATCTGCAGTTCCTAGTCCTACTCTTTCTGTCAATTTTAAAAGAGTTACACCTCCTACAGTAAAGTGCATTACGTCATCTTCAACGTGAATAGATGAGTTTCCTGTAAAATATCCTGCAAGTTCACTTTCAGAATCAAATCTTAATTTAAAGCCTGCATCAATATTAAGGTTTCCATTATTTATATTAACATCTCCTTCAATCCTGTCTGCTAATAAATTGCCTGAAACTCTTAAAGAATCACTTGAAAGCTCTAATGCTGTATTTTTGCCACCTATTTGAAGTGGCTTAAAAGAATCTTCTAAATTCTCATCTTCTCTTAAAGTAATTGCATTTTTTCTTTTTGGCTCAAACGAACCATCTGCAATAGAGTGTAATTGTGGAAGACGAGCTCTTGGCATTACTTACCTTTTATTTTATCAAATATAGGTTTTATAATCATGTCAAAAATCATATCATCATACTTAGTTGGGCTTAATTTAATAGCTTTTTCAATTACATAAAAAATTAACAATGCCCATTCCCAGTTTGCTGTTATCCATTCTATCATGTTACTTCTCCTTTTTTTCTAATTTTTTTATTCTACGTTCTAAATTTTTAATAGGAGGATGAGAATCTTTTCTCAACCTTTCTACTTCTACTTTTAATATAGCATTATCTTTTTCAAGCTCTTCTATGTACTTACCATATTTATTAAGATTTTTTTTAACTTGTTTCATTTGAATATCAAGCTCATTATCTTGTTCAACATATTTTTGCAATTTATTTAATTTATGCTTGGTTGCTATTTTTTTAATAACAACCTCAATAACTTTTTTTGCAATCATTGCTTGTATCATGCTAATACTCCTACTATGCTAACTGCTATGGTTAGCACCGTTGCTATTGTAATTCCTACTGCTTTGTGAGCAGATAAACTATTTTCTGCAGTTCTTAATCTTCCATTTAATTTTTCTAAGTGCACTACTGCTAAATCAACTCTTTCTTTAATATGCTCTATATCTCCAGACATTCTGGTCAAATGCACAGTAATATCTGTTTCAAAATTTTTAGTATTTTTTGTTTTCATTACGTTCCTGCATTCTCATAAATTTATCCTTTAAACCGTTTCCACTTAATTCAGCTATTATAGTAACCAGTGTTTTAAAGCTATTTTCTATGCCTTTTTGCTCTAATTGTTGTTTTTTAGAGTTATCTATCAACTTGATAATAATTCCTTCAACACGAGTAAAAGACTCTCTTAATTCCTTTTGAAGCTCATCTTGTATGAATTTGTTTTGTTTTTGTATAAATAGCCAAAATGCTACAGCTACAACAAGAGGAACACCATACCTTTCCAGAAGTGTCATTAAATCCATTTTAATTCCCCATTAAAAGATTATAAATAAAAATAATAATAAAAACACATAAACCTAATAAACCACCCCATATAAACATCATAGTCCAAATTAAAAGAATTTGGTCAAATGTAGTTAACCTTTTATTACCTCTCCCCATAAACATGTTTTTCCATTTATGATTTGTATTATATGAACTGTAAATAAACCTTTTTCAAAAAAATCTACTATAGCAAAAGCATGTGCCCAGTTTACATCTCTGTATTGAAGCCAATCATTTGCTTTAGGACTCATATCTTTTAAACATCCTATACTCCATGCTGACTTAGCACCATCATGATGAGTAACTGAATGCTGCTGTAAATCATGCCAATGACCATACATAACATTGCAACCTTTTTTTCTTAAATGGTTAGCAGCATGATATTGTCCACCAAATTGATGTCCATGATAAAAAAATAATTTACCTAACTTTAAAAACTTACCCATAGGGTAATAAGTATATCCCCTGTCAGCAAGATTAACTGCATTTTTAAATTTATATTGAGGAATATAAGGATATTTTTCAACTGCCATATTAAGCCAATTATCATGATTTCCTTCTGTTATATATTTCTCATTACAATTTGCTTTATCTAAAGATTCGTCAACCATATCCATTCCACGATTAACATCTTTTACATCTTGTTCAAAATCTTCTATTAAATATTCTAAAGGTGGAGCTTTTCTTCTTTTAAATTTCCAAGCTGAAAAAGCATTCCACTCTCCAACATCTCCTAAATCTACATAAGCATCAGGCTTGACTATTTCTATAGTCTTTTTTAAAACATTAATTGCTTTTTGGTCATGTAGAGGAAAATGTTTATCAGGTGTAACGACAACTCTTTTAATGACTCCAAAGTCGTTATTTGCCATATATTACCTCTATATTATTTGTGATAAGTTAACTAATTTTTACGAAAAATAAAAATCAGCTAATTGAACGTATTATGTCGCTAAGTTGGTTAGCACGATTAGGAGTTTGTTTTGCCCATAATGAATCAAGCATTTCATCTGCAGCCTCTTCGTACTGTTGTGTTTCTAAGTAATAAATAGTTTTTTTAAATTTTGAAAAACCCCTTAATCCTATTTGATAGCACATATTAACAACAACACCTTTTGCTTTGTCATCTATTTCTTTAAACCATGCAAAAGCAATGTGTATTCTTTCTAGTAAAATAAAAAGTTTTTTCATTAATATTAAATCAGCAACATCTTCGTCTATAATTAAATCTTTTATCGCAAATCCATATCCTATAGTATCATATCCTTCTGTGCATTTATATACTTTAGGCTTAAATCCTTCATGGATTTTTATATCTTTCATTATTTCTTTTAATTCTTCGTTCATTACTTTTTATTTTTTTTAGATTTCTTTTTAGTTGACTTTAACTCTTTCCAGCCAATTTCTTTTAATTTTTTAATATAATCTTTATCGTTAGCATCAACTTCTTTGGTTAGCACTGTTCCATTAGCTTTTGTAATCTCAAATTTCATATTTTCTCCATAATTAAAAAGGGAGCAGTTGCCCACTCCCTTTTATTTTATTTATTGTTTACTTATTAAGCATCACAAAGTGCAAAAACTGTTTTGTTTGTAGAGTTGTCTCCAACTATCGCACAACCATAAACAGAATCAGCAACAAACTGTGTAGCTAATGTAGTTAAACTATAATCACTTTGTACTCTTGCTTTCATACCTTTTGCATAAGCAATTTTAACAGCATCTTTTCTAATTAAGAAACCTGCTAATTGGTCTGATTCGTCAGTAGTACCGTCTGCTTTATTGAAAACAGGAGCTGTTAAGTAAGCACTATTATCTTTATTTCTAAAGTTATTAGATACTACTACATCTACACCACCTAATTTTCCAACATATCCACTTACTCTTGGTAGCTCTGAACCTAATGAATTTCCAATAACATCATATCTTGCAAAATCATCAAGTTTAAATAAGCTAGCATAAGTAGCAGGACATAATACAGCAACGAAATCTTCTAAGTCAGCATCAGATTCATATACAGCTTGTATCATTGCAGCAACACCATCTTTAGTAATAGTATATGCTCCACCTGTTGTAAATGAAATGTTATTTCCTGAACCTGCTCCATCATCAGTTCCGTCTGTATAATTAAATCCAACGTGATTTAATAATTTATACATTAAGTATGCTTCAATATGTTTACCCAAAGCATAACCTAATTTTTGAGTATACATATTCATAAAGTCATATTCACTTGCTCCTTGAGCCATAACCAAGTCTGCTATTGCAACTGCTGCATAAGCTGATTGATTAACGATTAATTGATACTCGCCACCTGCTGTAGTTGTATCATCGAATGAAATTGCAGTTGCTTGTAATGCTTCCACATTACCACCGTAAAGGTCTGCTGCTGCTATCTCATCATGTTTTGGTAGATGAATTAAATCTCCACCATTTGCTACCATTGCAGATAAATCTTGTGCCATACCTCCTACAACAAGTTTTTTCTCCATGTAGTCCATTATTGCTTCTCCCCATATTTCAGGTACAAATTTTTGCAATCCTGCATCAACAGCAGAATCTTGCAAACCACCTGTTAAATATGGTTTAGTGCTTGGTGCTAAAGCCATTTTTTCTCCTTTATACCTCTATCTTTTTGCAACAGAACTTTCATAATGAGCCCTTTTTTCATCTTCAGTCATATCTTTCCACTTTTTATCCATAGATGGATTTTTGCTCCTGCCGATAACCTCTGGTGCATTTGTTTTGGTATTATTAATTTTATTAGTTACATAGGTTAAAGTATCTAAGTCTAACGTAGACAGATACTCTCTTTCATCTTCAGGATGCTGCTCAATTAAGCTAGCTCTAGTAGCTTCTTCATGTTTATTCCATTTGTCAGCAGTTTCAGTAAGTGAATCGATTTTAGAAGATGCCTGTTCATATAAGGTTTTAAAATCTTCTTTTTCTTTTAACTTAGCTTCTTCTTGCTTGGCAAATTTCTTTTTTAAAGATTGTACTTCAGCCTCAGCAACCTGAGCTCTTTCTCTATACTTTTTGCTTTCTGCAATATACTGCCCAACCGAGCTATCTTGAGCATTTTCTGTAGCAGGACTTTCACTAACTGTTTCTGTCATTGCTTGTGTGTTCTCTTCGGACATACTGTCCTCCATAATTTGTGAATGTGTTTTAAATATGCACTTTTTTGCATATTTTAAGTATATAACTTAAATTAAGTTTAGAAATAAAGCAAATTTTTGGCAGATACACAAAGCATATATAAAGAAAAGTGGTTTGAGTTTATGGACTACAAGCCACACAATGGTCAGAAAAAGCTTCATTACCCAACCAAAACAAGTGCAAGATTTTTTGTAATGGTTTGTGGCAGAAGGTTTGGAAAGACTACAGCTTCTGCTATGGAAGCAACTTATTATGCATCACAACCTAATAAAAGAATTTGGCTAGTTGGTTTATCATACGATAAAGCAGATTTAATGTTTAGAGAGATTTGGCAGCTTATGGTTATAGGCAGAGCAAATGACATAGTAAGAGCATCAGAAAAAGAAAGATATATAAAATTTAAATGGGGAACTGTAGTTGAAGCTAAGTCTGCAGACAACCCTGACTCTTTAGTTGGAGAAGGTTTAGACCTTCTTATAATTGACGAAGCAGCTAAAGTTAAAAGAAGAATTTGGGATATGTATTTATCCCCAACATTATCAGACCGAAAAGGAAAAGCTATATTTATTACAACCCCTGAAGGTTTTAATTGGATATACGATTTATTTCTTTTAGGTAAAGAAGATGAGTTATGGGAGTCTCATCAAGCACCATCTTGGGATAATCACTTTGCTTTTCCAGATGCTACAAAAGACCCATTTATAGTTGAAAGAAAAAGAAATATGTCAAAAGAGGTCTTTGACCAAGAGTATGGTGCTAAGTTTACATCTTTTGCAGGTAGAGTATATCCTTTTGAAAGAGAGTTAGACGTAGGTAATTATTCTTACAATCCTAACTTTCCAACATATTGCAGTATTGACTTTGGATATAGAATGCCTGCTGTAGGATGGTTTCAAATATATAGAGTAGGTGGATTATGGCATATAAATATGATAGATGAAATAATACATAAAACTAATATTAAAACAGACGAGCTTGCTTTAAAAATTAAAGCAAAACCATATAATGTCCTTAAATATTACGGAGACCCTGCAGGTATGCAAGCTCAAGGTCAATCTGGTTTAGGCGACATAGAAATATTTAAAAGAAAAGGTATTTACATTCATACTAAAAGAGATAAAACATCAAGGAGTATTGCTTCAGGCATATCTCATGTAAGAGGTTTCATTGAAAATGCTGAAAGTCAAAGATTTTTTCATGTAGATAAAAAATGCATAGGTATTATGGAAGATTTAGAAAATTATAGATACCCTGAAGCAAAAGAAGGTCAACATTTAAAACAAGAGCCATTAAAAGATGGCTATTCAGACCATGGATGTGATATGATAAGATATTTTTTTATAAACCAGTTTCCAATTAAACAAAGAGAATTTAAAGTGAGGACAAGATGATAAACATTACAGTCGAAGATATTATAAAACAATCAGTAGCCGAGGCTAAAGAGTTAAATCAAAAACAAAGAAGAGAATGGGTTAGAAGAATGCTTGACTACTACGGTGGCAATGGAACTAACCAATACATTGAAGATTATTTTTCAGCAGATGCTTTTAGAGAGATACCTTCATACAATGCTAACTTTACAAGAAGATTTATAAACAAAATGAGCAGAATATATACAGTTGGTGCTAACCGAAATGTTAGCAAACAGTATGATTCGCTAACAATAAAGAAAAATGCAAGAATGAAGCACGTTGAACGTATGACTCGTTTAATGGGCACAGTTGCTACACAGGTTATATATAAAGAAGTAAATGGAATGCCTTATTTTGATTATAGACCTATATATTATTTTGATGTGCACTTAAAAGATGCTTACACACCTGCAGCTATTATGTACCCACTGCTAATGCAACCAGAAGATGTTAGCTATACTAATAAATTAGAGTATGCTTATTGGGATGAATCAATTTATGCTCAATATGACTCAGATGGAAACATAATTGAGGAGTATGAGCATGGTTATGGAGTGCTTCCATTTGTATTTACACACCGAGAAGAACAAATAGATGAGTTCTTTGTAGATGGTGCAAATGATATAGTAGATTGCAATGAACAGGTTAATATTGCTATGACGGAGATGCAATTAGGTCTTAGATTTCAAATGTTTGGACAGCCATTTATGACTGGGGTTGATAGTGATAAAAGAATTGAAAGAGCAGGGTCAGACCAGATTATAGACCTCCCCGAAGGGGCGACTTTTGGTATAGTCTCGCCTGCAGGCAATATTGAGGCTGTTATTGAGAATATTAAGTTCCAAGTTGACTTAGTAGCACAAAATAACCACTTATATGTCCAATTTGCACAAGATGGTGGCGAAACACCTAGTGGTATTGCTCTAAAAATCAAAGATTTAGAAAGATTTGAAGATTATCAAGACGATATTGAGCTTTGGAGAATGTATGAGCATGAATTATACCATGTTGAACGTGAAATTGCTGCTTATAATAGTATAGACCTGCCTGAAACATTAAAATTAGACTTTAACGAGCCTGAATACCCAAAAACAGTCCAAGACCAGATAGCACTTGACGAACATCGCCTAAAACACTATATGATTGACGATGTTGACCTACTTATGGAGTATAATAAGGATTTAAACAGAAATGAAGCTGAAAAAATCGTTGAAAAAAACAAAGAAACAAGAGAAGAGAAGATAAATGGCATGTTTGGTGGTAATAATCCTTTAGAAAACCAAAATGAAGAGGAAAAACCAGAAAAATCAGAAGAAGTAGAAGAAGATACTGATGAAAGTTGATATTCAAGCTAATTTTAGCTTTAAAAAACTTGCTAGGAGTTGGGATAAGATAGTTAGAGAGCATTTAGAGAAATTTCCACCAGAAGCTGCAAAGCTTACTAAAAAAAAGCTTGAAAGTGGTCGTTTAAAACCTTTAACTCCATTTACTTTAGAAATGAGAAAGAAAGGAAGAGGTTGGAGTGGTAAAAAAGTTGGAAAAACAAGCAGTAAAAGACCTTTAAATCAAACTGGAACACTTTTAAGAAGCATAAAAGCTAATAAAAATGCTTTAGAAATGAAAGCTTATGGAATGATACAAGAAAAAGGTTTTATATCTATGGTACAATCTAAAGGAATGAAAGTTAAGTTTATTCAAGTACCACCTAGACCATTTATACAACTACCTATTAAAAAAGGTAAATTTGAATTTACTGCTTTTGGTGGTAGGTATACTAAAATATTTGACAGCAAGTCAACAAGAGCAGGAAGACAGTTCTTTAAAGTCTTTTGGAAAAAAATACATAGAGCTCTTAGAACAGGTAAGAAGTTACCTGCAGGAGTCCATGGAATCACAATGGGGAAAAATCCTTTTGAGTAAAAAAAATGAAAAAACTATTATTGCTTTATTAAGAGCAATACAAAAATCTGTATCTAAATATGAAGAACCTATAAAAGAGGACACTTATATTGAAACAGATGACGAACCAATAAAAATAAGTGAAGATGTTTATAATGGAATCTGTGAAGAACTAGGAACTGATAGTATATTTTTTATGGGTATAGCTTAATTATTTTTTAAAGACCACAATGCCCTTCGCAGTTATTTTCAAATAAGTCTTTTTGTTCCTCTCCTTTAAACTTAATATCTTCTAACGGTTCTCTTTTCCTGTGGACATACACTTCTGCAGAACTATTTTTAGTAATCCTTTTTCTTATAAGGTTGTCTATTTCTACAGCAACTTTCCAATCTGAGCTATTATTTCTTTTCATATTTAAAAAACTTTCATCACTCTGATATGGGCAGAATACACAAGATGATTTTTTTGGAACTTCAAAATTAAAATTTTTATAAAAATCAATACAATCTTTTCTACTTAAAAGTTTTTCTAGTAAAGGGTATTTGTTTACCATTATTGGAAAATGACTTTTTGATGCTCTGCCAATTTCATCGGTAGTTATGCCTATCCATACATTAACTTTGTGTTTCGTTCTTTCGTATGGTTTTAATTTTAAAAGACTTCTAATTTCTTTATATATTGGGTTTATTTTATAATTCGCTGTGCAACTTCTGCTTATAATAGAATTTCCATCATCATATTTTATAAAAGCAGGTATTGAAATTAAACCTTTTTCATCTATAATACTTTTATATAAGTTAGGATTTTTAGATGTTACAATTATAGGAACTCCATTATTTTTCTTTTGATATTTTTTTAAAAACTCTAAATATTTATAAGTGTAACTATGTTCAGCTCCTGTATCTGAGAATATAGCAAAATCAGCTTTTGGAAGGCTACCTATACAGCTCATTAAATACATTGCTGTTGATTGCACTCCCATACCTAAAGAAATAACATCAAGCTTAGGATTTTTGCATCCTTGCGATATTTCTTTTATAATTTTTTTATTTAGCAATTTCTGCCTCAATTATACTTTTTTCCCAATCTTTTCTTTGTGCAGGTGTAGGTCTTTTACTTGGTAAAGCTTTTATGCCAACAGCTTCTGCTCTTTTCTTCCACATATACCATTCTTTCTGTTTAGCATTTCTCTTAACCCTTTTAGTTTCTTTTTTTATTTCTTTTAAATTCTTAATCTTTTCATCGTGCTCACGTTTTCTTTGGTCTTCTACTTTTCTAGGTGGTAACTCTTCAAAATCATCTTCTATATTTTCTGCAACGTCTATAATTTCAGAGTCTGTTATAATTTCTTCCTTACCCATATCCCTTAAAAACTTTTCAAATGGACTATCGATAGTTACGTTTATATTCTTAACTAATTTACCACTATGTTCAAGCACTAAACGTGCTGCAGATACGTTTCCTTGTTTGGCTTCCCTAGTCATTGCATTTAGCACTGCAGGTATTTCAAGCCCAAATTTGACCATATAACGCGAATATATTGCTTCAACGAAGTCTGGGTCGGATTTCCAATAATTTAACGTTCTAGGGCTAATATTGAGCTTATTACATACATCTTTAGCATTAGCATGTAAGTCCAAAGCCAGTAATTCTATCGCTTTAGCCTTTAAAAGCTCATTTTTCTTTATTATTTGTTCTTTCATACTTGTTAATTTAGCAATTTTTAGACTTAATGTCAAACTATCTCTGTAATTAAGACTTAGTATTTGCTTTCTTTGAGGAATGCTATCTCCCCCCAGAACTTGACGCTCATCCCCCCTTGCACCTTGTTAGCATGGTTAGCATGCACGCTTTGCACGCTTAAGCTTTGCACGTTTTGCACGGCTAAAGCATAGCTATAGCTTAAGCTCTGATATATATTAGCTATATATAAGCTTAGGATATGCTAAAATCTTAGACTTAATCTATGGTAAGCATGGTACAGCATATAGCACAACTCTACTAAATAAGCATATTCTAGGCTTAAATAAGCATAATCTAGGTAGCTAGTACAGCTTAAAATATCAGCAAATAATAGCACCGCACGTTATGCACGTTTTAAAATATCTGAACCAGTCAAAAATAACAGCATAAAATAGT
>VTLG01014582.1_pt1 | contig 38763 bp, 42 predicted proteins | sample 4694571 | NCBI WGS metagenome assembly VTLG01 (sample SAMN12604809, study PRJNA352737) | marine metagenome | biome: ENVO:00000447; feature: ENVO:00000209|ENVO:00000569|ENVO:01000036; material: ENVO:00002151; isolation source: viral sequences binned using virsorter ... | reverse complement strand
GATACTACATTAGTTGCCATTTTCTATACCTTTAATTAGTAGTGTTAGCCAAGGACCTAGATCTAGTTTTAACTCTTCGCTTAGTAATCTTACCCTTTAATGCTGCTTTCTTTTTAGCGCCTCCGCCCATAGCTCTTCTAGCTCTCTTAAGCTTTATTCCCTTTCGGCGCTCTTTTGCTTTCTGGGTACCTGTTTGAGGAAGACATCTATTGCCTGCTAATCTCATTCCAGGACCACAAATCTTTTTCTTTTTTATCTCACCTTTTGCTCTCTTAAAAACAATTCTAGCTCTTGAAGGCTTTCCTTTTGCTTTCTTACCACCAGGTGGATTTTTTTCAGCTTCAGAAATATCTTCATCGTCTAAATCTTCACCTTCAGAAAGCTCTTCTTCATTAATAAATTCATACTCTTCAGCAAAAAGTAATTCTTTCAAAGCGTTCATTCCATTTACAGATGGATCTATTTGATTAAGATCAAATTCAAAAACTAAGTCCATAACAGTACCGTTTTCACTCGGTGCAAAGTCATACACTTCTTGTACCTCGGAATGATTCTCTATAGGTTCTTCGATTACTAATTCACCATCAAAAGAAACAGTTTCTTCGTATTGTTCTATCTCTACTTCTAGTTTCATTTCTTCTAATTGATCAGAAGAAAACATAAAATGAGTATCATGACCAACGCCTGCATGCATTTGTCTTTTTAACTCTTCTCTAAAAGTTTGAGTCTGGTATTGTTTCCATTCAAGAAGGTTCATTTTCAGCACTCTTTAAGTAATCTTTGGCCATAGTACGCTTCATATCATCTAGTTTTGAAAATACACGCTTTGTAACCTCATCTTTGAAAGACTTAGTAAAATCTTTGTCAGACTCATTAGTTAAATAATCTCTAAAATCTATCATAATTTATTTATTCCTTTTTAACCCCAGAGTATAGAATCCATTTCAAGAGTTGAACTCTTTAATTCTTCCTCTAATTCTTGGATTTCAGTTCGCGCCTCATCAAAGAGACCTTGACCATCAAGTTGAACACCACCAGGCAGTTCTGTATTTTGATATTTCTTTAAATTAGAACCCCACTGTTGCTTTGTTAAGGCTGTAGCATATCTTTTTAACCATGTATTCTTATATACTTCACCTTGTATTTCTGGATCGTTTACTTCATATACTTCACACAATAAATAAAAATTCTTATTTTTAGCTTGCGTTGATATTCTCTTCCAATCTACATCAAAATACAATCTGCTTCTATACATACTAAATCTTATAGCAGGCATCGTATTAAGTAGAAAATCTATATGTTCAACATTTAACTTTTGAGTATAATAATTAGATAGTCCTGTACCGTAACCACCTCCATAAAACATATCAAAGTTGTTTAAGAAATATTGATATTCAAAATTATACATTCCAGCTTGAGTAAATGAATCTACTTTAGCTACTTTTGTAACTGATATAATACTGTCAGGAACTTTAACTCCTATCTGACCTGTAGAAGTAACTGTAACGTTTTGATCTTCTAATAGTACCTGCTCTTCTTTAAAGTACTTATTAAAACCATCATGTCTTGTTACTTGTGTAAATCTTTGAGGGTCAGGAGCTCCATCTGAGTCATAATCTAAATCTGAATCAAGAGCTCTAAAATTAATTCCATCTGAATCTAATACTAACGAACCTTTTAAATCAGAATCAAAACTAGGAGCTTCAGAGTCATACTTTACATAAATTCTATTACCTTGTACGTTATCTTTTTTAAGCATAACTCTGGCACCGATTCTATAGTTATTAAGAATATCAGAGTCAAACTTTTCAGCTGTTAAGTCTTGATGAATTCTATTATTACGTTCCAGTAATTTAGAATCAACTTTTATTGTTCTCCAAGATCTTTGAGCACCTTCATAATGGTAATAATGAAAGAATTGAACTGCTTCGTCTATACAATCTTCTAACTGAACGTCAGCAATCTCTACGTTAATAACTGGTGCACCCAGTCTTCGTAAAATCCAATCAGCTAGTTCTTGTTTACTATATGGCAGTGGCATTTGAATCTTCTTCTAAAGTTTCAGTATTTATAGTAAGAACATCTTTTTGCCCTGATGGTATTATCTCAGGACCAGAAAGTTCTACACTTTCAAAACCAAATGGTGATGGAGGTGCATCTGGATCTTTAATTTGTTCTCTTTCCATTTCTGACATTATTTCTTTATCTATTCTTGCTATATCTTCTTCAGTCTGACCAAGTATAACTTTACGTACATATTCAATTGAAAAATATTTACCTACATATTCAGAAGCATCTCTTAAAACATTAAGTTGATCTGTTAACAGTTCAGTTTGCTTAAGTTTATCAAAATGCATATCCTTAAGATAATCATATGAGATATATTGTCTCATTTCTTCAAATTCATTTTGAGTACATACACCTTTTAATACTAACTGCACTCTAAGAACTTCACTAAAGATTTCAGCAAACTGTTTTCTTAATCTCTTTATGAACTTGCTGAACTTGATTTCATCTCTTGAGATGTCTGATGCTCTTCCGAGCTGGAAGTTGTTGTCTTGGTTGATTCTTGAGATTGGGACGTTGAGTGATTGGTACAATTTTTCTTTGAAGTAATTGACGTCATCAAGGTCTCCAAGATTCGATCCTCCAGGGAGTGTCGAAATTTCTGTACCACGCGAACCTTCTCTGCGAGGGAGCCAGAAGTCTTCAAGGAGTGACATAAATTTTCTAGAGTCACGTATTTCTCCTGTGTTAGGGTTATAATCAATTTTATTCCTATACCTATTCATCATATCTCGTAAATAGGTCTCGGCTTTAATCTTTGGTAGTGTACCTACATCAACATAAAAAATTCTTCTTTCAGGAGCTCTTGCAATACGATAAACAATAAGAGCATCTTCCATAGATCTAAGATTGTTAAAAGGTTTAATAGCCTTATCTAAGTAACCTACAATTTGACCCTTATTTCTATCTACCAAACCAGATGGACAAAATACAATAGAATCTTTAGAAAGTTTTACACCATTAGTTCCTCCGTCAGGAGAATATTCAAAAAATTCATCTACCTTAGTAAGTACAGGTACTCCTGTTCTACTATCTTTTTCGTAGGTAGGTTTTACATGTCTTTTTATTTTTAAAGCATCTATAGGTCTTAATTCTTTAATACCATTTCTAGCATTATCACCATCAATAATTACTTGATAATGTAATCTACCGTCTATATACCATTGACGAAAAATGTCATAAGATTTTCTTTGAAATTTGAGAAGATGTAATGTAGTTTTAAACTCTTCTCTTATGATCTCTTTTATTCTATCATCTATATTAAGAAGATCAAGTCGTATAGATACACTTGGTCTTTCATGTTCAGTAGTAAAAGATTCATTAACTATATCATCTATTGCGGCATCTGCCTCTGGATAAAAAGCTATATCTCTGTACTGAGCGATAAGTGCATGTTCATTTCGAGCTTTACTATACTGTTCATAAGTATAACCAATTCGACCACCAACAGGAAGATCAGTACCATCATCCAATTGTTGAGGAATAGGAGATGGTACCGGTTTATCATTCTTGTTTTGAACTAATTCGAAGCCGAAAAGTTCTTCTTTTTGTATAGCCATAAGGACTCCTCATTATGTAATGAAGAGTTATTGTGTTACAGGTACTTCTGCAATATCAGCGGACGTTCTACCAGTTGTAGGCGCGCCTGTAGTGTTAGCTTCCCACCACTGATATGCAAATGTAACAGCAAACTCTTCAATTGTATCTGTACTGTCGTAAGAAACATCAATAGTATCTACTACAGTTGGCCAAGCACCTACAATAACATATCTTTTTATGACTGCACCGGTACGGCTAAGCTGTTCAATTTCCAAATTAGCCACATAGGTGTCAAATGAAGCGGCGTCTACTCCTCTTCCTGATACGTTGGTTGCTGCGCCATTAATCGCATCTTGCCATCTTTCGAAAGCATTCCTTACTGCAAAATTATTGTCATTAATAATCTGAACTGACCAAGCATCAAAGATAGAATCTCCAGTTACCTTTAATTGTCTACCTCTGAATGGAACAATAATTTCACCTATTGTTCTACCTGGCATAGCTGCGGTTTTAATCATAAATGAGCTAAGAGCTTCTGTTTCACCAGCACCGAAAGACGTGTTTGCTAAACCTTGAATGTCTCCGTTTGGCCAGTTACAATTTACTCTAAATAGGTTAGCTCTCGCACCACCACCAGCTAAAGCTGTTTTAAAATCATCAATACGTACTGTCATGTTATGCTCCTGCTACCTCACTAAATGATACTCCAGTTCTCACTGCAACGAAGTTCAAGGTAATGAAGTTAATTGAGCGAGCTGGTTTGATGAAGATATCAGCAACAAATCTATTACCATCTATAACTTGACCGGTATTGTTTGAAGTATCACAAACAACTTTAAAGTCAGTTATACCTCTTCTTGCGCTTACTTCTGCAAGGAAAGGCTCTACAGCATTTACAAAAGTACGTCTTGTAAGATCATCATTGAACTCAAACAACTGAAACTTAGCTGCAGTTGCTATTGCTTTTTCAAGTACTATGAATAATCTTCGAACGTTAATTCTGTCAAAAGCTGAAGGTCTTGATAATGCAGTTTTATCTCCAAATAGCAGTGTGCCCTGACCTCTAAAGGTTACTACAGGATTAATTCTATTAGGATAAAGCTGATCTCTTTCAGTTTGATTCGGGTTAAATGATAGTTTAACTACATTATTAATGAAACCTCTATTCAAACCTGCAGGAGAGAACCAAGCATCATTTGTAAATTCAGTTCTTGCAGTAAGACCTGCTGTATCTGCATTAAGAGGAATCCAGAAATATTCATCATTGTATCTATCATATTGTCTCTTAAAGCCAGAGTCAAATACTGCGTATGATGAAGAGTTAAAATCTGAGAAGTAAGTAATCACTTTAGTAGCAGTCGGGTTGTTTACTGACGAAGAGTAATCTGGTGAACAGAATGCAATTGCGTCTTTTCTAGTCTCTGCTATTGTTATAACATGTTTACTAACTGTTTTCGATCTTTCTCCAGTAATAAGTAAATTAACATCTACTACTTGATCATCTTTAAGTAAATCATAGGCTGTAGTATAATTACCATCAGATACTGTAGCACCATCATTACCACCACCCAGGTCATATCTTCTCACTCCAGTTAGAGATATATTAGTAGAAAGGAAATTAAATCTACTATTACCTGTTAAAGAAGTTAAAGATGAACCTATAGTTGTATTACCTGTTATTGTACCACTTTGAGCAGCGGTCTCTTCATTAAGAATATAAATCCATTCAGATTGATCATTAATTATATCCTCATAGAAGTTAGGACCTCCATCAGCTGTTTTACTATTTTTAGCTTTTGAAACATAACCATATGTTTCTAGAACTTCATTTGCATTACCTGTAATTAAAGTATCTACAGTGTAAATAATAACATGCATTTCATCTTGAGGAGTTGTAGTATAAGATGATCCCCAGGTACTAGTACCTGGTTTAGTATCAAATAAATCTGCACCTTTAGTAGTTCCAAATAATGGTGTGTTCTTAAAATCAGAATCTATCATAGATGCATCCATTAAGATAACACCTATACTGTTACCGAGTGCACCAGGAAATCTTGCGTAAACCGAACCATTTACAAGAGTAGTTTTTTCAACTAAGAAATCATCTAAGTTATTAAGTTGGGCTGAAGTAAGAGTTCCATCACTTGTAGATGCGTCTGTATTTACAAAGAAAGTAAACGTTACACCATTAATTGTTTGAGCTGCTGGTAAAGTAACTCCTGCTGCAGCATACTTAACCGTTGGATCAACAATTCCAGCTATACCATCAGAGTCGAGTGATACTGAACTTACTCCTGCTGTTACCAAAGCTTCTCTTAAACCATCTGCAATCGAACCTAAGGTATTTGCATCAGCTGTAAATGCTACAGTAGTTGATCCATTGTAGGCAACAGCATTGCTTGAAGTAAATACCGCTGAGGATGGTGTACCTTGTAAGACTACTGAAACTGTTGAAGCAGCTCCTACTACTGGTTCAGAAGCAGCATTTCTAGCTCCATCTGATATTGCTCTGACAACTTGCAAATTGTTTGCGTAACCTAAAAAGTTAGCAGCGGTGTACCAATCATCTCTAGTACTAGATGCATCAATTGTCGAAATTTTAGGGTATCCAAATTTTTCAATAAGATCTTTTTCAGATGAAACCGTTGTTACTTCTAACGCTGGACCCCAACAAAACTTACCAGCAAATCCTCCAATAGCAGTTGCTACTGCTGGAATAATGTTGGTTAGATCTTTTTCTACGATTTGCACACCTGGACTAACTAAAAATGCCATTGTGAAACTCCTGTAATAATTCTATACTTTATTTATTTTTCTCATTATTGAGTGACTTTTATCTTTCCATTATCAGCTGTTATATCTACAACAGCATCAAAAGCCATATCTTCAAACCCAGTTTTGAATCTGAAGTGGATTTTATCGTCTGTATCTGCTGGTTGATCATAATCAACAACAAACCTATCAAAGTAATTCATTGCAACTGAATCTGTATTTACTGTAAATGCTATAGTTCTTAGAATAGAAGTAAACGGTGATCCTTTTGCAATTGTAAACGTTCTTCTTATTATTTCTCCTCCTCCTAAACTATAAACATACCAGCTTATTTGTGTAGTCTGAGATAATGTACTTCCTGTTTGAGTATATTCTACTGTATTCAAATCAGAATCACTAGGAGAGGAAGAAGAGCTAGCTGCAGCTCCAACACCTAGTAAATTTTCTAATGTAATTATTCTTGAAAGATGACTTCCAGTCTCATTTTTAATTGCTGTAAGTAATGAATCACTATCAGATGGATCTAGTCTGTTAAGAGCTATTGTTCTAACTACTCTATCAGAATCATAATAATCCGAATCTTCTAATGAATTTAATCTTGGTTCAATTTGATTATATACTTCATTTCTTGTCCATAGCCTATCTGAATCAACATTAAACTCTAGAATTGCTAATCTTCTTTCTAAATCTTGTACTTTAAGTTCATCTGAATCCAATCTAGCTATTACATCATTCATATCTAATGTATCAGAATCTACATCTTTTCTAAGAAGTCTAATTTGTGTAGACTCAGAATCTAAATCAGATCTAAGCTTAACTATGTCAGACTCTGCTTGTAATACTTTCTCTAATAATCTACCATCTGAATCTAATGTACCAACAAGTTCTTTAATTGTACTTGCGTCGGAATCTGCATTTCTAGTAAGGTCAGATATTCTAAGAGCGTCACTATCTATTCTTCTAATAAGGTCTAGAGATACTGTCTGATCAGAATCAAGAGAAGCTTCTATAAGATCAACTTTTATTTGAAGAGCTTGTAATTTTGTAGAATCTGAATCAGTATCAAGTTTAAGAGCGTCTACTTCATTTCTCAACGTTGCTATTACACCTAAATCTGAATCAGTAAACTTAGAATGCTCATTAATCATATTTTCAACTTGATCAGAATCTAATCCGGAAACTGCAGCAATTCTATTATCTATTATACCTACAATATAATCTGAGTCAATTTCAACTCTAAACACACCTTCATAATCACTGTTCTCATCAAAATGAACAATGATGCCAGTCTGCGCCTCGACGCGGACCATCATAGGATAAAATTCAGAATCAAAATTATAAGCCATATATTATTTCTCTTTCAATATTTATTCTTCACCTACTGGAGGATCTGGAACGTTGCCTTCTTTAACCCATTCTAAATATTCTAGCCAGTCCATATTATCTGAATCTGCTGGAATACCTTTTCTTAGTTCTTCACTATGAACACCTCCAATTGAACCATCTTTTACTCTATATAATTGGTATTTTGCCATATTATAACTCCGCGTTAATTGCTAAAAAGGCTGGTAGATCTGTAGCAGTGGCGTCAAATTCAAGTAAAAATGCTCTAGCGGATGAAAAATTATTACTTGCAGTAGTTACACCTATATCCATTTGATTGCCTCCAGCCCAACCTGCATTATTAAACCCTGAAGGAACTCCGCCGCCACCAGCTCCAGTTACTCCAAAATAATCAAAGTGGGATAAATGACCATACTCAATAGTTGGATTTCCTCTAGGCTGAACCTCCATCCACCAAGCCATATTACCGTTAGAAGTAGACCACGGAACGCATTGACCTAGGCCAGCATAGTTTGCATTTCTATTATATCTTTGATAGTATCTTTTGCAACGAGTAGTCTCTATATCAGTAGGAATAAAATCAAATTCAGTTGCTATACTTCCTACTTCTAATTGACAACCGGTTAAATAAAAATCATTTGCAGTATTATCAAAGAAATTAACTTGATTAGATGTAGAAGTTAAAAGTCCAGATGAGTCTGCTTGCCAACCCTCTGCTCCGTTATCTCTATCTGGTCCATCCATTAAAACCCATATTACTCTAAAACCTAATCCTATATCATTATCTATTTCTCCACCTGACGCTTTTATTATACTTGCTGGATCTATATGAATTATTTTCTTTTCCCATGTACTAGCAGTATTAATAGTATATTCTTTTATGAAGTGCATGCGAGTTTGATCTGGTTTAAGAATAGCAAAACAATAAGTACCAGTCTTAGTAGACTTAACCCAAAATGATACTGTTAATGATTTAGCTCCCGAAGTTCCATAAGCAAGATGTTGTAGGTCTCTTCCTTCAATTCCTGTTTGTATATGTGCTAATTGACCATTTGCTAGTGATGTATCTACTGTAGTTACGTCAACTTTAAATGATGCAGGAAATCCAAGGCCAGCTGGAACATCAGTTGATCTTGCTAAGGTGCATGCACCATCAAAGGATGCGGAAAATCTCCATCTATCCATTATATAAGTTGTCGTACTGACACCGGTAAAGGCAGATGCACCTAGTCCGCTTTGCTCTAAAGCTAATCTTTGAGCAACGTTCATATCACCATTCATTAATAAGTTTCTGAACTTTTTTGAATCAGTTGTAATATTAGGATCAAGATTGATACCAGTTGCCTGTGATTTCATAGCTCTTGCTAAATGTAATGCTTTACTTGCCTTTCCCATCTCTTACTCTTTCGGATTATCTATTTTTATTTGAGCTATTTTAGCTCTCCATCCAGCTTCATCTTCATAAATCATCTCTAATTGTTCTTGCCAAGAGCCAAGTTGCTCGGCATAAGCTTTTTGTCTTTCAGCAACTACTCTTAAATTTCTTTGAGTAACACTACCACCGAAAACATATCCATCTGAATCCATTAGTGTAGCTCCTCTAAATCAAAGTAAACATAAGAACCTGTACCTCCAGCTCCTCTAGAAAATATTATTTCAACATCACACGTACAATTTAATCCTCCACCACCAGAACCACCACCACTAACTTCAACAGTTGTAGTCCACCCACTATGAGATACTGTAAAAGTTGGAGCTTGTGCTACTGAAACAATATTAGTAGTATTAAGAGTAGATGGAGTTGTACCATTATATTCAATTGAATACCATGAAATTTTAGATCCATTACCGTAAGCAGAAGTATGTCCAGCAGCTGCTAATTTAAGAAGTACAACCCCGTAAAAAGTAGCAGAACCAGGTGGTCCATCATTTCTATTATCTTTTAAAGTCCATCTTACAATATTTTCACCATTACCTGCACCTCTTCCGAGACCTAATAACATAAATGTGTTTTGATATTTGTAATTAGCTGCTTCTCTTTCAGATGAAATAGCGTCTTCACCATCGCCAATAATTATATTACTTCCTTTGTGTACTAAACCTTTGAAGCTGTGAGGCGCTTGGCCCATATCACTATCACCCGTATGTTGAAAATCATGAAAGACATGACGTTCCGGAGCAACTAACCCAGATGGCATTACTTTATATTTTGCATACAATCCCATTAATTTTCTTTCAACCTCCATCCGTAAGTTGCATTAAAGTATACTAAAGCAAAACCAGCATTGTCTGTATTAACAGTCATGTCATCTGAATCACCCATAATTCTATGACCGTTTCTTTTAACTGTGATAGGATATGTAGCAGCCATTCCTACCCCGTCTAATACTCTTACTTCATCTCCTAATGATGCGCTAGATGGTAATACTACAGATCTTGGCCAAGCTGAAGTATCTAAAATAATTTGTTGACCAGCAACTAATTGATACTCAGAATCTGTAGGAGCTGTCCATCCTGCTAAACCAGTAGAGACATTTTCATTAATAATACCTACAACCTGATCACTATCAAATCCATGAACAACTGTACCTACATATCTATAAATTTTTAATACGTCATCAGAATCTGGTGCTGTTCTTAATACAATAGATGAACCATTGGTTGCTGTATAGTCATCAGAATCATCAATCAATATACCGTTTAAGAATACCTGTATTTTTCCTACAGTATAAACTAACGAGTTGCCAAAATGATCACTACCACTAAACTCAGAATCTCCAGCAGAATGAGAACCTTGACCTACTTTATATACAAACTCTTTAGTAACAATATCTGCATTATTAGTAGCATGTGTAATAATTTGTACTACATCTTCTGAGTCAGTAGCTTCAGTTAATACTACTGATGAACCATTAGTTGCTGTATAATCTAAACTACCCCCTTCTGCTAATAAAATACCATTATTATAAACATATATGGCTCCTGCAGAATAAGAAAGTGTTTGTCCTGTATCATCAGTTCCGGTTATTACTGTAGCAGGCGCTGCTTGAGTAAATCTATATACTTTTGTAGTTAGTTGTAATTTATTAGCATTGAATACTCTTTGAACTGTATCTGAATCAAATGCTGCTACACCTTTTTGAATTACTAATGCATCATCAGAATCTGCAGATAAGTTTAGTACTACACTAGTACCGTTAGTTGCAGTATAATCATCAGAATCATTCAGTAGTACTCCATTTAAGAATACATTTATATTACCAACTGTATAAGCTAATGTTAGATTACTTCTATCAACCCCAGAAAATGATGTTTGTCCTTGAGTAGCTTTATACTTAAAGGTAGTAAGACTTAATTGTTGAGAATTAGGTCCACCGTTGAGCAAAGTATTAACATCAGTTCTCAGACCAGCTATTGCTGTAGACTCAGAATCAAGATCATTTCTTAAATCAGCTACAACTTTTAGATCAGAGTCTGTAACTCCGGCTCCGCCTCCGCCTCCGCCGCCTCCAGATCCGCTTGAATTAGCACTATCAGAATCTTGTTCAGCTCTTAACTGTCTAATAACTGCTATTTCTGAATCTAAATCATTTCTTAGATCAGCTACTACTTTCAAATCTGAATCGGTTAAACCAGCTCCAGCATTTTCAGAAATCATAGAAGCTATTTGATCTGAATCGAAACCTTGTTTACCTATTCTAATGGTACCAACCATACCACCATGAACAGTACATTGATATACTAATGATTCAGGTGCATTCATAGGCACTACAAATTTTACTAATCCTACTTGAGCGCCATTATTTGTTACACCATCTGAGTATGCTGAACCACCACTTGATAATCTAATTTGGAATGGATGACCTGAAGCATTAACTATAAAGTTATATGTATGACCTCTGTTCAAATATAATGTTGGATTGTTAACTCCTGTAGGGAAACCATCACCAGTAAACGTATAAGCAGATGCACCACTGTTAGCAACATTAAACGAAACATCCATATCAGTTCTTACAGATTGTATAGCAGTTTCGTCAGAATCTAATCTTGCAGTTAATGAAGTTTCAAGACTACTTAACTGAGTTCCAAGAGCCTGAATTTTTACCTCATCAGAATCTAGTCTAGGAGCTAATGTACTTTGTAATGCTTGAATTGCAAGAGAGTCAGACTCTGCATTCTGTTTAATAATTACAATTGCAGCTGCATCTGATTCAGCATCTCTTCTAGTCTCTGCTAAATTAAGTGACTCTGAATCTGTAGATGCTATTAGTAGCTGTATTCTAGCTGTCTCTGAATCAAGACTAGTCATTACGGAATTAATTCTAGTAGATAAAGCTTGAATAGCTATTCCATCAGAATCAACATCATTTCTTAAAGTTGCGACAACAGATAAGTCTGAATCGTTAGTTAAATCTGAATAATTTGCAAGTCTAATCCAGTTACCACCATGAGCAAAATAACCTGCACCAGTAGCATGAACATGAGCAAACATACCATGATAAGTAGTTGCGTTAGGTAAATCTACTAAATTTGCATACACATTAGCAAATAATACTTTATTTCCATCTCCATCTATATCACCAGACATAGTACCACCAGCTAAAGGTAATCTAGCTGATATTGCTATTTCATCAGAGTCTAATCTTGCTTTCGCTGATATTGCGCTAGCTTGTAATGCATTAATAGCTGTAAAGTCAGAATCAAGATCATTTCTCAAATCTGCCATAACTTTAAGATCTGAATCTCCTAATGCGCCACCTGACAAAGTAGTAATTTGAGCTTGTAAAGACTGAAGTACTAACTCGTCAGAATCAGCTCTTGATTCTAAATTAGTTATTCTACCACCGTATGCATTTTGAGTAGCTTGAAGAGTTGCAACTGTACCGTTGATAGTTTGTACTTTAGCCGATTCTGAATCTACTCTAGCCTCTAGAAGGGTTATACGACCACCTTGAGAGTTAGTAGTAGAGTTTAAAGTCTGTATACTATCAAAGTTAGATTTTATTCTAGTATTAAAATTACCAAAGTCGGAATCTAAATCATTGCGCAAGTCAGCTACAACTTTAAGATCAGAGTCAGTTATACCAGTACCTGAACCTCCTCCAGAACCTCCAGAGTTAGCGCTATCAGAATCTTGCTCTAATCTAAGTTGATTTACTTGTTCTTGAATAGATTGAAGTTTAGTTTCATCTGAATCAGATCGTGCTTCTAACGTAGCTAATCTACCATTTTGAACAGTTTGAGTTGACTGTACTGCAGAAACGCTACTATCTATACTAGAAAGTCTAGAGTTAATTCTAGCACTCTCAGAATCCATATCTGTTCTAATAGCTTGAATACCGCTACTATCAGAATCAAGATCATTTCTAATTAAATTTATATGAGCTGAATCTAAATCTGCTTGAGTTTTAAGAGCTTGAATAACTGTAGTATCGCTATCAGCATCTCTTCTTAATTCTGCTATAGCTATCTGGTCTGAATCTGCATTTGATAATAACAGTTGTATTCGTGCAGTTTCTGAATCTAATAAATCTTTAGTTACTAAGTTATGCTCTCTGAACATATTAACTACTTCTTCAGAATCAACCATAGTCAATACAAAATCTGAGTCAACTTTTCCTAAGTTATTATTTACGAAATTAATTATAGTTACAAAGTTTTTAGTTACGGACTCCATAGTTCTATCAGAGTCATAAAACCACCCGTGTTCACCTCCCATATTAAAGACTTCATCTGAGTCTACGAAAACATCTTTAAGAGCTGAATCTCCTGCCTTAATAATTGTTTGTACAACTGCATCCGAATCATAAGTTGCTGTAGTATTAAGTCCTTTTTGAACTGTTGCAATTACCAGATCTGAATCATGAAAAGGATTAGAACCAAAAGCACCTGTAGCTGAAAAATGTTCAAATATATTATTAGGTGATGAGTTTTCTCCTCTTACAAATCTTTTTAAACCTAATAAAGAACCACCATCGGAATCTGATTCTTGCTTTAATCTAGTAATATCTTGTGCATGGTCAGAGTCATTATCTTTCATTAACCCAAAAATTCTAGTTTTAAGAGCTGAAACTCTACTATCTTCTGAATCAATTAGGTTATTAATAGTAACTATTTTAGAATTAACTGCAGCTATATCTGAGTCATGACCTTTAAATTTATCTTGATTAGATGCGTAATCAGAATCAAACCTAGAGTTAATAGTACTTATTTGTCCATCTATATAAGTACGGAGAGCTTGTATAGCTATACTATCTGAATCAGCATCATTTCTTAAAGTAGCAACAACTGCTAAGTCTGAATCAGTTATACCCGCTCCACCGCCACCAGATAGAGCAGCAATATTAAGATTTTTAAGTATTGTAGCTACAACAAGATCAGAGTCATAGACTAAATGTTTATTAGAAGCAATATAGTTAGTAACAAATGTTTCCACGGTGACCTGAGGGTCACCGATTTTCATAGTTGTAATGCCTCTTAACTCACCAGTGTGAGCGTTGTACGTAAATCTTTGCGGCATATTATTCCTCTAGAGTTTTATTATTTATTGTTATAGATTTATAGTTTTATAAACATCTTCATACCAATTTGGTAGTTCAGGTTCACGTTCATCTACTACAGTCCATAAATCTCCTGTGTTGTCCATTACTCTTTCATTCATAACAGCAAAAGTTTGAAAACCTAATGGCATATCATCATCTAATTCATCTAGTTTATCTTTGTAAATAGCTTCAGAAGGATTAGTTTCTGTCATTTCTTTCCAATAATCGGATTCTACACACCATCCGAAAAGGACCATACACATAACTAAATCATCATTAGTACCTGGTTCAGCAGCAAAAGCAGCGCTAGCATTATCATTCTTTCTTGTAAAGGTAGTCATTTCAACATATATTTCATAATCTGTAGTTAAAAGTTTATCTGTTTCGATTAAACTTTTAAAATTAGAACAACCTTTAGTTTTTACTGAAGCGCTAGTAGTAACTCCTAATTTAGCTCCTATACCTTCTCCTAATACAAATCCTGCTCTACCCTTTGTAACAGTTTTAAGCAAGTTATCATATTCAAATTCGTTATGTAAAGAATTAACAACTTGAGCTCCAACATCATTAGCTTCTACTAAGATATGAGCGTTATTAAAAAATGTACCTATATTAGTTAAAAATTGAGGGTATATCATAGGTGTTACAGTATTAGATCTATATTTAGCTACTACTTTATAAGGTAAACTAGTCACATCAAATACAACGAAAGCAGAGTAATCTAATCTTAAACCTCTAGCACAATCAACTGTAATAAGATATTTGTGATCTTCTTTAGGTTCTTCATAAAAATCAACTTCGTCCTTCTTACGGATAGGATTTGTAAAAGACATATTAGCAAGTTTTGAAGGTGATATAAGAGTAGAAGCTGAACCAATAAATTGAGTTTCAAATTCTTGTCTAAATTGATCTTCTGAAGTGTTAGCTATCTGTTGTTGTTTCCAATCTTCATCTCTTCCTGGTACATCCCACCAATTTATTTCTATAGGCTTAAAAGCAGATCTTTGTTCTTGAGCTTCCATCCACATTTTATAAAAATGGTTCATACCTTTAGGAGTAGAAACTACTATCATCTTAGTATCTGAACCCGAAGATATAGTAGGATAAACTGATCGGAAAAAATCCTCAGCATCATGAGGAGGAACAAAAGCAAATTCATCTAAAAATAATAAAGAAAAAGACATACCTCTAGCTGCTGATCCTGAACTAGATGTAGCAACTATTCTAGATCCGTTTTCTAAATTAATAGATCTTTTATTATAAGTTTCAACTCCTTGTTGTAGCCAAAAAGGTAAACTTTCATAAGCTAAAGATAATCTTCCTAATAACTCTTGAGCTAATTCTCCTTTATTTGCAAGTATACCAACATTTTTTCCTTGATTAAAAAGAACATACCATAAGATAAATGCTACACTTGTAGTTGATTTACCACACTGTCTTGGTAGTTTACAAATACTAAACCTGTTTTCTTTAAAACTATTAACCATTTTTTTCTGAAAACCATAAAGAGTAAAAGGAATAGTACCAAAATCAACTGACATTATTTTTACATATGTCTCAGCAAAATATATAGGATCTTCCATACATTTTTTATATTCTCTTAATTGTTCAGGGGTATATTCTAAATTAGAATGAGGTGCTTTTACATTAGGGTTACCTAAATAATGAGACGCACCTGTAGGATTTCTTTCGAATAGTTCCGGATGTGAATCTTCCGTTGGCGCATCTTTATAAGTTCTATGATCAGCTAACCAGGATAATAAATCTTTTTTAGATTTAACTAAAATATTACCAAAAGTTTTCCAATCTTTATGAAGACTAGAATCATAATTTTTTTTGTAAATTACGTTGTAATTGCTCATTCTTTACCTAAAAGCTCTAACAAATCCTTAGTATTTAATTTAACATTTAAGTTATTATTAGTGGTTACCTTTTCTTTATTTGGATTGCTTAGCTTTTCGGTTCGTAGTTGATGTTCCATCATCTTCTGAGCTATATCACTTAATGCACTAGCAGTACCTGTTGCTACTTCAATAGCCCTTGGATGCTCTGACTCTTGAGCTAAAGTAACTGCTGCATCTAAAATATCTTGTAATCGTTCAGCGGAAGCATATAACAATTCGCGTGAATAAGTATAATCGTCTTGTCTGTTTTTAGTTATTTTCTTTAATTCATTCTCAATAACAGACACTTCTTGAGAAATATTCTTCTCACTCATAAAATAATCTCCTGTATATCTATAATAAGTAAATAATTAGAAGCTTGTTTTACGAACGAGAAGCTACTCTCTATTATTATTTATCAATTATGGCGTTATTAGGTATTTACATTTCATATATCATCCTTGCTACCATAGGAGCTACCTTTGGTTTACATAGGTATTGGTCTCATAAACAAGGTAAAAGAAGAGTTTGGTTTGAATGGTTAAGTCTTTTTTGTGCTTTACCACTTGGTGTATACAAGCCTTTAGGTTGGATAGGAATACATAGATTACATCACAAATATTCTGACACTATATTAGATCCTCATTGTCCTGATCATAAAGGATTAAAAGTTTTATTTTCAGATTTTTCTGATTCTAAAGTACCTTTATCTCTTGTTAGAGACATAATAGTTAATCCAAGAATACAATTTTTTCAGAGATATGGCAAGTACTTTATTTGGTTTTTTATTTTATTTACTCCTTATTTTATTCTATTAGGTTATGCAGGAATAGGAATACTTAACTATTTTGGACATAGTAAAGGTACTGCAGTAAATAAATGGTATATTAATATTTTAGCACCTTTCGAAGGCAATCATAAGGATCATCATTCATGGTAAAACCATTAGTAGAACCGCTACTTAAATTTCATTGGAATGTAAATAAAGATAGTCTTACTTCTGCCGTCAAAATATTTAGAGAAAGTTTAAAACCTGAAGATTATATAGCTCCTGATAAATTAATATCTATACCGATTAATAGAGTACCTACTCCTAATGATTGCCATGGTTACTACAAGTATGATGATGGAGAAGATATTACTTTTTATTATGTAGATGATACCGGGGTAAGAATAAGAACAGTATTTAAATCAGCAGAAGGTAGTTTAGTTTCTCCTGATTTTCATAATGTTTGGTTTGAAAAGCATAGAGGAAAACCAGTTGTAGAGTATATTATGTTTCAAATGGATTCTTTAGCGAAAAAACTATCTATTGAAAAATATTTAGTAAGATGCTTAATATTAAAACCAAACAATTATCTATCATGGCATAAAGATGGTGAACTAGTTAAAGCCTCTGTAAACTTTCATATAGGTGAAAGTAGAGACCCTGTAACTTTTTGGCCTGATATGGAATACACATATGATACAGCATTGTTGAATAATCAACATTTTCACAAAGTAGATAGTGTATCAACTGAAAGAGTAACACTAAAGTTAATTAGTTTAAGTAGTTCATATAAAGAATTATATGATAGGATAGTAAGTAATGATCTCGAAATATATTGACTTAGATAAAGATCTTTTCAATCGTCTGCTTAAAGATTTAGAAAGACCTTTATTTTTTGCTGAATATTATGCTAATAATTATTATAAGCCTGATGGTATTGATTCTCATTTTAAGATCAACATTCCCCTACCTCTCGGACAAGAGCACAGAGTAAAAGTAAAAGATCTGCCTGCAAAAGGTTACCATTATAACGAAAAATATTCTAATGATATGTGGGATTCATATAACGATATTCCTAACGGTAATCCTCATGCTATTTTAGTTTCAAAGATTAAAGAAGAACTACCTGAGTCAATTAGAGATATAATTAAACTTATAGTAAACAAAGAAGGTTATATAGGTTATAATAGAGTAACATGCACACTTGCATGTAAAAGTAAAGATTTTAAGTTAGTAATACATACTGATAGGTCAAGTCCTAAATTTACAAAAGGTATTAGATATCATGTTATTGTAAAGTCAAATGAGGATAACTATCTTTGTGATGTTGATGATTATGATGGTAACGGTTTAGTCGAACACAGAATGGATGCTGGAACAATATGGACTCTTGATTCAACAACTCTTCACTATGCACATAACAAAAGTACTTCTGAAGGAGGTGTGCATCTTATTATAGATTTTATGGAGTAAGTATGAAAAAGCCAAAAGAAATACCTGTAGCAAAGGTACATGATATAAAACTAAAAGATATGAGTAACGAAGAGATTCGAAGATGGGCAGGTATCTTACCATATGATAATATAGTTGTATTAAGAAATCAAGACTTAAGTAAAAAAGATTTAGCAAGAGTTTATAACTCAATAGGTAATACATTAAAGACTGATGAATTTTTCTGTGATAAAGAATATCCAGAACTAATGAGAGTTACTAACGAAAGAAAAAATGATGAGAAAATAGGAATTTTTGCTGATAAAGAACTTGATTGGCATAGCAATGGAAATGGGAGACCTAGTGGAGAAGAATGTTGCGTAGGTTTGTATTGTGTTAAGCCAGGTAAAAATAGTGTGACTAGTTTTTGTGATACAAGAGCAGCGTATGAAGATCTTAACCCTGCTCTTCAATTAGAACTTAGTAAAATAAAATGTTTATTTAAATTTGAAAACAATACATTTTATGACTTAGATGAAGATGATAAAGAGTTAGTTATGTTTGAAAATAGAGGTGAATATGCTAGAGGTACTGTAAAACCTTTAGTTTATACTCATCCGTTTGATAAGAAGAAGGGTCTTTATTTTACCTTTCATTATATACAAAAAATGTACAAAGTGCCAGAAGAAAGGCAAAAATTTTTAAAAGAGTTTTTATTTGATCATGTATTTCAAGAAAAATACATATACCATCATGATGACTGGCAACCTGGAGATCTTATATTTATGGACCAGTTTCATAGTATACATAAACGTAATGCAGTAGAAGGTGATAGGTTTATGTATAGAACAACTTTGGATTATACACATGTTTACAACACCAGTGAAAATAATTAATGCTGATTTTGATATTAAAGAAATAGAAAAAAGCTTAAAGAAAAATTTACATAAAGCTGATATTGTAGGTATAGAATCAAGAGATGATTATTACTATAAAGTTAATTTTGATTTCGCGAATATTTCAGAAAAGTTAATAGAATATTCAAAATCTTTTTTAACTGAACTTGGTATGAATGATGAATTAGAAATTGACGTATGGGGTAATTATTATCCTGGTATATGTGTATGTGGAAAGCATAATCATTTAAGAAGAAATGTAGTGCTATCAGGTATACTTTATGTCAAACCAGACTCAGGAATAACTCGATTTTTTGATCCTATGGCTGAATGGCATGATCAGTTTGGTTACTGGAATATAAGAAAAGGAATAAATGAGTATTCTCCTATACCTAATGTTTTAATTTTATTTCCTCCTTACTTAGTTCATGATGTTGTTATGTTGTCTAACCGTGAAAGAATAACAGTAGCATTCGATGTTAAAGCTAAATAAATCTCAAATTCATATAATAAAAGAACAGTTGTATAAAGCATACAAACAAACTGCTGACAAAGGTCATAGAAATCTTAACTGGTTTGATACTTTAATAAATGATCCTTTTAATAATAACAAGTATACTAACTGGTATGTTATTCCAGATGTTGCTTTTGCTACAGTACAAAAATATAATAATAGTCAAAGATTATTAACTAGGTTTTTTGAATTTGGTTGGTTTGCAGTTCATCCTAGAAGTAAGATAGTTAAAACTCCTGCAGTGGAAATACTTATTAAACAACTTGAAGATTATAAAGAAGGGTTTATAAGCTTAGAGTATCTTAAAAGAAAAAAACTAGTTAAGGAGATGGCAGATAGATATAAAATTTTTACTGGTTTAGAATGGAAAGTACCGGAAGGAATGCATCAAACATGTGAAGCAGATTGTGCACAATGTTGGCAAAATATTACATATACAGGAGTTAAACCTAATCTAAAATCTATATCATATGATGAATGGAAACAAAGATATGAATCCTAGATTTACTTATGTACCTGAATTAAATCTTAAAGAAAGTGAAAGAACTTATCTCAAAAATTATTTTATAGATAAAGACAGAGTTACGTTAAACAATTTTACACAAATTCCAAATCAACCTAATCCAATATTTTATTGGTTAAAAACTAAAGACTATATTATAGATTATTATGTTAGTTTATTACAAGATATTATGCAAATAAACGAATCAAAAACTATTTTTGTAGTACAAAAACCTGGTAAAAATTTACGTCCTCATATTGATATGGAATCTCAAGAAAGACATATGAGAGTATGTTTATTTAATTTTCCTTTATTTTTACCATGTAATATACCTACTGATTGGTACGAAGGGACTGAAAAGGTAGCAGAGAGATGGTTTGAGGAAGACCATACAAAAATTATAGATAGAACATTTTATAATAATGGAGAGACAGTTTTACTTAATACTAAACATATTCACGGAGCTAACAATAAGAGCAATAACTGGAGAGTATTTTTTCAAGTTACGTTTGATGAAATATATGAAGAAGGTGTAAATAAATATTTAAGATGGGCGAACAGATAAAGTTTAAAAAGCAATACGAAGATCGCTTCGCAGAGCTTGATCATGATGATATTGGAATGAGAAAAATTCTGGATAGAATTTTCAAATATAAAGTTCAACCTCATTTTGGTGACCATAGTTTAATTGGTATAGGTCATGACCAACAAAAGATATATCATATTTGTTATGATTGTAATATAGAACTATGGAGTAAAATTTTTGAAGTAGTTAAAAGATTAGGTGAAAGATGTAAAGTTAACTTAGACTGGGATGCTATTAAACATGTGACTAAGTTTACTTATATTTGGATGCCTCCTGGAGGTTCATTAAAACCGCATGTCGCTCACTCACTAAGAGCATTCTCAGCATTTAATATTCCACTTAGAGGTATAACTAAGTTAGATATGTATGATGATAACCTTAACCATTTACGAACTGAAGAATATACCAATCCATATTTTTTAAATGTATATAAGCCCCATGGAGTAGAGAACGATTGTAATCAAGAAAGATTAATCTTAAAAACGCATATGCAAGTTGTACCTATGCAAATGTTAATGGACAGTTATAAATCAGATCAGACAATAAGTCCTTTTAATATTGAAATGCCCTGGTTAGGAAGAAAGACGGGTGAACTTTGAACGATTGTCTTATTTCAAAAACTAAGAGACAAAGAGTATCTGGTACTGGTCCTAGAAGAGCTAAGTTAGTTCCTTATGCAGATCTTGGATCTTTACATTTTAGTTTAATTAAAAAATTAAACGATATTGCTGATAAAAATACTGGTAATGATTTAGGATCCGATAACTACAATATAAGTAAGCAGTGTAACTTTGACGAAGTTTTTAACGCTCATTATAATTACAGACAAATACTTTTACAAACAACAGAGATAGAAAATACAGTTAATGAATATAATTATTGTAACTGGATAGAAGATATCTCAATTCCTGATTTTAAAAACGTATATAGATTTAGAATAAGCGAGATGCAACCACAACATGAGTTAAAGTATCATATAGATGCCGATACTTCAGTTATTTGCAGAGCTCAAATATGTCTTAATGATAATGATAGTATATTTCAGTTTAAAGACAAAGAACAAATTCATACATTGCATATGATGAAAAATCATATGTACTTTATTAATACGGGTTGGCCTCATAGAGTAGTTACTGGTAAAGATATAAGGAGAGTTGCTATCTTTGGTTTTAGTTTTGAAGATTATATAGGTAAAATAAATTTAAATGTATGATTATTTTTTACGAATACCTGAAATGGATATTTCAGAATTACAAAGAAAAAGAATATATGAATATTACAAATCTTTACCTACTGTAGATAAAGTATACGACTGTAATAATAATTTTAAAAAAATTAATTTCAATGAAGATATAAATGACTTACAAAATAGATTAAAAGTAGAAAATAGATTCTGTTTTGTTTATCAAAAGCCCGGAATAAAAATTAATAGACATAGAGACTTAATTGAAAATAATAGAAATACAGTTATAACTATTCCTATTACTGCGCGTATAGGAACTAATTGGTATGATGATAGCGAAAGACTTATAGGTATATCTGATTATTCCGAAGGATCATATATTATTAACGTAAGAAAGTTGCATGATGTTCACAATACTGAAAACCATGAAAGAGTAATGTTACAATTTATGATAGATGAAAGTTTTGATAGCGTTATAAAGAAATATAAAGAAGGTATGTTATGTCACACTTTATCGTTATAGGCTATCCAAGAACTGGTACTACTTCTGTTGTTGATATGTTACTTAAAAAACATGGCCACTATAATAATTTTGTACAAGATCTTAAGTACAATGGTGTAGAAAAATGGTTTGCTTCAGATAAGAGCGTAGCTAAGATGCATACTCATAGAGAGTTTAAAATGTATGGTCCTCATCTTCAAAAAATTATTGATAGGACAGATAAAGTTTACTATACTAAACTTAGAAAAGATTTAGCTGCTCATCTTATAAGCTATCTTTGTATATATCTTTGTCGTTTAGACGATCAAGCCGATCCAGTTTGGCAACTTGATTTTAAAGTAGAGTTTCCTATAACTAACAAAGTTGCAAAAGAACAAATGTATAGATTAGCTGACGCTATGATAGGTTTGAAACCTAAATTAGAAACTTATAAATGTTTACCCTGGAAAGATTCTCAAACTATTGATGTTTTTTCTGGTGAGTGTCCTATACATGTAAATAGCTGGAGTAAATATTTAAATGAAGACTATTTTGTAGATCCGGATAAAGTTAAAGAGTATAGTATTGAATATTCTGATATGTTAAGAAATGAAGGAATAAGTTAATGTGGCCATGTGATTTAGATAGAATCTTATTAGAACTTCAACCTTTAGAACATTTATTTGATAATCAAGGTCAAATATTATTACAGTTTCCTGAACAATATGATAAATGGTCTGACTTTATGTCCTGGAATGAAAAGAAAAAACAATGGCATCCTGTTGAGGGTTTAAAAGAACAAGACTTTACAAAATTTGCATATCCAGATAAAATGCCATATACAAAGACTATATTAGAAGATCTAAGAATGTATAGAACAAGAGCTATGAATCTAAGAAGCAAAACTTGTTATTCTTATCACAAAGATCCTACAAGAAGAATCCATATACCATTAGTTACTAATGAAAATTGTTTTATCATAGTAGATGATATTATAAACAGATATCCTGCTGATGGAGGTTATTATATTGTCGATACTACAAGAAAACATACAGCAGTAAACGCATCCTGGGAAGAAAGAATTCACCTAGTAGGTTGCTTTGATGAGTAGCATTACTCTAATAGCTTTACCTCCTAGAGGTCTTGGCTCTGGTGTAAAAGCACCTAGTGCTGCTTTAGGTCATATAGTTCCTACACTTACAAAAGATAATATTAAAGCAGTTTGTTATGATATGAATATAGATATATTTGAAGACAAAGGTGCAGAATGGTATGAAAGAGCTCTTACTTGGGGTGAAACTTTCGGTGAAGTTGAAAGTGAAATAGAACCTGAGTTTATAGAATATTTAAAAAGTTATATTACAGAAATAAAAACTGAATGGGTTGGTATAAGTGTTTTTAGTGTAAACTCTGAATATATTGTACCTATAGTATGTAAACATATTCGTAATTTATCAAACGCTAAAATAGTAGCAGGTGGTTATGGTTGTAATCCTAAAATAGGACCTAAGTGGAAACAAGAAGGTCTTATTGATCATTATATACTTGGAGAAGGTGAGGGGTCGTTAAACAGTCTTATACTAGGAGAAAAACACAATAGTATAGATGGTATTGAAAGACACGAAGTAGAAAACTTAGACGAACTACCTATACCTGACTACTCTTTATTTGTAAGAGGTAATAACAAAAAGAGAGACTTTACTATTACTGCATCTAGAGGTTGTGTAAGAAAATGTACATTTTGTAATGTTCCTAATATTTTTCCTAAATTTAGATGGAAGAAAGGTGAGAAGATTGCTGAAGAAATGATAGATATTATTCATAAGTACAATCCTGATAATATTTTATTTTCGGATAGTTTAATAAATGGTAATATGAAAGAGTTTAGAAAATGGACTAGACTTATGACGGAATATTATGATAAGAACCCTGACGTAAGAATAGTTCCATGGGCTGCTCAATTTATATGCAGAAATAGTAATGCTATGTCTAAAGAAGACTTTGACTATATAAAAAGATCAGGTTGTTTTAATTTACAAATAGGAATTGAATCTGGTTCGGAATCAGTAAGAGAACATATGGGTAAAAAATTTAATGATAAGGATATGTACTATACATTAGGTGAGCTAGCTGAGAGAAATATAGATGTAGTTCTATTAATGATTGTAGGTTATCCTACTGAGACAGAACAAGATCATGAAGATACAGTTACTTTTTTAGAAAACGTTAATGACTGGTTCGGTCATAAATCTAAATTTATAGTTAATCTTAATGTTATGAAGTTACTAAGTAATACTCATATTATTCATCAAGCTGAGTTATATAAATGGAATAAAAAGCAAACTGATTTTATTAGTGTATTAGGAACTGATTGGATAGATAGAAAGGATAGATTTTTTGAGTTATATGAATTAATTGAGTTGAGTAAAAATCTTATACAAGCTCATCCTAATCCGGAAAAATATAAAATGCTCAAAAAATATGATAGAGTTGTATGATAGGTATAACAGGACATACTTCAGGTATAGCTAAACACATTTTTGATAACTATAACTGTAAAGGATTTAGTAGATCTAATGGTTATGATATTAACAACAAAATAGATAGATTTAGAATAATAAACGAGAGTAGAGGTTTTGAGATGTTCATAAATTGTGCACACAATAAGTATGGACAAACATTATTGTTAGAAGATTTTGTAAAACGTAATCCTGATATGAAAGTAGTAAATGTAGGATCAAGAGTGACAGAAATAACTTTACCTCCTACTCATAATCATCTTATAGATTATCAAAAGCATAAACTATCACTCAAAGCAGCTTGTGAGAAATATGGATATGAATATGTTTGGTTTGGATATGTTGCTACTGAAAGAGTTAAAAGAGAACTACCACATGTTAGTAAAATAACTATTGAAGAAGCTGTAAATGCTATCTTAGAAAGCTAGTACAACCAACTTTAGTCATTCCTGGTTTCATTTGTCCTGTACAATGAATATTATATGAGTTAAAAACTATAGCAGTTCCTACCTTCCAATCAAATATATTACCTGATAAACCGTAATAAAAATCTGAACCGTATGGTAAATGTTCTAACAAATTATCAGGGCAAGGTTTATTTGTTAAACCTTTAACACCTGGAGTATCACACATTCTTTTTCTTATAGCTGGGTTACCATGAAATTCTCTTTTAGAAATATAACCACACCAAGTAGCAGCTTTCTCTTTATATGTTTGATCAAATACTATTAATTTTTGATCTGGATCTTCACATATTAAAGGTACTACTATATTAATAGTATTTTCATAATCAAATATATCAACGTGAGGGTAATATGGATGTTCATGAGAAAAATAATTACCTGCGTTAAATCTTTCATAATCAAATTCTCTAAACATTGCTTTTTGAAATAGGTATTTGTCATAACAAACAAGATGCATTAGACCATTTTCTTTTGCATCTTGTATATAATTATTTTTATTTTTATTCCAATAATCTTTAAATAAACGAATAGAATTTTCGCTTACTTTTATCGCATATGGTTTCATTATAAATCTTCTATAATTACATGTTTATTAAATGATGGAAATCTAAAATTAGGATCTTTGTGATGTTCTAATCTAGATTTATTTTTGCCGGGAAAACCTACTCCCATAAGTAGTAAAGGTTTTTCATCACCTAATATTTTTCCAACTGTTTTAGTATCAAAACACTGACAACAACCAGTCTTATAACCTAAAAGATTAGCTGCTAATGTTAAGTATCCTGAACCTACTCCTAAAGCTATATCAGCATCGTGTTTATATTCTCCCTTAATTCTACCTTTAGAATATTCTTCCGTAGTTCTAGTACCCTCTGATGGGTCTCTATCTTCAACAAAAGCAACTAATAAATTAGCTAAAGTTTGAGGATTAGTAGTTGAGGCTCCTGATTCTAAGTTATATACAAACCCGTCAGTTGCTTCATGTATAGCTTCTATTTTTTCTCTATCTTGTATAAAGATAGCTTTATAAAATACTCTATTTTGTTTTGATGAACATTCGGTTACTGATATCTTCATAGTCTTGATATCTTCTTCAGGTATTTTTTTATCTAGATCCCAGTTACGTTGACATCTTTGTGATGCTGTTATGCTTTTTTCTAAAAATCTGTTAAAGCTCATTGCAGACCTCCCGTCGTTAATGTATATAAATATTTATATGAGTTGGCAGATAGATAATTTAACTCTTGTTCTCGATATTACTACCCATTGTAATGCTAAATGTCCACAATGTTCAAGAACTAATGAGTTCGAAAAAGGCTTACCAAAAGTAGATTGGTTACCTTTGACTCATGTTCCTTTAGATGATCTTAAAAAATATTATACTAAAGAAGAACTTAAACTTTTTGCAAAAGTTAACATGTGTCCTTCTTGGGGTGATCCAATGATGCATCCTGATATTTTTAACATAACAGATTATTTTCTAGAAAATATATCCGATAAAAAATGGTACAAAATAACTACCAACGGTTCAATGAGAGATGAAGATTTTTGGTTTAAATTTGGATCTCTTGCTCATAAACATCCAACTAAAAAATTCTTGGTAACTTTTGACGTGGATGGTATAAACCAAGAGATGCATAGTAAGTATAGAAGGAATACAGATTTATCAAAAGTATTAGCAAATATGAAAGCCTTTTCAGAAAACGGTAAGTCCTTTGTAAGATCTCAAAGTGTCATTTTTAAACATAACCAAGACTACATTGACGATATAAGAGAGTTAGTTAAACAGTATGGTAGTACAAATCATACGTGGATCAAAAGTAGAAGATTTGTAGCAGATCCTCAAACAGAAAAATTAAGACCTTCTTTTTTTATAAACGAAAATGGAGATGCTGACTATCTTGAATGGGCTGATAAAGAGTTTGAAAATGACTATTTAAACCATTATAATGATGAAGATATAGGTGAAGAGGTAAAATGTAGATGGGCAATGTCTAATACTATAGAAGTAAATTTTGATGGTCAAGTACATCCATGTTGTTTCTTAGGTAATCCTAGTCCTTTTACAGCTAACATAATAAAACACCATGAAGTAATGAAAGCATATAATCTAAAAGAAAATAATATTAAGCATAATTCATTAACTAATATTATACAGAACAGATGGTTTAGTAAGCAGCTACCTGAAAGTATAAAATGTAATCCTACTTTGCAATGTGTTAATAATTGTAGCACAAAAAATATACCAAGAAAAAATCAACAGTTAAGATCTAATGAAAAATTATGAGAACTATAGTATGCATGAAGTGGGGCGATAAGTATGATGGATATGAATCTAAGTTATATGACACATTAAGATATCAATGCGATAAGTTTGTATGTGTTACTGATAAACCTATTAACGATTATGACATTATTCTTCCTAAAGACTACGAAGGTCATGATTGCTTTACAGTAGAAAAACTATTATTGTTTAACGAAGATAAGATTGGTCTTGAAGGAGACGAGTTTTTATTCTTTGACTTAGATGTTCTTATTCATCACCCTGTAGATAGATTATGGCACTTACCTATGGATAAACCTTATCTTATAGAAGGATATTGGCAAAATCCTGATAATTTTAGAAAGAACTTTGGTAAGAATGGTCAAGGTACAAAATATAATTCATCTTTAATAAGATGGAATAGAGGTCAATGTAAACCAGTTTATGAACAATTCACAAATAATATGGAGTACTTATCATATGTTTATTTTAGTTTAGATAATTATTTAATACACAAGTGGTATACTAAAGAGTTTTTCAATACATTTCCAAAAGGAATTGCTTACAGCTGGTATAAAGGAAATGTATTTCCTGATGATATGGAAACTAAAATATTTAGAGAAGATCATATAATATGTATGTTTAATAATTCTGAATATGATGATGGTATAGATAATACAGAGTTAGAAAATATGACTGATATAGAAGAGTTAAAAGATCATTGGAGAATATAGATACTATTTCAAACTGGATGAACTCATATTATACTACTCTAAAGTCTCATCCTTTCTTAGTAGATAGATTAAAACATTCGTTTGAGATATCTCAATTACAAAGTAAAAAATGGATAAGTGATAAGCTATCTACTACTGATTTACATTTTACAAATACAATTATTATAGGTGGTTGGTACTGTCATGTATTAGCTGATATACTAAACCCGTTTACTAATTATATGTGTAATTATGAAACTGATCCCGACGCAGTAAAAATTAGTAAAAGATTTAATAGACATATAGCTGATAAGTTCACTTCAAGATTTGTCGATCTATATATGGATAATCTTAATAAAGAGCACGTATCTAAAGGAAAAATTGATTTAGTAGTAAATACCTCTTGTGAACACATGTATCCTTTTTATATGTTAAGAGAAAAAATAGAAAATCAAATTAATTCTACTCCTTTGTATGTCTTACAATCTACTGATGAAAAAAAATATAGAGATCATATCAATACAGTAAAAAATGTTGATGAGTTAATTGAACAAGCAAAAATTACTAGAGTTTGGTATAAGGGATCTAAAGTATTAGCTAATGGAATGAATAGATTTATGGTAATAGGTAAATGAATAATCTTATTTTTTCTATGTACTTTAAATTAGAAGATGAAGAGCTTGATAAAGAAGATTATGAAAAAAATATTTTTTCAAGAGATCAACAAGACTATTATCAGTCTCATTTAATACTTAATAAAATAAGTTACAGTAAATTTAATAACTGTGATTTTATATTATTTGATCAACAAGATGATTTAGAAAATTTTTCTAAGCAATTTGATTCTGATATACCTAAGTATGTAAAAATTAATTTTTATAAGTTTCATTTATTAGATAAACTTTCTGAAGAATATAACAATATTCTTTACTTAGATCATGACGTGTATATTAATACTAGAGAAAATATTTTTACTTCTTTAGATACTAATAAACTCTATGTATGGTATGAAGATGTAAAAAATGATATGATGGAATTTATTCATGTCTATAATGATAGAGAATTATATAGTAGATCTTATATCAGTAAATGTTTATCTTCATATCTAGCTTCATATACATTTGACTGGAATATAAGCTATAAAAAATACAATACTGGTATAATATTATCTAATTCAGAGCAAATTAAAAAATTAAAAATTAAAAAATATTTAGATTTTTTACTTGCACATTATAAAGAAGTATACTATAATAAAGATATACCTGAAAATTTAAGAAGAAGATTCATACTTAATAATGAAGCTTTGTTAGCTAATATTATTGCTGAAGAAAAATTAAAGGTAGTAAATCTAGATGATAAATGGCATACCATCTTGACTGGTGACAAAAGTAAAGAAATATTTGATGCTGGTAGTAGTAACTTTTATCATTTTATTAACAAAGAGTTTAGTTGGATTTTATCTGATAATAAACCCCTATAATCTCTATTAGATCCTTAGATGTTCTAATCTTCTTTTTAAGCTCTCTATCTTTACAGCTTTCTACTTCTGGTTGTTCAAACACCCACATTTTAAGATTAAATAATTCTTCATCGCTATATTCTTTAGTTAATACTAAACTTAGTTGATCACCAAGTTGCATATATTTTTTGAACTTATCATATAAGATAGTTTCTTTTTCAATAGCTATATTAAAATCTTTTGTATTTCTTTCTATCTTATCTATACCACCACATTCAGATACTAATTTTGAAATTTTAGGATCATCTAAATTAAAAGTAACTATATCTGCTGTGCTGTTTTCGTAAATAACTTTTAATGTTTTTACTTCATCGTTTTCATCATTAATAAAAATACAATTCGCAATATTCATTTTTTCTATACCATTTTAAAATATTCTACTGTGTGGTTAGTTGCTGCACCTGAAGGTGTACTAAAAGTTTTATAAACATCACTAGGACCTGGATCAGTACCAGCTGGTGGGTTAGATTGAGTATGTGAAGTACCAGATAATCTTGTATCAGATATAACTCCTCTGTTAACTCCATCATTAGCGACATTATGAAGATAATATAATCCTGAACTCATATTTCTTGTCAATATAGGTAACAAAATATTTTGAATTAGATTACTAGACTTAGCAATCTCTACTTCCTTTAATCCTTTATTACTATCTCTAGCTATAGGATAAACATAGGTACCTGGTTCAACGGCCATAGCTCTTTTTAACCACAGCTTATAAGTAGTTGTGCCTGTGTATGTGGTGTCTACAAACCACGTACCTTTATTAGTCCATGTACCGCCACCTGGGTTTGATGTTGAGACTCTATATGTTCCAACCTCATCACCAGTTCTCATATCTGCAATAGTTTGTGTAATGACAGTGTTAACTATTTCAGCTTCGTCAGCTGTAATGACACCTTTATTACCATCCATGATAACAAAGCCGCCGTCGTTTATAGTTGAATCAGAAGGAGAGCTAGGAATTGTTCTATCTTGTTTATATGTATATGTGCCACTCACATTAGTATTGACACCAGTACCAGGATTAGGTTGAGTGCTAGAGCCTGTGTTAACTTGTTGTGTTCTAGCTGTGTCAGTCATAGTACCAATTGTAGTACCAGACCCACCTACATTTAAACTTCCTTGACCTCCTGAATTAAGTTGATCAGAATATGCCGATCTTAAATAATAACACAACCTATCAAGATGTGAGTCAGACATTTCTATTATTCCACGAAAACCGTCTAACTTAAATGGTCTTGCCATATTATAACTCCTTATGAGGCTTCTAAACCTGGTTCAGGAAGATCGCTATCTATTTGTAATAAGTGACCAGCTATAATAATATTACTGTTTACATCCTTTACAGTAAACATAGTAGTATCAGTAAATCTTTTATTATCAAATATTAGGTCAGAGTCTATAGTAACACTACCTTTAAAATGATAATCACCTTCGAAAACAGTATCACCAACTAATGAAGTTGATACTATTTTTCTCCATTCAGCATATAATAGATTACCATTACCATCAGAATCTATTACTACGAGGTTGCTATTAACTCGGAAATCTGAGTCCAAAGATCTAATAGAATTTTGAAAATCTGAATCATCTGTAATAGATGAGTCTAGCCAATAAAGTTGACCGGATTCAGAATCTCTATTTTGAATCCACATATTACCTGATTCAAGAGCGTGTTCTGGTGGCGTAGGTTTTACTAATGGAACGTTATTAATTTCAATAACCTTAAATTCATCTCTTGGATTTCTTTGAGAAATTTTATAACCTACTTGTAAACTACCTGCAAAATCTTTTAAGTATACTGTTGAACCCGTATGACTAATTAATCTACCATTACTAAAAGTTCTTCTAAATCCTGATGAAGCTAAGTCAAAATCAATAATAGTACTTGCTGTTACACTAGATAAGCTAACAGTAGTATTAAGTTCTACTCTTACTACTGATTGAAAATTAAAGTCGATAAACTTTACAAAATTATTACTAAATGTAGTTGATACAGAAGAATTAGTAGAGAAAAAAGTAACACTATTTGATGAAGAAGTAACTTGAGCAGCTCCTACTTCAGCAATAGCTGCATTTTTAACTTGAGTAACAATATCAGAGATTAAACTATCAGAATCTAATATCAAAGTTTTTGTATTGCCATTAATAGTATAAGTAATATTTACATTATCAGAATCATAATCTAAATCAGAAAAAGTAATAATAAAACCTGCATTAGTTTCAAATCCTGTAACTGTTTGATTATGAGTAAAGGTATCAAATAATTGTCTTTTAGTATATAACTTTCTAGTTGCTAAATTGATAGCAATTTCACCTTCTAATACTTGACTAGAAAGTGGTTGTCCTTCACCGTTTACACTATTAATTCTAGATCTACGGTGTTGTACAAAACCTCTTTGAGTCTGGCTATCACTATCAATCATCTACTCTAGCTCCTGGTACTAATAGTTGCACCATACCTGGGAATGGTTCATCTGTTATAAGTAAAATATTTCCTGTTTGATCAACTATAGAGCCTGTTGTTATTTGCTTAAAGACTTGACTTGGAGAGGAATCAGCAAACCCGTTATAAATTTTTGGTCTACCTTGACCATCTGAATCTAGATCAGGAGAGTTACTAAACGCCCCATCTGAATCTCTTCCGAATACTGCTTTTAATCTTTTAAAAGTATCTCTATTAGAAGCTGTCTCTGCTTGAGTATTAATATAATCATATAAGAAACTATTAATTTGTATTAGAGCTTCAGAGTCAAACATTGAAGAAGTCATTCTTCTATAAACTTGGAATACAGGCTGAGAAGTAGCATCATCAATATCACTTTGCTTTGTGCTTGGAGCTACTGGTAAAACATATTGACCGTTTCTAAGTTCAAGTTCACCACCTACTGTTAAGTCTGGTTTATTCCATTGAATCCAATCAGCTGTTTCAAAATTATCTTGCCTTGCATTCATTATTTGTTGAGTACTTATAAGAGTAGTACGTCTCAGTATCCAACCTATATCAGGACCCTGATAAGTAAAAATTAAAGTATTATCTTGTGCAGTACTAAAGTTTACAAAAGATTTACCGTCATCTATTTCAAACTTTTGCCATAGCTTAGGATAGTTATTATTTACATCTGAATCAAACTTTTGATGAGAAAAATTTACTCTCTTATAAACTGGATAGTATCTTACACCTAGATGATCAGTTACTGATATAGAATCTGAATCAGGATAACTATCTTGAGCTTCTGGTGTATTAGTTTTCCATTCAATAATTTGCTCAGGATTTCTAAATTCGTAAGGTGTAGTCCATATACTAATATTTTTATGTTGCCAAGATGAGAAAGAATCTCTTACTTCGACTACATCACCGGCTCTTGCTAAAGGTAAAACTAAATGTATTGTTCTTCCTTGAGATACTTCTCTAAGATCAGCTGTTATTCTTTCCCCTCTAGATAAGAAATACCATTCACTATCTCTAAATATATCTGGTACACCATCAGCATTAGAATCTACAAACTCGCTTTCACTATCAACTCCATAACCAAAATTATTAATAGTATCTCTTGGAGTAGTAGGTCCTCCAGACTTAAATTGTACTATAGTATACTTGCCGGCAGGATGTAATTCTCCTACTTTATATTCATAATCTCTAAATGGTCTTCTAAACCCATAAAAGGAATCGTTAGGATCATTTCCTATCGGATTGTCACCAAAGTTAGAATATAAATCAGCAAACAGATTGTTGATTTTTAGTCCGCCTTGTCTAGCAGAATCCCCTGTTCCTGAGTCTGGTGTTGTACCTAAATTAATTAAATCTTTTGCAGCCATATTTTATTTATTTCCTAAATTAAGCCTAAATCGCGAACTATCTTAGTTATATTTCCATCAGAATCAGATAGATTAATAACTGTCGGACTTAAGTTAGAATCGCTATCAAGTATTACTTCTGAATCAGGAGCTGTAACATTAACGTGACCTACTTCTGATCCTTCTATTGGTTTTAATCCTCTTTGCAGACCTATAAGTGAAGGTATATTGCCATCTGAATCTCTAGCAGGAACTCCTATTATAGCTCTAGAATCATATATTATACTAGTAGTAACTGCAGGACCATAGAACCAAAGTTTAGTTTGAAATTCTAAATTCCATTCAACCGCTCTTCTATCTCCGATATCTCCAGTATAGTCATCTGACCAAGTAACTGCATTTAAGATAAAAGGCATATCGTAAGTATTAGAAGGTAATGGCGTATCTGAATCAGCATCTAAAGGAAAATTTCTTACTTTTACAACATATGAAGGAGTAAAAAAAGGTAATATTTGTTCAATAATTTGCCACCCATCATTTAAATTTTTAGTAGTACAATATAAAGTAAAATCTAAATTATAAGGCGTTGGAGAATGAACTCTTTGTCTTGGTAAAGAAAGACTATCAGGTAGTCTTATTACTGATTGTTTATTAGTTATCTTTCTATTAGCGTCATAACTCATTGCAACTATTTCATAAGATAAACGAGGAAGAAACTTTTCAAACATTTCTTCTTCTCTCTCAAATTGCTTTTGAGCTTCTAACCATTTTTGTCTTGGACCATAAGAAATAGGAACAGGTAAAAACTTACCATCTCTTCTTTTTATAACTATGTTATTAAACAAACTACCAAATACAGCAACTGCTGTTTTTATAGATTCGTTATAAAAGTGTTGGCCTATCATTAAATGTCATCTAAATTGTTTATTATCCCAGCGTAACCAAACGCTTCTGCAGTATAGTCTTTTGTAACTACATTACCTTTATCTTTTAACGGCTCACCTTGACTATCATACACTGTTTGCTTTTGTGATCTCTCTTCAAGAGGTTTATTATCAGCCCATGAATCAAAATGATCATCACTATCATCAGCTATGTTTAAGTTACGAGAATCAGAATCTGTTAACTCTAATCCAGTCTTGGCACGTGCGATAGGTCCTGTATCTGAATCAATAAGGTTTTTCTGAGTTCCATCTTTATTGTATTCAACAACTCTCGGATTAAATTCAAGGTCTTCTCCACTAAGTTCAAATAATCTACATCTCATCTTATATTGATAGTTATCTCCAATTTGGAAGAATGCACCATCATGATAAGTAGTTACCCGTAAAATTTCGAAAACTTTTGGTACATATTGCTCTTTATTTTGAGCTGATCTACCAAAAGGAATTACTACTAAATCTCCTTCTAGAGGTCTAGTTCTCTTAAACGTTTCTGCATCATCACTATCACCACCTGACTTTAAGTCAGAATCAAAATTATTATATAGTTCTTCAAATTTAGGTATAGCTACAGAGAGTATAACTTCTTCTCTAAACTCTATACCATAAGTTGTCATTATATCTCCTTCACCTTCAAATCCTGCAGCTGCAACTAACAATACATCCATTTGCAGACCTCTATGAAATCTGCTTTCAGGTCTTTCATTCCATACTTCATCAGTATAAGGAGAAGATCTTGGCATATAACGAACAGTTATACCGTTTACATTAATAGATTCTCTAATTAGATTTTGAACTAATCTTTGTTCGTTTGTTGAGAAGTTAGCAGAGGCACCGAATTGGTTAATGTAACCAGATACAAAAGTATTAGTAATGCCTGCTTTGATGGCATAATCATCGTTGACCTTTTGTATATTTCTGTTGAGGTTGACGCCGAAATCAGAGTCATTATCTGCGTCATTCAGCTCTGTCGTAGATGCTATAGTAAACCCTGCATAGTTGTTCTTTATTGCCATTAGCCATAGTACCCTGAATCAAACCCTCTTTGTGAGAAACGTAGATGAGTTTCAGCTATTGCATCGTTTACATTTCTAGCTTTTATATCTAAGTTATTATTAGAACCTGCTTCTGTTTGAATAAAATTATCATATAGAGCTTGTTGTTGAGCTGCAGATAAGTCAGTATCAGCTGTACCAAGTTTATATCTTGCAAGAACTGTCTTATAATCAAACGCAACATTATCACCTGAGTTCTGATATAAAACTTCGTACTTATTAGTGCTCTTGTTATATTGCACAAGGGATCCCTTGTGTAGAACGAGGTCCCCTTCTGACAGTGATATATTAGTCTCGTTAATATTAGGATAAGAGCTTCTCCAAGAAGAAAAACCTTCTGCTCTTAAAGTCGTTTTGACTACTGCTACGTTTTTATCACTTATCATATTAAGTGGTAAATCAGCATAATCTAATATACCTAAGAATGGCCCAAAAAATTCTAATCTATTAAGCTCTTGATCAATAATTTCATTTGTAATATATTCTGCCTCAATGAAATTATTAATCTTGATAAACGAAGTACGTAGAGGATCGCCGTCATTAGAATTAGGAGCGCTACCAATATCCACCACTGTAGATTCTGTAGTGCGTCTAGCAGCGCTTGTATATTGAATAATGTTTCCATCAGAATCCTTAACATTAGGAATTAAATCGGGTTCAGTAGCAGACCTTCCTTTAGGGAAAAGGTGAAAATCTAATCTTCTATTTAGCGATGCGTATCTAGCCATTTCTCTCTACTAACTTTTCTAATAAACTTTCTATTCTATTTATTTTGTCTTCTAAATTACTTATTCTAGCTTCTTTTGCTTTTCGCTTTTTTGCAGCTTCGTATATCTTCCAATCGGTATTTACGACTGCTGCATTTCTTTTTACTAAATTACTATGACCTTCAATTCTCATTATAAATCTGCTATAATTCTTAGATCTTTAATACGAGGTATTTGAGCTTCATTAGAAGTTATCATCCTTATTCTAATCTTAAATGAACTAAATTCATAAGGTACGTTAGCTGATACTGAATATTCTTTAAAATCTGTATCAGAAGTAAATGGTCCATTATTAGAATCAGTAATAAATTGAGTTACTTTAAAATCTTCAAAAGATATTTCATCGAATGGAGTTAGATCTCCTTTCTGTCTTGCTTTATAAGCAAATTCTAATTTAGATCCTGGCTCCATATCAGCATCAAACTTAATAGTAAAACCATCTGCTGGAATCTCTAAATCTATTTGCTTAGTTACATAAGCTGAAAATTCATCTTCTGATTTTATTGCACTAAGTCTAGATGTAAATTCTTGAATAGTAGAATCGTTACTTGCTCCTGTTATAGCAGTAGTAGTAAGTCCAGTAATTTCTGAATCATTAAGAAGAGTTCCAGTAACATTTCTAAACACTACTGGGTTTAAGCTATCTCTTACTCTAAAGGCAGGTGAACTATACACACTAGTAGAATTCAAAACATATTTCATTACTAAATCATTAGAAGTAGAATTAAGTAAGTTTCTTACAATATGTGGATCTTCTAATTCTACATATTCGTTAAGTTCTATTACTTCTTCAACTCCTGGAATTACATTAGCTACTGTATCGTTCTTAATTTTATTAGTATCAATAACTAAGTTTAATGAATTAGTTTTAGCTGAAGTAATAAACCCGGTTACACTATCATCTTCTTCACCTTTAAAAAATGGTACATTAGCAAACAAACTATCAAATACTATTGGCTGAGTAGCAAACGTATCAAAGATAGGCACCGGAGGTGTTCCTGATGAAGTAGCTTTAGTAGTCGTTTTTACAAAGTAAGTATCTAGAGTAGCAAACAACACATTATGGGTATCGTTTAATTCAGAATCTGGAATACCATTATAATTATTAGGAGTACCGAATGCATCAAATCCCATTAATGTAACTTGAGCATTAGTAAAATGCATTCCATGATTAGGATGAATAATTCTTACATAGTTGCTATTTTCAAAAGTTTCTATAGCTAGACCTCTATTAAATGCACCAATATCAGCTTTATAAGTTTTAAGATTACTTAACTCATTTTTAAGAGTAAAAGTGCTTGCTGGTGGAAAACCAGAACCGTCAATATCAAAATTAGCTCTTTTAAGATTAAAGCTTAGATCCATATTCTGTTCTGCAGACCAGGATGTATTATTTTGAGATACAAAAAATGATCCAAAGTAACCACCTACATTAGGTTGCTGTTCATGAATACCTGAACCATCTAATAATTGTTGTCCTATTTCCGCAATAAAGACTTCAGTAGCATCCGAAGGAGATTTAATTACTATTGCATATTCAGTATCTCCTCTTAGATATACAGGCTCTTTAAATCTAAAATTAGTTGAATTAGTTGGTGTTGGATTTGAAACTTCCATTGACTTATCAACAGTTACCCAACCTGTGTCTCCTATAATTTCAGCAGGTCCACCTGGATAGCCATTTTTAGTTTCTCTAATATCAATACTAATTTTATCCATTATAGGTCTTACATCTACAAAACATAACCATATGTCAATAGAAGTAACAATAGATACAGGTTCCGTTCCAAAATTAGTACCAGATAAAATCTCTGCTGTAGTAGGATTACCTTTAGTAGGTAGTTTGAATAATTGAGCTATAGGATCTCCATTACCGTCTCCTCCTCCGCCTCCATCATCTGGTGGTTGCCGGAAAACACTACTACGAACAACGCTGCCTAGATCAGCTGTAGTAATTCTTTTATTATCTACATCTGCTATAACATCTACAAAATCTCTATGACCCACAGATCTAAATACAGCTGAAGCGCTTGAAGCTTTTCCACTTAAATTTTTATCTCTAATTACAACTTTTTCTTCACCAGCTTTAAATGTTTGGTAAGGTATATTAAACGAACCTGATAGGCTACCTCCCGTACCTGTAGTTAAGCTATTATCAATTACAGTTTTACCCATTACTAATTCATGTTCAGTGTTAGGTCTTAAATTATCT
>VTLG01012854.1_pt1 | contig 38768 bp, 61 predicted proteins | sample 4694571 | NCBI WGS metagenome assembly VTLG01 (sample SAMN12604809, study PRJNA352737) | marine metagenome | biome: ENVO:00000447; feature: ENVO:00000209|ENVO:00000569|ENVO:01000036; material: ENVO:00002151; isolation source: viral sequences binned using virsorter ... | reverse complement strand
AGCACCTCCTGCTCCTCCACCTCTTTTGGATGAACCCCAACCAGTTTCTCCTGCTCCACCAGCTCCTCCACTTCCACCACCATCTCCTGTATAAGTTCCTCCAGCAGTAGAGCCAGCTCCTCCACCGCCACCGCCTTTTACAATGATGGTTCCACCTGCATCTTTAAAATAAGTATCTCCTCCAGACGTTCCACTTGCACCCGCAGGTCCTCCAGCCCCTACTCGATATGCATAGCTAGTGCCTGGAACCACTGTGATGTTATTCTTCCAACCTAATCCACCACCTCCTGGACCGTTTCTAGACGATCCTGATGATCCTCCTCCACCAATACAAAGTACTGAAATAGAGGTAACACCTGCAGGAGCTGTCCATGTTTCTTCTGCAGGTGAATAAGTATCCGTTTCTTCTCCTATTGCGCTTCCTGGTGGAGGAAGTACTCCCCTTACTGTGTCTATAACAGGAGCAGAAAACGGATAAGTTCCACCGCCAAGACCCATTACACAACGAGGCTGAAATCCACAATCCTGTGCAACAGCGGCGTTTCCATTGCCATCATAATTAGCTGATCCTACCTTTACCAGTCCTTCAATGTCTTGGAATAAAATAGCGGTATAAAGTTTTCCAGATGTATTAGTTTTTGCAGATGTACCTACAGTAAATACTGTTGAAGTTGGTAATGTATCATTAAACGTAGTCGTACTATCTTCATACCAACCCCAAGTAATTGAGTAATATCTATGAGCTGCATTTTTACTAGCGGCAGTATTAATATTTCCAAAATGATAGCCAATATCTCGACAATTATTTTCACCAGCATCTCTTGGCCTAATGATGATTGCTTTTGGAACTGAACCTAGAGAATGAGCGATATTTTGATTTGATCCCGTTCCAACGTATTGAACAATATCGCAATGCCTACCTAGTTTTGTTGCCCAACCAAAGAAATCAGAATTTGAATTATTTTTATATGCACCAGTGGAATGATCCCATGTGAAATTAGCTTGCGTAGTCTCGTCGTCATCATTAGTAAAAGTAACGATTTTTGTTCCATTCATTCTTGTTCCTATCTCCCAATGGCCATAAGTATCTTTTCTTCTAGCAAAAACTAAATCAGGTCTAAAGCCTGTTGATATACTTGGTCCAAGAGTTGCACTTGTACTTGCCGCACCTAAACTGAAAATTTGAGTACCAGCAGTTGGTAACTTGGAGACGTATCCGTCAGGTTTTCTAATTGCCATGTAGATATAGTCATTTCCACTTGTATTCCAAAAGCTATTTGCAGTCACTACTTGAAACCCTGTTGCACTTAAATCAAAAGCGTCGTAACCAGCATCTTCTACAGAATTAGCATCAGGCATAATGTAAGGATCATTTTGACCGCCATTGAAAATTCCTCGTGTAGTATCATGCATCCCCCAGTTATTACCACCATCTTTATTCTTAAATAAAATAAATTGCGGTTCCCAACCTAAATTAACTACAGGTCCAGTAGCATTCCCATTTCCTGTCCATGATCCACATTTTATTATGCTTTGGTCTACGTCATCTCCAAATCCCGTAGCACCGTTAGCAAAAATATAAGCAACATAATTAGTTCCATTAGCGTTTGTATTTGCATTAGCACCGACTCTAAAAGTTGTGGCAGTAGGAGTCGTACTATCCCAAATAGTTGCGTTACTTGTATAAAAAGCAGCATTACTATTAAGAGCACCTGCAGCTTGATTACCTGCCGAAACGTGGTAAACAACCCAATCTGCAGCACTGGTTGCTTTTAGTAGGATCAACCCTGGAACACTACCCAAAGAATGAGTTATGTTTCTCGCAGTATTGTTTCCGGTGTAAGTAACAATATCAAAGAATCCTTTCTGCTTACGAAATGTCCATGAGCAAAAAGTATGATCAGAATCACCATTAAGAGCATCAGTACCCCAAGTACCTGCAGTTAAATTAAAGCCAGTAGAGTTAAAGGCACTGAAAACATTATTACCCCCTTCACCATTGTTTAAATTGGAATATAGTGGTTTTGTTGCACCTCTTTCAGTGTCATATAACTGATGAGAATTGGCATAATTTCTATTCTTAGTCCAAACTAAACCTCCCTCTCCAGAGATATCGATTCCATTATTTATTGTTATTGCTGCGGGACTTACATCATAATTACCAAACCATGTATCTGTTGCAAAAACTTCATCTACGTAAACAGGAACAATTGGTATTGGAGGTGTAAGTAATAAAGATGCAGGACCACCACTTAAACCTGTCATGCCTTGTACAGGTGCTTGTTTTATGGGGTTAATATCAGACATATAAACGTCTTGTTTTTCTCTAGTTTAATCTTACTGTTTATTTAATATCGTAAGTATTATCCTTCCATATTCTAAAAGATTTTTCCTGCCATTGACCATACACCTCATCACCTGTAGGTGCTTTGATTTCAGTAAACGGTATAGTTTCGACGTAAGACCAAAAAGGACTATTAAATTTAGAACCTGTTTTGTAATGCCATAAAATAAAATTTTTAATGGTATCAACTTCCTTATGTATTAAATTCAAACATGTAGGAATATTTTTTTTATTAATAAAACGATCATAACCAACCCTCGCAATATATAAATATAAACCTGTAGCAGTTGCTTCAAGAGGCTCAATAAACGCACATGCATTCCCGTTAACTAAAGTTCTTTCGCCAACAAATGGATTAATTAAACAATAATTGTCAAATTTCATATTATGTTCAATGTCTCCTACACCAAAACGTTCTTGAAAATCTGTTATTGCATTTTCTTTTGAAGTTAATTCTGAATTATATAAATAGCCAAGACTCGATTTATCCTCAGTCGGTACTACAAACGTCCAACCATTAGGAGTAGCTACTGCTTCAGTCCACTTTAATTCTTTTTTTGGTAAGCTTGCAAGTAGAACTGAATTAATAGGATTAACAAGAGGATCGATACTATTTTTATCTATAACTTTTTTACCTCTACAATCAATAATGAAATCAGCATCAATTTCTTTTTCTGGATCTTTTATCTCTTGTTCTATAATATTAAACTTCCGACTAGATAAAACAGCATCACTTAATTTTTTAGGGGTGTAGTGAATAGATACATTACCCATTGAACAAAAATCATGGAAAATTTGATCTTTCTTTTTCCCCCAATTCTTATATAAAATACCTGTTTTTAATGTAGCTCCAATTTTATTATCAAACCAATTAGAATCTAAAGCAAGTGATAACAATTCTGCAACAGGAATCGTAGTACCTTGTCCTACTAACTCAATTGGATGGTTCTCAGAATCATGATATAAATCGATTTCTAAATCTGGTTGATAATAATTAAAATGTAAAGCTGTTATACAACCAGCATTACCAGCTCCTATTACTGCAAGTTTATTCCGACGCTGCTGGGTCATGCTGTTTTATATACTTTTCATAAAAATCAGCAATCTCTTGTTCCGTTGGTCTTAGGAACTTACCAATACCTCGATTCGTTAAATCAAGAGAATACTTATTCTTATTGCTATCAGTATATATAATTTTTGGCATTCTATCCTCTCTTCCAACCTTTAACTTTAGGTACCCAAGGATCATGCTTCCTAATGTAGTCATAATAAAAATCTATAAACTCTCCACGTGTCATAGATTCGGTAAATTCTAATTTAGTTTTAACACCTTTTTCATCAGTGTATTCAACAAAAGGAGTGCTCATAATCGTTTACTCGTCTGCTGTACGTGTGCTTGGGTACTGTCTTTCGTGACCTGGGTAAATTATTCTAATACCACCACCTCCTCCCTTAGTATGATTATATCCTCCTCCATATCCTCCACCACCTCCACCATAATTACCTCCGTCTCCTGGTGTATCAGGAGAGCTTGTTCCTGTTGCGCCGTCAGAACCTCCTGAACCTCCACCTCCACCTCCTGCTGGATTTGAACCACCGGCTCCATTAGAACCTTGACCTAAGAGACCTACACCTCCACCTCCACCTGCATAGTCACCGGTTGCACCCCATATACTTTCACCTCCACCAGCTCCTCCACCTCCTCCTGCACCTGCATTACCTGCTGAAATAACAACACCTGTACCACCATCACCAGAATAACCGGCGGCACCGCCTCCTCCAGCCATGCTATAAGCTCCTCCCCATCCAGTTTGATAACTTACACCACTTCCACCTTTTTGCCCATTTCTTGATGAGCCTGGATTACCTGTAAAATGTCCAGCCGTAGCAGTACCGTGATGTGCGCTTGGACCGTTCACTGTCCAAGCAGCTTGGCCACCTGAAGCAGGTCCTGATAATGTTGATTGTCCACTTGTAGACGATCCACCACCGGCAAACGCAGCTGCATATGTGGTATACGTTAACGTCGCACCAGGAGTTACTGGAATATCATTGGCATACGCTAAACCAGCAGCAGCACAAGCACCCATAGCTTGTGCTCCATCACCTCTTCCTACAGCAACAACACTTATTGAGTAGACATTAGCAGGAACCGTCCAAGTAGCGTTGGTATTATTACCATCAAAAACAACTTGGCCAACTGCATAAACTCTAGGAGTATGATTAAATAAAAGACTATTAGCTCCCCCTCCTAACCCTTCCATCGCTGCCATAGGAGCTTCTTTCTTAGGATTAAGTTCAAACATCTATCTTTATGAAGATGTTTTGACTAAATTACCTATAATTGTAAATGTTGCGTCAGCAGTTTTAACAATAGTGTAACTATAAATGTCTTTACCACTACTTCCTCCAGCACTTGGAGCACTTCCTCCTACCCAATTCTCTGTTACTGCGGCACCATCTATTGTTAATTGAGCACTGTAACCACCTGCTGCTGCAGTAGTGATAACAGTTATAGCAATCATGTCACCTACATTAACTTTACTATTTAATGTCGTACTTCCATTCCAACGTAAATTTGGAGTACATGTTGTAGTTTCTTGTGTGGTGAACAAGAAGACGTTACCATTCTCTACATTCAAGTTGGTATTATCCGATAACTTACCAGCAGTAACAGTACACGCTTCAGAGAGAAGACCAGTGAAATCTGCATAACCTGAGCATGATAATCCAGTCGCTGTTACTAATCCAGTCGCTGTTACTGCACCAACAGACAAACCGCCCGTTATCGTAGCGCCAGTCGCAGTAGTCGCTAGTTTAACGGCATTTGCGTGTGAAATGCTAACCGCACCAGCAGAAACAATACTAATAGCTTCATTACTAGGATCACTAAATATTCTTATATTCCCAGTATTATTAAGAATATAAGAGTTAGTCCCGTCGTGATAAAGCTTAAAATCCTGCCCAGTTCCTAATTCAATTTTTTCACTATCGGTTAGTCCTATAGAACCAGTAATATCAATATTTCCTGCAACTGAAAAGCCCGTATTTGTAGTTTCGGCCCGCTTAGTTCCGTTGTAATGAAGTTCAACTTGACCAGTTGGAATGGCATGGATCATGTCATTGCCGCCATCTTTAGCTTCTATTTTTAAATTACCATCTGTTTGAATATAAAGATCACCAGTATTATTGTTTATGATGCTGTTGGTCCCATCATGATAGATTTTTAGGTCACTCGATGCACCAAGTTGTATCTTTTTACTATCGACAAAATTTAAACCATTACCATCATAGTTTAAAATCTGACTACCGTTAGCGCTAAAACCAACAGAACCAGAACCTTCACGGAACCAACCTGTATCATTATCATTAGCAAATGTAAAACTAGGAGCTGCAATAGTTCCATCAGGGAACTCTCCTCCAGCGTTAGCGTAATCGGCTCCTGCTAAAATAATACCAAAAAAGGCATGACCATTAGTTGGTGCAGAACTAAATACAATATTGTCTCCTGTAATTGTAAAACCTGCGCTACCAGTTGGATCTGGTTCTTGGACGACACCGTTAACAGAAATCAAAACCTGCTGTGGAGATGCAGGCATGGGAGTTGGTTTAACACCTCCTACTAACAATGCAAAAGAAGTAGCACTTCCATTAAACCCAGAACTTATATCATCAATAATCAGATAACCAGGAACAGCTGTCTGCAGATCGTACCCAATATACATTTGTATTTAGAAACTTATTTATCTTCTATTGTATTCGCCCCTTATTTAGGAATTACGTCGTATGTGGGCCTTTTGTAGATGGAGCTGTAGGCCAAACAACCTTATCAAATCCATCTACTCTAAATGTTTGAGGAATATCTCTTAACGATTGTCTATATGCAGCCCAAGCTGACTGGTCAACAGTGCAACCTGGAGTCATCGTCCAATCTGATGTACGTAATAAGAAATCACGCTTACGTCTGATAATAGACCAACTTGAATCCTCTAACGCAAGAATAGTCTTATCAAACTGTTTATCAATCTCATCTTTAATTCCAGTAAATTGAGATTGAATTTCACTAAGTTGTCCAACAACAGTTAATGGCATAATTTTAAGTCTGATCGAGGTAACTTACAGTTGCATCCAAGGTAGTAGCTGTATCAGCTCTTATTCTTAAAACATCACTTGCTTCCATTATTATTTTACTTCCACTAATTAACTCAAGAGAAGAACCAGCAGGTATAGGTACTCCTTTTAGCAAATAAACATCATCTCCGCTATTCGTTACAACATAAGCATCTACATTTGCAGTATTACTTCCTTTATTAGAAACTAATACACTTAAAAGAATTAACGTGGAAGAGCCTCCAGCCGTTAAGACATTGGAGTTAGCGCTACTAACTGCGTCTGTAACTACGCTAGATTTCGTAGCCATTTTGAAGGTATTAGCCATATCAGCTTAAAGCAACAATTAATGCGAGGTTGTCATCTGAATCAAGAGACCCAGCTACAGTTAAGTTTCCAGAAACAACAACGTTCCCAGCAGCCGTAACTGCATTTCCATCTATTGTAAGACGAGTGGACCCATCTGTAACAAAAGACATTGCATGATTATAAGGTCTAATTAAACCTGTATTTTCATCTCCAGAGAATTTTAATGCACATCGAGACGTACTACCTGGTTGTAAATATGAATTCCAGGCATCACTTCTCATTGCTTCAAAGCCACCTGTTAAGGAAGCATCATGAACTATAAGAGATCGACTATCTGTATTAACAGTGACTTCTCCTAACGCTCCTTTAAAAGCATTGGTTTCTGTTTGGTCTCCTCTTCGGAATTGTACTTGTGTTGACATAAGCCTATCCTAATGCAACTGCAATCGCAGTAGCAAAACTTTCTGACGCAATAGTTCCATCAGAATCAGGAACTGTTAACGTTCGAGTCGTGCTACCCGTTATACCTGAACATTCAAATGCTAATTGTTTTGTATTATCTGAATTATCCCTTACTCTAAATCCAGAGTCATCAGTAACAATAGCACTACAAGTAAAAGATGATAAACCAGTTAATGTCGATGCTGTACTTCCTAAAGCAACTGACGTACTACCAATTGTCACTGAACTATTAGCTAATTGAGCATTAGGTATAGAACTTGTTCCAAATGCACCCGTAGCTGAGTTATAAGACAAACCTGAACCAGCAGCTACACTTAATGAACCAAGAAGAGCAACTGTACCTGTGGCATCTGGGAAAGTTATTGTACGATCCGCAGTCGCATCCGTTACAGCTAAACTTGTTTCATAAGCATCAGCAGTTGCACCTTCAAAAACTATACTTCCACTAGCAATAGATATTGAATTTGCTGCATCTACAGCACCTGAGCGTAGAGTGGTTCCTATTAATGTAGTTGCAGTTAGCGAAGTAACACCAGTAAATGTAGTTACAGTAGCTCCTAATGATACTGAAGTACTTCCTATAGTTACTGCACTATTAGCAAGAGAACTGTTTGGTATTGATGACCCAGTAGTTAAAATAGTACCTGTGGAATCAGGTAGTGTTAACGTCCGATCAGCAGTTGCATCAGCTGCTGTAAGAGTTATCTCGTAATTATTAGCTGTTGACCCTTCAAAAATAATATTTCCACTGCCAATAGATATTGCATTAGCTGCTTCAGCAGTACCAGAATAAAGTGTGGTAGCTGTTAATGAAGTTAAACCTGCAATTGTTGAGGCAGTTGCACCTAGTGCTACAGAAGTACTACCTATTGTTAATGAACTGTTAGCTAATTGAGCGTTAGGTATTGCATCTGTATCTAACTCACCCGTACCTGAGTCATAAGTTAAACCTGATCCAGAAGCAACACTTATTTCACCTCTTATATCACTAGAAGATGGACCAGTGTAAGTTAAAACACCAGATGTGTTGTTATAAGCTAAACTTCCTCCTCCTCCACTATCAGTTACAGAGATAGCTGCTCTAGCTCTGGCATCTGTGAAGTAAAGATTCGTATTTTCAGCTAAATCTGCAGATGTATTGCCACCGAAATCTAGCTTATCCGCAGAAGTATTTAACTCTTGGAATAAGCCACCAACAATGACAAGGGACTTTCTTGTTGCCATCCTTTACCTTAAATCAATTCATCAAGCAGGCTTAAATGAACCGTTGATTTTATCTATCTATCCTACTATCACTACCGTTTAACCAACCTCCATAGGTGGTTCAATTTTTATAGCTAAAGAAGCAGGAGTGATAGCCTCTCCTACACGAGTTATGAAATGTCCATCTGTACTAGGAGCTGTCGTCGTAATAGAACCAACACCTAAATAATATAGTTCCCCAGCATCTAAACCAGACGTTGTTAATACTCCTAAAGTAATACATCTAGTATTTTCTCCTGTGTTCTTCGAGGTTTGAGCAAAACCAACTACACGAGCTTGATCAACTGTTCCTTGAGATGTTGCAATACCAACTTTTCCATCACTACTTCGAGAATATAAAGGTTGTCCTTGAGTGACGTTTTCAAATGCCAGTGCTTCAAAACCAGCAACAGAATAGACTGTTTTACCAGCCAAAGTATCCTTTAAATCTACAAGTGCCTCTGTGAAACCCTGAGAATTAGGAGCATATGGAGAATAATTACTTGTACCAGACATTATGATTGAATAAGTACAGGTGGTTCAACATAAATACTAAATACACTTGTAGTAGCTCCCTCTCCTACTCTCGTAACGGCTTTCCCTGCTCCTGAAGGTGCTGTTGTTGTTATTTCACCTGCGGTTGTAGCACTTAAGAAATAAGTGTCTCCTGGGTCGATTGTAGATGGCATTGTTTTAATACCAGCAACTAAAACCTTTACTTGACCACCTGAAGATACCGTTGAATCAGCAAAACCGACAACTTGAGCGTTTTCAAGTGTTCCATCTGCTGCACTTGCTTTCCCTACCTTCCCATCAGAAGATCTCATGTATAAAGCGTCTCCATTTGCGACATCTTGAAAAGTTGTGACATCAAAACCAACACGAGCTGGAGAAAAAACAGGAAAACCGTCTTTTAAATCAATTATTGCGTCTACTAGACCTCGATAATTAGGTTCATACGGTTGTCTTGTCATTGTAAATTCATTAGCAGTCATTAAATCAACTAAAACTGCTACTGCACCCTCTAAATTGGGTTCATATCCTGTTGCCATGTATTTAACCGTTACTATTTAATATTTTAAATTGTAAACTCTCGTAGAATAAAGAAAAAAGGTAAGAAATTGGAACCAGAAGTCATTGCTGCTGTTATTTCAGGAAGCGTAGGGGCTTTTTTAGGCTTAACACGAGCATTAAGTAACTTTAATAGAAAATTAGATAAAAGATTTGACTCTTTAGAACGTGATATTGACAATTTAAACAATAAAGTTGTCTGTGATTACGTTTTGAAAGAAGATTTCTTACGAGAAATGCAAGCAGTACACACTAAATTAGATAGAATCTTAGATCATCTACTAAGTCACCATTAAACAGCTACCCATGTAGTCGTAGCAAGGTTATATATGTAGAGTGCGCTTGTAGATTCATTATAATGAAGCATTCCATCTACAGGACTTGATGGATAACCTGCACCTTTAGAAACAACGGCTTTAGGAATTTGCCAAGCTGAACCATCATATATCTTATATAAAGGAACATTTGTTGTATCTAACCAAGATTCCCCTTTAGATAAAGATGCATAACCAGCAGCAGAGCTATTTGGTGCAGAAGATCCAATTGAAATTGGTCCTGCTTTTATTAATTTTGTTGAAGGAGAAGCTGTATTATCAATGAAAAAGAGTCCAGGCTCATCTGCATGATAATTAATAGCCAACTCAGCAGCACCCAAACGGGTAGGGTAAGGGCGGTCTTGTAATACACTAGAACGACGAGAAAGAATTTGTACAGCCATATTTTAAGTTTAATTCAAATATTGATTAGTATCAATAAGAGTATCTTGAGAAGTTAAAGGTGAATAAGTACTGCAATCAATTGTACTAACAGAATTGGAAGCTTCTGTAGGAGTTCCATTAAGATATTCTCCTGCATCTATCACTCCAGATTCAAAATCTTCTGTATATTCATCTAAAGGCTTATTAATAATACCTATTTTTATATCTTGTAACAAAGTAGGTACTTGATTAAATAATTTATTAACTAAAGTAACCATCCTATTAGTCTTATTAGCCTGCTTACCACTTCTACTTAATCTTCCTTCTTCATTCCTACGTATTTGATCCGTAAGAGTCATACTTAATATAGATGGATCGAAATCAGCTACAGATTGTGCATTACCAAAACTACCTTTTATTTCTTTTTGACCAGACCATTGAGTAGATTGCCTTCCAAGTAAAGCTAATTCAACAGATGATTGTAGTTTTTCCTTCTCTTTCTCAAAACGCTTTTCAAAACTAATTAAACCATTTCCTACTGGTTTATCATTTGGTTCTAATAACCATTGTTTAACAAAACTATGCTTTTTCAAATTTGTGATAGTGCAATATCCCTCTGTTGGGTTTGAAAAAGGATATACACAATTGAAATATCGATCATCAATTATATTTGTAACTATGTAATCTCCAGATTCAGCACTACCCGAAGTAAATGTAATTTGAACTCTTGTATTAACTTGTAAATTGTGACCTTCGCTTACAAAAAATTCAATATTTGGTCCTACTTGCTGATATTGAGCATATAAATCAATAGGATCATTACCTTCATCATGGTTTAATGCGAACATTGCCGCATAAATATGTTTACACCAACGAAGCTGGTAATACATTAAATTTTGAACAGATGTATCCTTTGTATCTTCGTAATCTGGTAATTTATAAAAATTATTTATAGTAACAAAACCTAAATCTCTAAAAGTACCTGGTATATCTCTTTGATCTTTTATAGTATTATCTTTTTCAAGAACCTGTCCTGGTTTTGTAGATCTTACTGATGTTGTAGGAAAACGCCTTTTAGATAATTCACTGTATAAATCATAACTATCTCGTCTAGAAAAATCTTGACAAGAACACTGCCAACGTAAGTCAGTTGTTAAAAAACGATATCTATTATTACTATCAAAAGATTCAAAACCCCTATGTGCTGGAACTGTAGTAACAGTCTTATTATCAGTAGTGCTTGCACCATAACTATCCTTCCTTTGAAAAATTAATTCTTTAGTAGTTGTATCTATACCAGTAAGTGTATAACCAACGTAATCGTCATATCTTCTACCTCTAATTCTTCTTGTAACAACGTAAGATCCAGCAGATGCACCACTAGCAATTGTCGTTATCTGTAATTGAGTAGCGCTTGTAACTGTAACTACATAAACTCCATCTAATACCTGAAGACCAGATGATGGAGCACCAAAATTAACATAAACACTATTACCAGTAGTTAAACCATGTGCCGAAGAACCATTAAGAGTAACAACACTTCCACTACGAGAATAAGTACCACTAATTCCTATGTCTTTTTCAACGATCCTATCTGTTAAACGTTCTCCTTCTAAAAAAGTTACCTCTGTTGGAAGCCAAGATAAACCTACCCTTGTAGTTGTCCAACGAGAATCTCCAAACGTAGTAGATAGATAATAAATAACATTTCCTGAAGTAGTTAACGATGTAGCAGACACAAAACCAATAACATTATCTGTAACTGCAACAATGGTCGCTGTTTCATCTACACCAGACCCTGTTTGATAATCTACCCAAATACTTTCACCTACTCTTAATCCATGATTAGCTTTAGTGATATAAACAGTAGTACCGTTTTGACTGTAGGTACCGCTTACAGAATTACCTAAATATCTTACTGATCTTATAGGTAATCCTTTATCATAAAAGCTAAATGAGTCAGCATCTCTCATTCCAACTAACTGCTCTCCTAATTCTTGATTAGAAGAAGGAAAAGTAAATATACGTGCAGGAATAAATACTCCAGGAAACTGTTGAAATGAAAAATAAACTCTATAATCTCCTCTCTTTTCTCTTTCCGATGCAGTAGAACCGAAATAAGTTTGAATGGCACTATATAACTCGTACCCACGTCTCCAACGAGACCATAATGAATCAGTATTATAAAAAGAAACCTCCCCTCTTCCTTCTCCTGTAGACCAAGTTTTTTGTGCTCTATTAAATTGAGACTTTTTCCCTAATCCTCTTGAAACATTATCATTAACATTCTTAAAGGAATTAATCCCAAAAGCCATAATAAATATTTAATAAAAACCACCTTGAACATTTATATAAAAACCGTTAGTTAGTGCAGTAGTACCTTCAACAGCTGCATATAGTGCTTGACCTCTTTTTAACATCAAACCACGTTGTTTTGGAGCATGTGCTGTATTAGCACCACCGAAATTAGCACCGGCTTGTACCGTTGGGTGATTTATAAAGGGAAGTACTTGTTGTTGTGTCAAGCTTAATGTGCTGCAATTCTGTCCTGCTGCTTTGGCATAAGCTACAAATAAAGGGAAAAATTGATTAGTATTTGTTACTGTTCCTGTTTCAACAAGATAAAAAGCTATAACAGTATTATCGTAAAAGGATACATTTCCAGTAACTGATCCTTGTGAAGGAATAGTAACTGTAAATGTAGTGTCTGTTACTGCTGATACTGTATGCTCACCATCAATTGGTACTGAACCACTACTCCAAGTAGTGAAGTTTAAATAAACTTTATCTCCTACATGGAAACGATGTACACCTGTTGCAGAAGTAACAACACAACTTGTAGAATTAGCTGCATATGTTCCAGAGAGATAATTCTGACCATTTGCAACTGCTGTATCAGATTCCATAGTATGTCTTAGCCAAATCTCATCAATATATGCACCACTAATAGAAGTATCTGTTAATCCAGAATCACAATCAAAAATCTTTGTAGCATTACCAACAGCTGTTGGTATTAACCCAACACCACTGGTTTGAAAGTTACCGCCACTTGCAGTAGTTAAAAGGGTAGATGAAGTCGCTGGACGATCTACCATTAAAGGTTGTTTATTTGAACTACTACTGGACACGGTTATTTACAGATAGATTTAAAATTATTATAGCAGTGGCTTTATATCAAACCCCATTCTTCCATCTCTCTTTCAGATACAGCTCCTCCTACGTCCCAATCAGCAGGAAATGTCTCCCAATCATTTGGAAAACTTTCCCAATCGTTAGGAAATGTTTCCCATTCTTGACCTGAAGGCATAGTTCTACCTGGACCAATTCCTTGAGGTGCATCTAAAAACCCAGCTTCTGTTATTCTTCCTCTAGAACCTGCCATACGAAAGGGTCTTTGAGTATTAAAACTTCTACTAGTTGCTGCTTGTAATCTTTCGCCAGGTACTCTACTTCTCCATCTATGTGGACGTGCTGAATTCCTATACCCAAGTCGAGTAGTTGGTTTAACAGACATTTTATGCAGCCGCAATACTGAAGGTTACTTCCGCTGCAGTTCCACCAGATTCACTAACAAAGTTTGCACGTAACCACTTAAATGGTTTACCAGTCACATTGTAAAGAGTAGTACCGTTTGATGAAATAGTTTGATTAGCAACAACAGCTATATAATTCGTTCCGTCTATACTTCCTTCTAAATTAACAACTACGTTGGTATTTACACTGGCAACAGTAACCATAAAAGTATAATCCTTTGTAGAGAAAAGATTATTAACAGCTACTTCTAATGCTGTATTAGGATTTGTTGGAGCCGTTAAGGTCTCTGTAAAGCAAATCGTATCTTGAAAATAAGTTATAGCCATGAATTTTTAGTTGACCTATTACTAAGAATAACAGGAAAAGATTTATTAATAATTATCCCACTGATTTCCCATATTGTCTGGGATAGGAGGAAGAGGAGGAATAACTGTAGGCTTCTTCTCTTCTTTTTTAAATGGATTGATATTTTTTAGACCTTCTAATAAGGGACTGACTTTAGTTAACCAATTCTCACTAAGATTAACAGCTTCAGCAGCTTTCTCTTCTAAAGGTGGTTCAGGGTTGTAATCATAATCTTTATACGCACCACTAGTCCATGCACCCCAATCTTTGAGACCTCCTTTACGATCATAAATACCTTTAGCAACTTTTAAATTTGTTAAAGGGTCAAACAATGCTTCATTATTAGGTAAATTATATCTTTTACGTCTTTCTTCTCCTAATAAATAACCAGGTTCATCCAGCATGTTTACTTGCATTAAACCAAAAGAATAATCTGGATATTTAAAATTAGTTGCTCTAGGATTTCCACTTGACTCCGCTTTAATTAAACGAACAATATCACCTATTGTTTCATAGGCATCTGACTTTTCTTCCCATCCTGCTTGTAAAAGAAGATTTCTTAACTCATAATCAGTAAGGTTTTTAATTTCTGACATAATTAACGAAAATTAGTTTCTAAATGAAGTCTGGTACCTACAGCTACATCAGCAGGTCCAGGTAATGCTTGAATAAATTCTGCACCTTCTCTATTAAATCTATACCTAGCTTGTTCAGGATTCCTATAGTTAGGTACATATAAATGTAAAGCTAGACGATCTGTCTCATACAAATAAATACCATTCCAAGTTTTTAAAGTATCTTTGAAATCTGAAGTTGATATATTTCTCTCAACGTCACCAGTAATTGACTCAATTCTACTTCTTGGAGTTGTGTCATTATTAACAGTACCTGTCATATCGGTACGTTTTTCTGCCTCATCACAACGAGTTACCTGTTCAACAATTTTGTCATACCAAAAAGAGTCTTGGACATTATCCATAGCCTCCTCTAATCGTCCTTGATCACCTGCAGGAACTGAAGTTAAGTTATAACCTAAGTGCCAGCGTATCTTAGACTTTATAAACGTATCAAGCTTCATTAACTAGTCCATAAATAAGCCTATATCTAGTTTACGTGTAGTAAGTTCTCCCCACCATCCCCTCTCAACAGGGGCTTAATTTACACGAACGAGGTTTTCTTCAAAAATAGTATCCCAATCAACACGTTTTATTGCTTTCAACTGTTCTAGATTTTGAAATCTTTCCCCTGAACATGACGTTTGTAGATCTTTTATATCTCTAGCAGTTTTTAAACCTACTCCAGGTAAGTGATCTGCTATTTGACGAGCACTGGCAGTATTAATATTTATTCGAGTATCAACAGGAAAAGACTCTCTTGCAGTGGGCTTATCTGGATCAGCTCCTTCTGCCTTTAATTCTGCAGTAAGACGTTCTTCTGTTCTAATCTTCTCGTTAGTAGCATCGATTTGGGGAACTAAATCTTCCTCATCAGCATAGATAACTTCTTCTTCGGCATTTTGACACATTTTTATGCCTTCCCCATGCTGTGAAACAACTTCTAGGAGTTCCCCAGTCTTTTTATACAAATACAACATGTAACGAGGTTTAATTTCTCGTCTATGAGAATAACCCTACTAAACCTAACGAGGATGATTAGGATGAGAATTATTCGTTACATATATAGAAAGTGACAAAATCATAGTGAGGATCAAAAGAACTACAAGCAATGTCATAAGCCACATGGTAAATACCTCAATAATAGACCAATAAAAAAGCGGGTCAAGAAGACCCGCCATTTCAGTAACTATTCCTAAAGAATTATGTATCGTTACCGCCTACTTGAGAAGCGAAATCGATCTTACCTTGAACATCATTCCAAGATACAGCAGCAGCAGGACGTAGATAGTTAATGCGTGCAAGTAAATATGCAGCCTTACTAGCATCAGAGTCATCCTGACTGATGTAAATACCATCACCAGTAATTGTAGTATTGGTAATAGCGTTAACGTTGTAGATCTTGAATGTAGTATCCGCAACAACCTTGTAGAACATGGAGTTAGCGAAATCGGTATTAGCGATTGTGCCACTAACTGTAGTTGTGAAAGGTAGTTTTGCAGCAGTTACAGCAGATGTACCAGCGGCGATAAGACCACTACCGTCAACTGTTAATGAAGCAGAAGCAGCAGCTAACCCGTTTGCCTGAGTAGCAGGTACACCCAAAGGTACACCAGAGTTGTCAGGACCTAGTAGTAGAAGCTCAGTCGCTGTTCCACCAATGCCACAAGTGACAGGAGAAGCAGGGAATGATGGTTCACCACCAGATGGGATATCATCTGCAATTGCAAGTGATGCTCCATAGACGTATGCAGGACGAGTTGCGTCTGCTTGTACAACTAAGGAAGTACGATCATCTCTTACACGATCACCAACACGGCGATCAGGAGAAGGTACGGTAATGCTGAAGCTCTTGTATGAAGCTTTGTCAGCTGCAAGGTTAGATAACTTGACGTAGCCAACTACTTCAAATGCCTCAACACCTGGTAGTCCGTAAACACCTTCATCGTTATAGCCAGAAAGGCTATTTATTTGGTTGCCAGGCTGAAGGATAGCACCGGCTGAAGACTTGTATGTTGCCATTAGTTAGATGCCTCCTTACTCAGATACAGTGAAGGCTGTTGTGATGAAGTCCTTGTTCAAGTTCGCAAAGCCGGCATAAAGTTGCCATATAAGAATGATAAACCTACTAAAGTCATCATTATTATTTATTAGAACTTGAGCGTTTGGACCACCAATACCTACACCTATAGCCTGAGGGCCGAAGAATAGACCAGCAGGGGTTGTATGTGAAACAGCTCCAGCACCGTCATTAATATTGACAGTAATGGACTTGCTTGGGAAGTTGGTAGACTCGAAGAATCTTACTCCTTCAAAGACGAAACCGCTTGGCATGACTGGCTCTCCAGCGACAAACTGAGCTTGTCCGAACTGTCCACCACCATATATAGCTTGGTTAGGTTGGCCTGCACCCATTAACGGCGAACCTTGTCCAGGCATACCAGGGTAGCGAGCAACTTCACGGAAGCCTTGATCTGCACGTAGATCCTTCATGAATGAAGGGTCAGCGATACAACGGTAATATCCGTCCTCGAAAACAGGAACGTGACGCTTACGTAAACTCTTAACTACTTCAAGTAAGTCAGTTTTTACATTGAACTTGAAACGCTCAGAAGCATATTCTGTAGCTGTATAAGTAGTTAGAGTAGTTGAGTTTGTTTTAGCCTTACCATTTGGATAGTAGTATCCACCTTGTGAATCGCTACTTTGTCCTCGTGATTCACTCTTAAATAACTCATCAATGAAGACTCTATCTCTCCATCTTCTGTAATCATCTAAAAGAGTGAGCGATCCAATGCTCTGGTGGAACATGTTTAAGTTCCCAGTATCGAGCAATAGTCGCTGTGCTGTCATCAACGTCTCACGAGCAATTTTGAAAGTGCTAGGGAGGTTGGTGTTGTTTGGATCGGCTGGACCTGTATACTCACGAAGAGATACAAGAACTTTATCCTTAACAATAGACCTGCTGTTTGCTGTACCTATGGTTTGATCCTGAGTACGCTCACGGCTTGTCTTTGTTCCTGGATTGCCGAAGAACCTGTAACGGTCAAGTTGAACCGTTTGTCCAGGTTGTTTCGTGAAGTCATGAACCACTACAGGCTCAGATGCCATCTCCACGATATAAGCTGGGTGGGGCCTATAAAGCTCCGCACCTAACAGCTTCGGAAAATCATTATCAATAAACATTTGGTTATTTCAGCGCAGGTTTGCTGATACCAGAGGAACAAAATCCTCTATTTCTGGAATAGAGATTCCATTATCAATAATTATATCAAAGGTTTATCAATGCCGTTATATAAGTTATGTCTACTTAAGATCTGTTATATGCAGAATAAGGACCTGGAGGTAATGCTCCATTAGGGTGTCCAATGGCTCCCATATTCTGTCCATGAGGCTGTAATGCATTTTGTGAAGGAGGTTGCATTGCCATCAATCTTTCGGCTTCTTGAGCCATTAAAAATGCTTCTAATGCTTTTTGTTCGTCCATTTGGATATTGATAATAAAAAGAGGGGCAGAACTAACTACCCCCTTTATTTAATGGATCACTCCATTACGAGGAGCTTTTGACGGAAGATCTCAGGATTTTGCTGGGCAGCATTTAAATACTTCCACGCATTCTGAGGATCTCTATCTGATGCGCTTCCAAAGCTATTCCAGAAGTCAGTAGGTGTTCCCTTTGCTTGTGGGCTTGGAGGTGCAGGCATTTGAGGTCTCTGTGGGGCAGGTCTCTGGCCAGCAGCAGCTTGAGCAGCAGCTTGTTGTTGTCTAGCTGCAGCAACTTGTTGTGCAGTTGGTGCTGGTCTTCCAGGTGCTTGTGTCGCTGGACGTTGGCCTACTGTGCCACCTGGAGCAGTTCTCGCAGCTTGTGCAGCTTGAGCCTTTGCTACAGGATATGGACCCTGTGGACCGAAAAACTTAGTTGTATAATTTGCAAGGATATTTGGGTTAGTAAGAATTTGCTTATATGCTTTATGCTCAGTATTCAACTGCTTAAGTAAATTAACTCCTTTCTGTAATTGACCAGTAGTCTTAGATAAAGAATCTTCTAGCTTACATGAATAGTCATTAAGAATAGCAGGTGCGTCAGGACCAAAATGATCAACGACTTGAAGACTTGCCTCGCTTATTTTTGGAGCCTGTTGTTGACTCTGAAGAGAAGTTTGGGAAGAGCCGTTGGAGAAGCCCTGGTTGCTGTTGATCCCAGGAGTAGAGGTCGGCGCTACCGCGTTGTTGAATGGGGTTGTTTGTTGGGAAGCGTAACTGCCCTGGCCTACTGCTGGAGTCTGAGTCGATTGTTGACCCTGGAACGGGAACTGGACTGGAGAACTCAGGAGTCCGACGACCTTGTTGAACGCCTCCTTGTATGGATTGTCCTGTTGTGGGGTTGCCTGGGGTGTCTGGTAGCTTGACGGTGTAGGGCTGTATTGGGGTGTCTGTACGCCCATCTGCGCTTGCACTGCTGGTGCTGGTGCCGCCATCGGCTGGGAGGTTGCCACCCATTGGGGAGACGTTCCCACTATTGGTGCCTGTGCCGCTGATTGAGCCACGGGCGCTACCGGAGCCCCGAAGCTGGTCGGCTGGGTCTGGGATACTTGGGGTGCCGATTGGGTCGGAACTGCGATATCGTCCGCCATAGGTTAATTCCTTTTGTAAATTTTCGAGTGTTCTGTATAAGAATGGAGTGAGATCCAATCTTGGGTCCGCAGCCATCGGTAAATTCGGTTGCTGCGGGTGTGGCGTTCTCATCTCTTGATTAGTTAAATCAATGAAAGCAGAGAGCGCTCTTTGTACTTCTCCAACCATTCGGAACGGATAACCAGAGAGCATCCCTGCAATCTCGTCGTCCGTTTTGGAAGGAAATAAGTACTTCAGTGCTTCTATGCTATCAACGCCTAATTCTTGTAAGTTTCTAGTAAAGATAGATTGATTCAATTTATCCTGTGCAGTATCTTCATATACAGGCCCCATCCATCTCCATAACACACTTCTGTCACCATCTGGTGCAAGGCCCACTACTCCATCAGGAATATCACCTGTTTCTAAAACCCCGTCAAGTGCTTGTTTTAACTTCTTCTCATAATTAAATTTACTTTTATCATATTTATCTACTTGTTTCTTATCATTTATATCTTCAGGTAGTACTGGATACTTAATTCCTGAAACAAATGCAAGTGACTTCTTAAATAACTGCTCTTCTTGGAAAATTATTAATTCAAAACACTTACAAATACCATAGGTATAAAGCTGTAAACACTTCTTCTTAGCAGTAGCACTAACACGTCCATAAGCCGATTTAATCTCAGTTGCGGTTACGTTAGAGATACTTAAGTCATCTATACCACCTAGAGCAAGACGTAATTCACTACGTAGCTGTTCAGCATACCTAGCTTGGTCAGTACTAACAGCATCTGGAGTAATGAATCCAACTCTGTCTGAAGGCTCTAAGTTCGCAATAACACGAGGTACTCTCATGCCACTACCAGGTCTTCCTATGTAACCAGGCTGAGTCCTACTTGTAGGATCTTGTTTATACGTAGAACTAGAAAGGTTGAAATCAGATTGAAATCCAGATTGACTTGAAATACTAGGACGTTGTACTTCACCATCTGCAGCACTTTCAACAATATCTTGCTTAGGTCGAGAAGATAATAAAGTCGGATTACCAAAGAATGATAGGTTTGCTCTGATGTTTTTAACCATCTCATCATGAGCGATTATCTGATTAGCTAACCACTCAAATTCTCCTGTACCTTCTGTACCAAATGCATCAGGATTATTAAAAACTTCTACACAAGGAATAAATTCCATTGTGTTCTCTACTATCTTCTTATCTAACATTCCTACTTCGCTATATTCTTGCTCAAACGTTATTTCTTGTTCACTATGAAACTCTTCTATTTCAGTAGGAGTAATACGTAAACGCATATAACGCTTATCAGTATTAGTCGATAAGTTTGCATTTATCCCTTTCTTCTTTTTAACTTTATAAGGGTAGATGATAATTACTTCTTCTAAATCCCCCTCTGGTGTGTAATACGTCCTATATGCATCTTTATCAAACCAATAGATACGATACGTTTTTCTTGAAGGTCTTATATAAAATAAACCTTTACCATAAGCTAAAAATCTATCCCAAATAGAATCTAATCTTGCATCTAACTTATTAAACTTAATTACCTGTTGAATAAAATCAAAACGTTGCGTACCTAAATTATCTTGTTCAGGAAAGAATTCAACTCCTTGCCTTATCCCAAACATCTTCATTTGAGATAAATGGGCATTAATCAGCATCGTATCTGCTGTGCTATTGCCATCACGGTCTATGACCGCTTTGACCATAGAATCAATTGCAGACTTAGTATTACTATCACTCATGAGTAATTAAGATTTAATCTATTCTTCAATGGTGTAACCAGCGTGAAGACGAACGAGAGTAAGAGTATCTCCTTCCACTTCGACAGTAAATCTCTCACTAGGTTGAAGAGACATGTCATGGCAGAGTTCATCAGAAAGCGGAATGACGACAGAACCGTAAGCATCCTGCTCAATTTCTATAACTGGATAACTAGTAGACATTGAAAGTTTGTAATTCTAGTTTAAATCGTCAATACTCTAACTCTAGTTTTCCTCTGGTCATTAATCCATTGCATAACCAAACGAGAGCATCAACACAGTCATCATGGGAACTAACACCGAAATTTATAATCTCATCTTTTAAAGGACCAAACCTACGATATTTATTAAATATGATTTTTCTTTGCTCAAAAAGCCCCATAATGCCTCTGAAACGTGCAACTTTATCTCCTCTGAATCCTTTTACTGCATGCCATAAAACATTGTAAAGACCATGCTCACCTTGACATATCCTTTTGAAATCAGCTTCTAATGATGCCTGATATGCAACAGCTTCAGACCAAACATGTATAGAACTTCCTGTTGGAAAATAATTTGTTCCATCTTTATGAACAACTCCCCATTCTTCCATCATTTCCATTAAAGCTTCTAATTTTTCTAGATTCCCCATTATCCTTAGCCTTTTACAATCAATAATATGAATTTTGTCTCCTACTCTTCCTCCCATAACAAAAACAGTGAAATCATTCTGTTCTCTTACTCCTGCTGATAAATCAACTCCTATTCCCATTGAATCAAATTCAGTTGCTATCGAACCTTTTACTATTAAATCTGGTGATAGAGATAACTCACTTGTTTGAACGATCTGATTCTGATACTGAAAACTAAATGCAACTGGAGCTTGTCTTCTCCTATCTCGTAAATACTCTAAAGACCACATTTCTGGCCAATATGAAATCTCTTCCCCGTTCTTATCAACAGTAATAGCAGATTGTACTATCTGAACCCAATCATTTGATCTAGTAAAAGTACTTTGATGTATATCATCATGACGAAATCGAGTTCCTAAACAAATAGCTCTTCCACCTTCAAACATAGTTGGAACAATAACTGAATTCCAGTTATCTTCCATTGCCTGACGTATATCTCTATTTTTAATATCATCAGCACTTTTGATAGCGTCATCAATAATACAAAGATGTGAACGTTTAGATGTCACAGCACCTTTCAATCCTGCACAACAAACAGTAAATTCTTCTTCACCAGTAGATTTAATTCCTGCAAATTTCCAATCAATACTCCAATACTCATTTGAATTAATTCCTTTAGCTATTTTCACCATAGGGAATATTTCTCTATACGTTTTACTCTCCTCTATGATTCTTTTAATTGCTGCACTCTTAGGTCTTGCAACATCAACCGTATATGAAATATATAAAACTTTTAATGGTTGTTTATTTACAGCATGAATTCCTACAGACCAAGCTGTATACAGACCTAAAATTGTTGACTTAGCACTTCCTCGTGGAGCTAAAATATCGATATTTGGTCCACCTATTCCAACTAAACACTCACTGTCATCTCCGGTGCATAAATAACGATGCCATTCTTTATGATGAGTTGCTGGAGGTTTATCACCAACAACATCACAGAAATATGCAAAATCTGTTCTAGCTTTCTCAACATCTACGGAAGATGTTTTTTTAACAACTTGTTGTTTAGCAGCGGCTCTCGCAGTTCTGCGATAAACGCTATAAATACTTGTACCTGCCATGCACGTAGCATAGCCTAAGAATTTCTAACTTTCTTCCTGTAATATCTTTGTCCAAACTGCCATAGATGCTTCTTGTAATGGTCCTTCAATTGGATCATCTCTAAAAATAGATAACATCTCACGTAATCCTCTATCTGCACCAGCAAGTATTAAACCTTGTTTATCCATAAGTAACTTTGCATCATCTAATTGTTTAATTGCTCCTCTCAATTCCTTTTGTAACATTGCAATCCTTGCAGCTCCCATATCTTGCTTAACTAAACCCATCTTTATACCTTCTCTTAAATTCGCAATATCTTCTTGCATTGCATCTATTTCTGTCTCTAAGACAATACGGAAATTTCTTTTTTTAAATTTCTTTTGAGACCATTTATCACAATCAACAATACTTCCTGTATAGCCAAGAAATCTTGCGTAAATATAAATCAGTGTAGGTGTAGAAGTATTTTTACAAAAAGCTAAAAAACATTCTCTATCTTTAGAAGTTAAAGATTCTAACCAATCAGTAAGCCCTTGCTGCACGTTGACCCTGTTCGTAGTCTGTATTCTCTTTATAGCGACGGAACTGCTCTCTTTGCAACTCAGTTGTTCTTAACTCCTCTCCTGCAACTCTTTGACCTGCTCTGCTCTGTGCTCCCTCTTCTGCTGTCCGGCCTCTATCTTCTTGTCCTAAAACTCTCATCCCTGCACGTTCTTGCGCTCCTCTTTCAGCGGCAATTCCTCTTTCTTCTTGTCCTTCAACTCTTGCAGTAGCACGATTCTGTGATCCTTGCTCTGCAAAGCCTGCACGTTCCTCCTGTCCACCAACTCTTGCAAGCGCTCTGTCTTGAGCACCTCCTTCCGCTTTAGTTGCTCTATCTTGTTCTCCAGAAACTGTTCTAGCAGCTCTATCTTGCTCTCCTAAAGTCTCATATCCCATACGAGTCTCTTGTCCTAATGCCTGACCTTTTCTAATGTCTTGCGTAGTGTAAAACTCTTTTTGTATTGCGTCGATTTCTGAACCTAATTTCATCATATATTCATTCTGTTGCTGAAGTGACTGATTATATGCTGCCCATGTGGCAGGAGTCATATCAGGTGTCGCTTGTACATTTAAGTCTTGTGGTTCCCAATCAAATGAACTTTTTGCAAACTCATTGTTTTCAGTATTGTTTTTCCAAGTATCTAATGGTGAGCTTGCTAGTGACATGTAATCTAATCCTGCCATTTTAAATTATTTTCTGATCTCTTTATTTTACTAGTAATTAACTAAAAGCTAAACCATACGGAAATTTATAAGATTTGCTTGTGGAGAGGCTGATGCAGCTAAAGCAGCTGTTGCCTCTGCTTGTGTCTTAGCAATATTAGCTGCTGATGCTAATCTCTTCTGTCTCCCTATTTGATTATCTGCAAGTTCCTTTGCATAAGCTAAGTCAAAATCTCCAACCTGTTGAAGCTGGTTCTTAAGAATCTCCTGATTTACTGCAGCATCTCTTACTAACTGCTCTCTATTTACATTTGCTTGCGTAACCCCTGCTGATTGTAAAACATTCAAAGTATCTACTAAATCACCTAATGGGTTTCCAGTCAATATTTCATTATTGTATGCATTCACAGCAGTTTGATAAGCTTCCGAATCAAACTTTTCTGTTTCTTTAGGAGCTTTCCTTCCATATCCAGATCTACCATGTTCTCCACCAAATAAATTACCTTCTTGATCAAAATCCCAAATACCAAAAGTACCTAAATCAGCAATACCTGCAAGTACTCCACCTAATCCCGTTGGCCTATCTTGTCCAACTAAAACATTTCCTTTATTTAAACCACTACCTCTTTCTTGTGTCGCTGCTCCTTCAGGAATCTTGAGTTCTTCAGTTGTGTAATCTTCTACACGTGGCTTACTTATGTTTGCATTCCTCTTCACATACCCATAATCAGTTATCGTTCCACGCCTCGAAGGAAAAATGTTATCTAATAATTTATCTACTGCATTTTTTTTAACAGTCTCAAGGACCGTTTCGACTGAACCTTTAGGTTCAAAATATACCGAAGCTGGTGTCTCTACTTTATATGCTGTCCTTTCTGGAACAATATCTTCAGTTTTAATACCTTCTAAAAGAGGTAGTAGACGTAATAATTCTTCCATATTAAGTGTATTGGAATTGAGAAACTAATGCGTTACTAGCTCCTTGAGCAGCTGACTGACCCATATTAAATGCAGCCTCTTGAGCCCTTCTTCTCATTGATGCGTTAGTAGCTATATTCTCTCGAATACCTGCAGCAGCAATTGCTCTTGCAAACTCATCTCTCTTAGCTTGTTCTGAGTATTTACGTTCTGTAGGTAAAATCACATTCATCATGTCTCGTGTTAACTCTGCAGATTTCATACCCTCAAGACGACGTGCGCCAGAAACTCCTCCTGGAGAAACAACGCCTAAAGGATTACCACCAGCAGGAGCTATGTTTCCATAAGGACCTGTTCCTGGAGGAAGTGGAGTTCCATACATTGGCTCCCCTGTTACATGATTATAACCAAGAAGACCTACTGCACCTTGTCCTGCTCCACCTATACCTCTACCTATACCTCTACCTATTCCTCCTACTATTCCAGCTCCAGGTATACCCATACCTCCTCCTCCTCCGTAACCTCCGTATCCAGCATATCCACCTTGATTACCTCCGCCTAATACTCCACCTGGTTGAGCAGCTAATGCCTGAGTAGCTACAGTACCAGCAATAGGAAGACCTATACGATAAAGACTTGAAGCCACATTTGGATTTACACCAGCTTTAGCCAACCTATTCAGCATCGGACCTCTTACTTTTCCCATCCCTTGTCCGATTGCGGTTCCCCACATCCAAGAATCAAGCGCTCCTTTTGCCATTCCTACTGGTCCACTTCCTATATTTGCTAATGCACCTATAGCTGGCTGCACCCTACCCATATTTCTACTCACATACCCACCTATGTTTTTTGCTTGTGGCATCAGGTTTGATAAAGCCCCTGCTACTCTAGGATTTTTTAAAACGATACTAGATGCTTTTCCGATCATTTTTTTACTTCACTCTGATATCTATTTCTAATATTTTAGATTGTCTACTTTTATGAGAATAAACCTCCTAGACCACCAATAAGAGCACCAACGCCCATACCAATCGGACCACCCGCAGCTGCGATCTGAGCACCTGCTAAAGCTCCACTAGCTGCACCAGCTGCAGCACTCTTAAATTTATTCTTCTCTGGCACCGCTGCAAATCTTGGCTGCCCTGCTCCTCCTGCTCCTAACTGAGCCATTAAAGCTTGCTGTTCTGCGTCTGATATTATGTACTGTCTAGGTTCTTTAACAACAGCATTTCCTACCTTAAATATTTCTTCACGTAAAGGCTCAGACTCTTCCCTTACAAACTGCTGTGGAGAAGGATTATCAGAAGACCCTTGAGGCGTTCCTGTAGGCGCACTATCATTTCCAAAATTATCTAAAAATATAGTAGCAGCGTCTGTAGCAAGTCCACCCCAATCAATTCCTTTCTTATTGCTATCTGCTAAAAGAGGTGTATAAACACCAGGATCATAATTAGACTTCCCTCCAAAATCCCAACTACTAGCGTAAGTATATGGATCTGTCATACCAGATCGAAAAGTATCAACTAATCCAAAATCATCCCCAAAAGTAAGCGCCATCTTCTCTAATCTTTTTTTTAATTATACAATTGCTATTTAAACCTATAGCCTTGCACCAGTACCATAAAGTTCACGGCCTTTTGCAGCAGCTATAGCTAAAGGATCAGATCCTCCACTATAAGGATTTGGTCCTGAACCGGATCCTCCTCCATAAGCAGCTCTAGCTCTCATCATCTCCATTTCATATTCATGTTGCTGCTGTGCATGTGCCGCTTTCCATGATTGCTCTGCATCTAAATAATCCATGTCACCTGCACCACCTTGCCTACCTGGTGTCCTAGCTTGTGCTCTTGCATTTATAAGAGCTATTTCATTGTCGAATTTCATTTGCATCAATCTTTCAGCTTGTTGACCTTTTAAATAAGTAATATCTGCATTTGGATTTGTTCCACCAGTTCGTGAACTTGGTTGTACAGCATAAGAGTATTCATTACGAGCAGGACCACTAAGAAGACTTGCTCCAGTACCTAAAGCAACTATACCAAGACCAGGAGCTACTCCCCTTACAAAAGAAGCAACTGCTTCAGGATTTTTATATCCAAATTCTTGAATATTTTTTACAAAACCTTCCGTACCTGGATCTACTTTTTTAGTCACTCTTGCAGCAGTTTCATACTGACCGGTCTCTTGCTTAACAACTTGTTCAGGATTAAAAAATGCGTGCTCTGGTCTAACGTTACCTTTGTAAGCACCTGTTTTTGTTCTAAAAGCTTGATCAAGATCACCTTCCTTGGAATAACCAGGTTTAGTTAACTGGTCATATGCCCATCTACCAAGATTGTCACCAACTGCTTTATAGGCTTCCGAACCTTTATCAATACCTACACCAGCTAAGTCTATAACTTTATCAAGGAATTTATCCCCTACGGTTTCCATAACTTTATCGGCTGCACCACTCTTTAAAATGGTGCTAAAAATGTCCTCACCACTTCCAGCGACAACTTGTGTCTTTGCCATTAGACGCTTACCCCTTGACTAGGAAACTGATTTGCTTCATTAGGATTTATTTTACTCGACCCAGAGTTACCAGGTTGCGTTGCTAAATAACTAACACTCCACGGACCTACTTCTTCTTCTTGATTAATTAAACCTTTTCGAGCACCGTCATGATATGCGTTGAGCCAGTAGTCAACTCTATCTCCATGAACAGGAAATTTAAAATCTGAATAATACGATGTAGAAAGACGATCTATTTTCGCTTGTGCATTTGCCGCCATTGACATAAAAGTATCGCTATTACGGTAAAAATTTTCATAATCAGGATTGTCTTTTGTCTTCGCTACAAATGGATTCGGTTCCGTTAAACTCCCAACAAAATCAAACTCTCGTTGTACTCCTGTTAAGCCATCATAGACTTCTTGTCCGTCTGCGATAGCTTTCTCTTTAGGTCCGTTTAGCTTTTTAGCTAGATTTGTAAATTGAATTGGCATCGTAAAAATGAATTAACTGTACAAGTAGTCATCCCATTGGTCTTTCTCTATACCTTCTGTAAGAGAAGGTCTATTAGCTAATTTACCTCGTTTAACTTTACTCATCTCATCTTTAGGTGTGCCAAGGATTTCACGCAAATATGAACCAACATCTTCAGCTAAAAGATTTTCTCCAGACTCCGAAAAAGTTGGGACATTCTGCCTCATAGTAACTTCCCATTCAGGTACAGGACCTTTTCCACTTAAGACATTAACTAAACCGCTTAAAGTATCTGTTAACTCTCCAGCATCTCCCATAGATTGCAAAGCTCCTATAAGTCTTTCATCTAAAACTTTTGATGGATATTGTTGAATAACTGATGGCTTGTCTCCTGAATTATTATATGTAGCCATATCTTGATAAACAGAAATAGCATTCAAATTAGGATCAACTGTCATTCCTCTTGTTCTAGATCCTGGTCTACCTAAAATTGTTCTTAAATAATCTCCACGTGGGGCTTCCTCAACAACGACTCCAGCAGTAGGGTTTGGTTGAATTACTCCTAAAACAGTATTAGCAGCTTTTCGACCTAAATGATCAACACCTTTAACTGCTTCCCCTATAACAGTACCTACAACGTTAGAGGTCTTAAACGGACCAGATTCCCCTTCTGTCGCTGCAATTACATTATTTATTGCTTCATTAAAATTGTAATTAGTTTCTGGAACTCGAACAGGCTGATTAATTTCTGGATCAATATATCCTGGAGCACCTGTGTAATTTGCTTGTCCCTTTTCTCTAGGTTCCTTATATCTTCCAGCAAGTGAGGCAGCTATACCTTCAGAACCTCCAAACCTTGACTCACCTGGGCTTTGCCAACCATGTATTAGTTCATCATCAGGTAACATCCCTTCTCCTGCAACCTGTGAAGCGTATACATCTCTATGTCTTTGACGTAATGCGTCTGTTGCTTCATTTATAAGATTTTGAGTTGGTTTTCCCCCATACCAACCTTGGTAATTAACTGGTTCTGATACATCATCAATTCCAGAACCCTCAGTAGCTATAAATTTGCCAGGAGTATCCCTTCCTTCACCATAAATAGCTTCAGAACCTGGTGCAGAGTCAGCTACAACAATATCTTTCATCCTTACATTAGGGATATAACCAACTGGTACACCTTCTTTCCCTAGTCCTGATGGTGCAATAGCTCTTTCTGAGACTCTTGTATGAATTGCTCTACTAGGTACACGATTATCATCCTCTCCAGGCGCCATATCAGGGTGATTTTCTAATTCTGACTGAACATTAAGCATCTCTTGCCTAGATGCAGATTGCTTTTCAGGTTCACTAGCCCATATGTCTCCTGTTTCTGCCCCAGCTTGTGGATTAGCTATTGGATCAGCTGATGGATCCTCCCACACATCTGTTCTATCTACATCCACTGTTTTTGTAGCCGTTGGAGTACCTATTGCGTCAACTCCACCTAATGCTCTTGCTAAACCGTATGCTGCTAGTGCTGTTCCCCCTATTTTTGCTATATTTCCGACAGCTCCGAGAGTTTTTTGTGCAAATGTAGGCTGACGAGGGTAGTTTCTAGCGAAATCATAGACTTCTGGAGCCAATTCTGCCCTTTCTTCGGGCGTTCTAGGGTATGGAACTCCTGTTACACGTGAATATAACTCGAAATCGGCTGGGGAGACAGGCACTTTTATAGAAAACTACGTTTATATAGACCTAATTTTAAGTTAACTTCATTTTTGAAGGCGAAAACCCCTAATGGACCTTAAAAAACCTGAATTTGGGGTAAAAAATTTGGTAGCTATCTGGCGTGTGCCCTATGATACACTTTCCGTGTACAAAAAAAAGAAAGATATGTATAGAATGTACGTTGTAAACCGTTACAATCACTTGATTTTAGTCTGATTCTTGTCTAGAATGAAGGTAGAACCTATTGTGTAGTACATATGTATTACCTGGATACAACTAACGTCTACTACTTGTAGATATACGTTGTAAATACGTCTACTCTCTACTAGGTATGACATAACGGAAACGACTACCTATAAATAGTAGACATGGACCGCTGAAAAATCCGATAGATACCGAGACCGCCGCAGTTATTCGCCATATGTTACAAAATTGTCATAAACCTTGACTTTTTGCCGATTTTCTCCAGTTTTTCTCCCTATTTGGTCGATTTTTCCAGACAATGACGGGCCGAAGGCCTGAAGATTAGAAATATTTCAATATATTAACGACCTTGACTAAATTGTGGAAAACTCAAATTTTATGGTATAAACAAATATTTTTAAAATGAATTACAACAAAGTATTAAGCTTTTATATAAGTGCATAGGCTATTACATAAGAATGTACTACATTACATATATCAACTTAAAGCTTCCTATCTAAGCTTAAAACTATGACACTAACTAAACAAACTGAAGACGTTAAACAATATATCCTTGATCAATTAGAGGACAACATTGGATTAGATCAAGAAGGCTCTGAGCTACACCATGAAACATTAAACACTAATTACTTCATGGTTTATACAAATGAAGCTAAGCAATGGTTAAATGACGCATATTCTGAAGCCGTAGAAGTTGTGCAAGAGTGGGAGACTTCAAACCTTGGGCAAGTATCAACTGATTTTTCTGATCCTGCAGCTGTTGCAAATATGTTTGCTTATGTTATCGGAGAAGATATTCTCTCATGTACTCCAGTACATATAAATACTAATAGAAAGTTAAATGAGAATACATTGCAAATTATTAAACTATTTGTAAAAAATTATAATTAATTCTCTATTCTTACTCATTTACTCTAATTATTATCATGGATAACTACCAATCACAGTTACTAGCTAAAATCAAAACCCGTAGAAGTGGATCATTACACAATCACATCACGATTTTAAATAGTAATCAACATTCGGTTTGCACTGCTTTTACTTCTATTATTAAAATCCATAATCAGAAGTTTGCAACCGTACACTATAAGCAAGATTACTTTGATTATTGCTTAGAATCTCCAATAGTTGAAAAGGTTGTTTTTCATACTGATTTAATCAAGGATATCAACGGAACAACACCAACAAGATATAAAAATTTTTTAAAACAGCATTACATAGTAAAAATTAATTAATTCTCTATTCTTATTCATTTAATTCTTTTTTATCATGCAAACTATCAGTAAACTTCCTTACTATTCTAAATTATTGTTTGATATGGAATACATAGAAGTATTAAAAGAGTATGGTTTTAATGAGTCTGGGGAACCTTTAAAAGGATGTAAGAACCCAGAAATGACAGTTGATCAGATAGAAGTAATTGCACTAAATAGATTTAATAAGAAACAAGAAACAACAGAACCTTTTGATTTTAATTAATTAATTCTCTACCTTTAAACTCTACCTAATCAATTAATCTTTCTTATTCAAAGATCATGAAACAACTAAACACAAATCAAAAGAACATTCTAAGAACATTTCTACATGCCACTAGTAAAGAATGTGAGGATGGCGTTAAATGGTATACAACAGCTCATAACATAGCTTGTAATATCTCTTCTAAAGCTAACAATATGGAGCTAGGCAAAGTGACTGGTACTATATCGGCCCTATCTCCAAACAATGAATGGACTAAAAACTGTCTAGATGCTGAGCGAATGGTTACAGGTAAAGACTCAGGGTTAACTGATAAGCAGTTGAAAGAGTTTAAATACTCCACTTATCACGACAACAGAGACAAAGCCTTAAGAATATTAGATTTAAAGACACCCTATAACCACAAGAGCATCAAAAAAATATTATCAGGTCCAAAAGTTAAAGAATTCTATAACTGTATTAATGGATTATATGAAGATGTGAACTATTTATATAAAGATATTAAATTTAAACGTAATCTCAGATCTGATATTACTGTAGACGGTCACTGCTTTAGTATTTGGCTAGGTCACTACGTACCTACCACAAAAACAAGCTCTAAAATACGTGGTAAGAGACTCAGAGACCAAATCAAAAGGGATTACATCCTAGTAACTAAGTATATAAATGAAGAGCTAGAAACAACTTATAAACCTAGTGATATCCAGGCTATTACCTGGGTTACTCATAAGAGATTAAACAACGTTTGATCTCATAACCTATAAAACTATTTAACTATTCACTATGAAGTTTTTAATTCGCTCCATTGTCTTTGATTTTGGTGAGCAACTATCGAAAGATGATAGAGAACAGACAACACAAGATGCTTTAGGACTAGTAGAACTGTCTATTAGTAAAGAGATCTTAAATGATAACTCTAAGATTAAAGAGACCTTAATAGAGCATCTAAGCAATGAGTCAGGGTATCCAATAACGAGCATTGAATATATAAAATTAATCAATGTATCCTGCAAACCTGAGTTACTCAAAGATGATAATTTTAGGTTTGAAAGAAACCATAATAAAAATATTATTGATGTTGTATTAAATAATGAATTCGATCCGATATTTGAGAGTGAACTGGTTTTAACTGTTGCAGATATTGAAGAGGATGATGATGAATTATTTCTACAAGTTTACAAAATACCTTATGAACTACATAACTGTATAGAGTTAGCTTAATTCTTGGCGTGGTTTAACCTGTAAGCCCTACCTATTGTTTCTTATTTAAACATCAACCATGAAAACTTTTTACGTTCGGTATTACTTTCCAAAAAATCTAGATAAAGGATCTGATTATATAGAGTCAGCTACAACAAGTGATGCTTTAACTACCTTCTATATTAAGCATCAAAAAGAATTCGATAGCGTACCAAAACTATTAGATTTTTGTGAGGTCACACTTGATTAAATATATGCTCTTAATCTTTTCTTAACATTCACACTATCTTATTTTTTATCATGTCAGCCACCGCCACAAAAGCACGTAAAAGCAGTGCATCTAAGCAAGAGAAACTAGCAGCAGAGAAGAAGGCCCTAGAGGAACTACTACTGTCTAGCATGGATCATGCAATGGAGGACTGGAGCGCTTACCTTAAGTGCTTATCAAAAGTAACTAAGTATTCATGGAATAATTACTGCCTACTATGGATGCAACAAAAGCAACGAGGTAGAGAATTCACAGACATAGTAAAAGGCTTTCAAGGATGGAAGACAGACTACAAAAGAACAGTAAAGAAGGGATCAAAAAGTTATGCTATATACACGCCAAGAATGGCTAAGGCTACCGACGATAATGGAAATTTAATCTTTAATACAAAAGGCAAGCCCGTAATGAGACCTATAGGCTTTGGTGTTGGCAGGGTCTTTGATTATCGTGACACAGAGGGTGAACCACTACCAGACAAGCCAGATACTTCTCATGTCATGGAAGAGCTAGATGACATAGGCAACCCCAAACTATATGAAGCACTAAAGCAAGTCGCTAAGAATAGAAATGTAGAAGTAAATGAAGCAACAAAAAGTGTTTTAGGCTCAGCTCATGGCTGGTGTGAATTCTACAATGATGACGGAACCGCCTCCAAAATAAAGGTACTAAAGGATTTAAACAATACGACTAAGGCCACTGTTTTAATGCACGAGCTAGGCCATGCCATCATGCACGATAGGAACGCTTATGAAGATCATAAACCTACAAGTATCAAAGAACTTGAAGCAGAGTCAGTAAGCTTTCTAGTAGCTAATCACTACGGAATATCAACAGAAAATAAGGCGTTTGACTATATTATTGGGCATAACAAAAGCAACCCCAAACTAAGGGAGACAATGAAAGAGTCAGGTAATACTATCTTCAAAGCTTACAAAGAAATAATAGAAGTAACTGATAAGTGTCTAGCAAAGGAGGAGTCATGACTAAAAAAATTATGCCCACTACCACCACCAAAGAATTAAATACAGAGCAAAAAGCTTATCAAAAGCTTGAGGAAGTCTTTAAAGACCTCACAGAACTAAAATCAGATCACCTAGAGAAAGTACTGAATCAATTAGATAATTTATTAGATAGTTTCGCTCAAGTTGTTGAGTTTAATGAAGCTAAGGAGGAGGAGTCATGATTAATCTTGATGACTCACAAACTGAATTACTAACTGAGTCTTTACACATTGCTCTTAAAGAGTTTAAAGAAGAATGTAATTTGAAAGCAGAAGACTTGCTTTATGACGATGTTTTCAAATGCCTTGAATATGCAATGAAATCATTATGATTAAAGAACTCAAAACAACTGACTACATGATCGATGGCTGGGACCGTGGGCCTATAGGTTGTCATCCTTATAAACGAGGTAGTCGCCACAACAAGATAGGCATGTGGATTATATGGCTATTTTATATAGTCGTTAGCTATCGAATTATCTACACATTTTATGTATTAACTACAAAAGGAGGTACAAACTAATGACAAATTTAAAATGCACAAAGACTGAATTAATTAAATGGTTGTATAAGCACATAGATGATTGTCCATGTGATTGGTATGAAGGAGTAAATGATGGTGAAATTATTTTTACTTTTGAGGAGGAAAACTAATGATTAAAAAAGTTAAAGTCACACTACTTGTAGAAGTAGACACTGAAGATGATGAACAATGTGCAGTCAAAGATGGCAATCCATTAGAAGAAAATTGTGTCTTAAACATGATTAATAATGATGGTTTTCTTTGCCCAGTACATGTTCTTGACGTTTCCTACTACAAGGAGGACAGCGAGTTTATAGAACTCAACTGGTCAAAAGATCTTACACAAGATCAATATAACCATATAAAAAAGGATCTAATCAGTGGTTACACTCCAGAAGATCTCACTCAAAGGGAAATTGAGGAAGCCTTAGAAGATTATGAGGAGGAGGAAAACTAATGAGTGAATCAATTCAAAGACAATTCAGAATGAGACAAGATCATCTTGCTCAAACAATTATTGGAGAGCTATTTCCTCCTCATGAAAGTCCTATTCCTAATCACTCAAAAAAATATCAAATTATTTATTTTTTAACTTCATTGCTAGATCATCCTCATTTAGATGAATTACAAGATTTTTTAATAGAGGAGGTAGAGGAATGACCTATCGCTATGAAGTTAGGTGTCCTTCAGCACCTTTTGAGAACACCTCCTTTGAAAAACTTGAAGATTGCTGGGGTCTCTGCCTTGACCTATCTGAACAATATGGTTTTGCAGAAGTTATGTATGGACGCTGTTGTATGGGTTCCTATACCAATGGAAAATAACAGTGAAGAATACTGTGAATACTGTGAAGGCGACTGTCCTAAACATTTCAAAATGCACTCAAGTGACTTAGCTTGCTTGACCTATCAAAAACAACAACTAAATTCTCTCTATAAGAAAAAGCCATGAACTTAAAAAATTTTACTAAATTACTAGAAACATGTAGTTTAAAAATTGATGACTTTCATCAAGTACGTATCAATAAGATCAGTGGAGGCCACCACCACGTTAGTTCTATATCTAAGCTAATAGAAATAGCTACCTTACCTGATACTCCAGAGAATAACTTAAAGCTAATCAATGCAGCTCAAGAGCTAAGAGGATGGGTTATTCCTGAAGATAAGACTTCTTTAAAGAGAAGAGGTGATCATGGTCCTATACATGATTTAAAGATGAACTTAATCACACTGGATCACAAATGAAAAGCAACGTTATGTCACAACAAGGATGGACAACCTGGAAAAAGGTTGCATTATTAGTACAAATATCCTTAATCCTAGTTTCATGGAGCAACCCATAGATAAGAAGAGCAAGAAAAGAATTCTAAGATTCTCAAAATCTGGAATCCCTCTTCATATGTTGGATGATATTCAAATACAAGAGCTAGACCCTGATGAATTAACTGAGATCAGGGAAGAAGAATCAAACTTTTAATCCCCACCACAATGAACAAGAAATTAGGACCTAAGAAAACTATTTCAAAAACTAATCTTCGACACCTACATGACCGAATAAATAATGTTAAGAAAGTTGAAGACTTCTTACCTAAAGAGAAAGTAATTACTCTTGAATTTCCGGTGAGTGAACTAGAGAAACTACTAAGAGGTTTTAGGTACGTTCGAGATATGGTTATACGAATCTCACCTTATAACCATATAAAAGTTATTGAGATAGGTCTTATAGAAAAATGGATCAGAAGACTTGAGAGTGAGCTTAATGGATGACCTATCAAAAGAACAACTTAAAGCTCTTATCTACATCATAGGTAGGGGTCCACTCCCTCCAGAGGAGTTAAACGTGAGTGTCGGAGAACTCATGAAGTTTCTAAATAAGAAACTAGAATCTCCAGCTTACGAACAATTCAAACAGCCAAGACTTATGCCTTGGATTAAAAAATCTTTCGACAATTAATTACTATGGAATTCAAAGAATTCAACCCAAAACTATTCGATGTTTCTTGGGAACAAGCCGAAAAGGCAATTAAATCAGGTGACATAGAAGGAGGCAAAGCATTATTTAAAAACTGCTTTCAAATGGTTACTAAAGATGTAGTAGAAGATCTTAAATTTATGGATGACTGGGAAGATATGGCAGCAGACGTTTTAAAACTATTTGAAGAAGGTGAACAATAGTTACTAAATCATTTTCCATACTGATTATTTCGGTATATTTACTACAAATCCCCTAATTAATTTTTCAAAGCCATGACAACATCATTACCTAACAAAACAAAAACTAAATACCCTATTCATCAGACGGTAATAACAAAGCCAGAGACTCCAGTCAAAGGCTGGGTAGGATTACCAGAAGATTTAGAAAACCCCGTCGTAACTCCAGAAGAAATTAATGCTGAGATTGATTTGTTAATGGAAGAAAGACGTACTCTTGTAAAGAAAGAAGAAAATTATCTTAATAAAGCAAAAGAATTAAGAACTGAAATAAAAGAAGTAAATGAAAAACTATTACCTAAATTAAAAGAATTAAATGTTAAGAATAGAAGTCTAGAAAAGAATGGAAAACCTATTCATAAAGTTCTAATAAGAGAAACAATTAGCTATCAATTCTCAATGGATCTTGAAAGCTTAGAAGAAACAATTAAAGAACAAGCTAAAGATCTAAAAAATATGAAGAAGAAAGAAATAGATAGAGGTATAGCAAAAATTAATGACATAAAAGAAGATCTACGTACACAACCAATAACAACGAGGGCTAAGTAATGAAAGACCCTCATTTTGGAATAATAGAAACCTCTCTAGGAATAAATAATTCATACATTCCAGAATCAGTTTTAAATACTTTTTTAAAAAGACACATGAGAGGAGATTGGGGAGATGCAGACAACGAACAACGAAACTTTAATAAAATAACTCTCCGTAAGTGTCAAGGAGGACGACTTCTATCTAAATATACTTATCAAGATAAAGAAGTAACCATCGTGACTAATGGCTGGGGCTGGGGCCAAGATCCCAATAAGAAAACTCTTTGCCGTACCTTTATTCGTTTACCACATGAGGTCTCATGACTACTACTAAGACTCTTTACTATGTAAAACTTCCTAACGGACGTATAGATATAACTAGATCAAAAAAGAAGTATAACTATGTAGTTGTCTCCACTAAAAAGACAGCAATCAAAGCTTCTGACTGGTATGAAGATAAACATCTTGCAGAAAATAGAGCAGATTACTTAACAATGAAATTGTCACCTGACTATCCTGACGGCGAGCAATTATTCATAGTTAAAGAAGTAAGCATTAAGGAGGATTAAACCATGTCGTATGAACCTCTAGCTTTTGCTGAAAGAGCAGTAAGATTATTACCTTATATAGGTATAGGAGAAGACGGAGATCTATCTTGCAGAGGAAAAGTTTATTCATGTGCTTGGAGTATTGAAGCAAAGAAAGATCCAAAGTGTAAAGAAAAATATAAAGAAGATGGTTGGTCCTTACTAAATAAAAGTAAGGAAGAATTATCTAAAGAAGATTATGAAAAATTTGAAATACTTTTAAAGACAACTAAAAGTTTCATGATTAAAAAAGCAGAGGAACTATTTCCTATAAATGATCCTGAATGGCTTTATTTCCATTTTCAAGAAACCTTAAGGAGGGGATGGAGATGAAAACAAAAGCATTTCAATTTGTAATAGAGGTTGAGATACCGGAATCATCATGTCAAGGAAAAGATCCTACAAGTGATTTTTGGTTTAAAAGCATAGAGAAATATATAAAACAAAGAGCAAATGAATTCAATTTCAAGATTCAATCATCAAACGTCCACGGATTTTAAACACTTTACTAACCAAATGAGGAAACCAAATCATGACTACGATTTCTTACAGTAAACCTGACGTATTTGTAATTAAACAATATACTGACGACGAAAAAGAAACTAATCAAATGTACGACGAATCTGAATACGCAAAAGACAATGAGATTGCAGCTAACAGATTAAGAACTTTAATCGATGGTATTCAACCTAAGCAAACTGCAAAAGATTTATTAGATGATATTTTTCCAGACAATTGTATTTGGACAACAAAAGATTTTCATGACTGGATGATAGATGTTTTTAACTTCACCACTTTAGAAATACAAAACCTTCAATCAAATTACAACGAAGTAATGCCTTACAACAGAAAGCCTCCTATCAAAGAACCATTCCCAAACTTTGATAAGAATTCAAATAAAGTTATACAATTCTTTCAAGCAAATAATAAAGCTAAAAGTGATCTAACAAATTGCTTAAAAACATTATCTACAATCAATATTACTCAAGAAGATTTCAAAACAAAAGAAGAATACAATGCTTTTCTAATTAAAAATAAAGAGATAGGTCTACTTATCAACTCAGTAAAGCAAAGATTAAATTCTCATATAACTAAATCCTCCAAACTTATACAAGGTGACGGCTAATGCTT
>VTLG01011077.1_pt1 | contig 38780 bp, 45 predicted proteins | sample 4694571 | NCBI WGS metagenome assembly VTLG01 (sample SAMN12604809, study PRJNA352737) | marine metagenome | biome: ENVO:00000447; feature: ENVO:00000209|ENVO:00000569|ENVO:01000036; material: ENVO:00002151; isolation source: viral sequences binned using virsorter ... | reverse complement strand
AGCTTCCCCAATAGCTTCAGCGGAATCTTGTAAATTTTCCCCAGCTTCAGCCCAAGAGTCTTTAGTGTCTTCTAAATCTTCTGACCAATCATCTGATATTTCTTCAAAAACACCCTTTGGTTTTCCTGAAATAACACTATCCGCTGCATCAACTATGACACCCCCAGCTTTGGCAAGGTCAGTCTTTTTCCATTCGTCTTCTACAGTTTCAACAACTTCTTGAGGGGTTGGAACTTGTATGTTTTTTGTCACAACTGCTAAAGGATTGTCATCATCCTCATCTTTTTTATTCCCACCAGAACACATCAGCCCACTCCCTTCACTGAAACAACACTTCTCCCAGTAGGTATCTTTAAATCTTTTCTCATCATTTTTCTCAATCTGTTCTTAGATCCTCTTTGTCTTCGTTTAAGTGATGGATCAGAAGAACCACCAACCACTGAACCCCCAAAGCCCACATCATCATCGGAAGCACCCCCACCACTGTTGTCTGAAGTAACATCGGTGTCTTCGGTGTAATCCTCGACTTCACTCTCGGGGTTAAGAAATCTTCGAATACCTCTTCTCCCCAATCTACCTTCAAGCCACTCTCCACCTTCCCAAGCTTTAAAAGCTTCGCCATAGTTGGTAATAGGTTTCAAAGTGTTATCTTCGTATTCCCAGCACATTTTTAGATTGGGTGAGTGTTGTCTTCGCTATCATCTTCTTCTTCCTCCAGGCTAATCATCTGAATACATTTTTCCACAACGCTGCGTTGCCCAACGCTATACCAGATTTCACGATCAGTATCGTGGAGATCAGGACAACGAGAAGGATAAAGCTGATCGAGAAGATCAACCAATTCACCAACTGTCTGTGGAGCCATGACGATAGCTTAGGAAAGAATCGAGACATACAATATAGATCCCGAAAGCAATGAAAAATCTTCTATAAGGGTACGGGGTTAAAAGTACGAGTGCCGTCAAAATTAAAAAGAAGAGGGCTTTTGGAAGGAAAGTCAAAATCTTCCCAGCGTAATATTCTTGCAAGTCGAGCCATCTGAAGCTGATTGTCAACATTGTTTTTTCGATACGTTTCACAAATGGCATTTTGGTATTCATCAGGATCATATTTGCTAAGGATTTTTTCAGCAGTCTTTGGACCCACCCCTGGACACCCAGGATAATTATCTGTTGAGTCCCCCGTCAATACTTGTTTGTAAAAATTATAATCTGCTTCGGCCTCGCTGATCTCAAAAGATTCCCCAGTGTCTGGGTTATAGTGAGTACCAGGAATGGTCTTCATGTCTTTGTCTATTGAGACACCAATCTTAATTTGTTTCCCTGGTTTTGTCATGTGGATACCCATGACATCATCAGCCTCTAGGTAATCATATTGGATGCTTTTGTATTCATGAGACAACCATCTTCGTATCCCTCGCATCCCAAGAGGTTTCCTTTGATTTTTTCTGTTCCCCTTGTACTCAGGATAGATTTCTTTTCTGAAGGATTTGCCGTTGCTGAAACAGATCCTCAGGGTGGATTTCTTAGCTGAACAAGCTAACCTAATATCTTCAAGCATCTCTCTTGCTATTGTCTTTGCCTGTTCTTCATTCATAGACAAAGTCCAATCCCCATCACCCCAGTAGATTTCCATCTCTGAGGCGAAGCAAGCTTTGTGTAGAATGATATCACCGTCTATAAAAATAAGTTTTCTCATAATGTTCCCTTTCTTTTCGTTTTCTAGTTACTCGGACTTCTTTTTCCTTATCCTTTCGAACTTTTTCCATAGCTATAGTCTTTAGTTCACTTCGGACCTTGAGGTCCCAAGCATCCATTGGCATAGGCCAAGTGACCTTGGTCTTGCCACACCTTCCTTCAACGGTCCCATTGGTCCTGAAGGAAATTAAAACGGGAGCCCCAAGTCTTCCGTTTTTCTTCACCCGTTTAAACCCAATCGATATAGGGCTTAAGAGTGAGTAATCTTTTAACATTCCCGAGAAAACCTTTGCGTGTCTTCTCGCTAACCCAACCATTTTCATCTCATCCATGAGACTCCTTAAGTTAATGAGTTTCGGCCCAAGTCTGGCCCACTTTGAAACTGGCATCCAAAGGACACCGAAGCTTCAGTTTTACTGCAACTTCCCTTGCAGCTTGAATCATCAATTCCCCTAGACGATTTTCAATTCCCCTGTTGACCACCCATTGGACCTCATCGTGTATCCAAAGCCTTTGGTGTCCCTGGATCATATGGTCATCAGCTAGGTTGTTAATCATGACAACCCATTCCTTGCAGATGATTGCTCCAGCACTTTGAAGAAGGGTATTGAGAGCAGCGTGTTGGTGTCTGATGGGAATTTTTCTACCGTCTAAACCAAGGATAAATCCCTGCTTGGCTCTTTCGCTAACGGCATCCTGAAGTTTCTTGAGGGCTGGTAGTTGAGACAGAAATTTTCTTCGGAGTGAGGCCCCTGCTTTTGCACCCTTTCCAACTATCTGACCTACCTTAAAATTTCCTGCGCCATAGAGAAACCCATAGATAAAAGTCTTGGCTTGGTCCCTGGTTTCAAGCCCAGCAGCCTTTTGGTTTTCAGTGTGGATGTCACCTTCCAGAAGTTTCTGGGTGTATTCCCCTCCATCAAATCTCCCCATGTAATGTGCTAGACACCGAAGCTCCAATCCTGATAGATCAGCCCCTACAAAAATTTGATTTCGCGGGGCATAAAAAAGCTCTCGGCATTCCTTTCCAAACGGGACTCTGACCGAGGGAACTTGAGCAAGATTAGGGTGGGAGTGGGTGGCTCTAGCAGTGACAGCCCCTTGGGTTCTGACTCTACCGTGAATGGTTCCTTCTTTTGTCACACACTTTAGCCATGCCTGAGATCCTTCAGCCAACTGGGATATCCTCTTTTGAATCATGAGGTATTTTGCCAACAGCTTTGCTTCTGGAAACTCAAGCATGGACATGACTTCTTCATCTACCCGAGGCTTACCCTTGGGTGTCAAAAGCTTCGGTTGCCAATCGTATTTTTTCTGGAGACAAAGAGCTATGTGGTCTCGGGATCTTGGGTTGAATTCGATCCGTTCAATTTTTTCGTACTCGCATCCCTTTGTAATACCTCTAGATTTATTGTTAACCAAAGGCACATGGACTCCACGGGAGACCCACCATGAACCAAAGGTTTCTTTAAGGTCCTCTTCAAGCTCATGCCTTTGAGTGGAGAGTTTCGCATAAAGTTTTTGTGCTTCGGCCTCATTGAAATCGATCCCAACCTTGGTTTGGTTCAGACAGATCCTATGAATCTCATGCTCCAAATCTACAGCTTGGGAAGAGGACTCAGTTCTTTGTATGTGATTAAAGAGATCACGGGTAAGAAGTACATCTTGTCTACAGTACTTCAACATATCTTCGGTGTACTCAGACCAGACATCAGGGCTCTTGGCCTTTGGGTTGTCCAGGGAATAGCCCCAAGATTCCAGGGAGTGACTCGGTCTCTCAGGCCAGAGTAATCTTGAGATCACCAGGGTGTCCCAGATTTGCCCAGTTTCTACCCATCGGGGCCGAAGTTTCTTTATGGCAGGAATATCAAACTCCATGATGTTATGACCAATCAACTGGTCAGCTTCACTCAAAAACACCAGTCCATCCTTTAGTTTGTCTGGAGGAAACTCATGGACCTGATTGGTGTCAGCATCCACTGCTACGATACAATGGAGGGTCTTAAGGTTGTTGAGTAACCCGTCTGTTTCGATGTCAAAAATCAATCGCATTTTGGCTCTCCCCCTGGTCAAATACTTTTTGTAGTTCTGGGTCTACCTCCCTCAATCTTCCCGTGTCTCTGTTGTACCGAAGGTAGCAAGCAATCCCTGTTTCTCCCGAAAGTCTGTTCTTAAGAATCCTTACCGTCACAAGGTCAGGGTCCTCACCTTGTTGGTCCCGTTCTAACCCAATAACATTGTCCGAAATTTGAGCTATAGAGGCCGAGCCCCTGAGAGAATTGATACTAGTCTGAGCCCCTTCTTCGTACCCTTTACCAAAAGGTTTCTTGAGATGAGAAATAATAATTAGACCAACCTTAGACTCTTGGACAAATGATCTAAGTTTTGTCATAAGGACATCAATGGTCCTTCTTTCATCAGCCGTATCTAACCCAGAGACAACGATGCTGATGTGATCAAGAACAATAAAATCACAATCCAAACCTCTGGCTAAGAACCTAAGTCTTGCCATCAGATTATCTTCGTCCAAGGAGCCCCAGTGATCGTAGAGATACAGTTTTCTAGAAAGCTGAAGATCGTTCATGGCCCACTCCATGTGATCTTTATCCTCACTGGTAATTTTGTTGAGGTGATAAGGGGTGGAAAGATGGAGAGACAGCAACCCTATAAGGGTCTTAAGATTTGATTCCTCAAGGGCAACGTAGCCTATGCGGAGACCATTTTGGATTAGGTGAAACGCTATCTCTTTGGCTGCTTGAGATTTACCTTGGCCCGTCCCAGCAGTAATACAGACAATCTCTTGCTTACGAATCCCCTTAAATTTTTCGTTGAGTCCTTGGAAGGGATACATATAAGAGTCTTCATCTTCAGTTCGCAGATAGTTTTCCCAAACTTCCTCGACTCCTACGATGCCGTCTGGTCTCCAAGGTTGAGCTTCCCAAAGAGCAGAATTAAGTTCTTCAACTCTACCCTCCATAAGCATTGCATTGGCATCCTTTAGAGGTAGAGAAACAATGTAGGCTTTACCAGGAGACAAAAGAACTGCACACTCCTCGGCTGCTTTTCTTCCAGCATCATCTTGGTCAAAACAAATCTTTACCTGAGAAAATTTCTCAAGCCATTCCAGATTCTTTTTAAAAATTTTCTTTGCTTCCGCTGCTCCATTCGGAATTGAGACCACGGGCCATTTACATTCACCGAGTTGAGATATTGTAAGAGCATCAATTTCCCCTTCGGTGACAGTGAGGATTCTTCCCCCTTTCCATTTGTGTTGGCCCCAGAATTTTTCTGATGATTGTCCTGTCCACCAAAAATCTTTGTCCTTATTTCTGATCTTCTGACCAGTAATCTCCCTCCCCCCGTCACGATAATTTGCGATGTGGACGGTTTTGTCTTGGTAAAGTGCTGTCCTATAGTCCCATCTCTTCGTAGTGTCAGCATTGATCCCTCTTTTTTTAAGTGGTTTTACATCCCCTAAAATTAGATCAGTAATCTGGGAAAGCTTCCCTTCATACTCATGATTCTTAGTGTGTTTTTTACAACTGAAGCAATAGGTGTGATCCCCGTAGTCAGCTAAGGCATCACTTGATCCACAATCTTCACATGGGAGATGTCCCTTGTGTTCTCCGCTATCCAATCCTTCGGTATCCATCGTTTCGCCCATTTGTATCCATGTTTATCGGCCCACTTGGAGCATGATAATTTTTTAGCACCCCCAACTATTCCGTTGGGGGCTTGGAAGACAAAGCGGATATCGAGGTCAGGGTGTTGCTCTTTAATGGCTAGGTGTTTTTTTCTATCGTCTGCTTTAAAAAACCCTTTGCATTCGACAAGGATTCCATTGGGTAAGATAAAGTCAGGGATATAAATATGAGACAGAACATAAGGAATATTGACTGTCTCAAATTCGTAATCGACACCAGCCTCGGTTAAAGCGAGAGCAATCGACTTTTCGAATCCGCTTCGAAATTTTTTCTTAAAAATCTTCGGTTTCACTTTCAAGGGCTCGGTCCATTTGCTCTTTGTCATATGCGAAACCCTCTTCTTCCTCTTCAAAACCAAAGGCTTTGGGATCAGAGTTCACCCCGTAATGAACGAGGTCTATGACTTGGACTGCCTTGAGCCGAAGAGAAACTCCAGCTTTCCCCTTGTTTAAATAAGGGGCCATGAAGTAAGCAACTTTGACTACGGACCCGTTGCCAATCCTAAAGGACTTGTCTGTAATCAGGTTTCCCTTTGCATCAAAAACCTGAGGGTGCTGTTCAACAGTTTCCCCGTCCCTAGTGACGAAGGATTTTTTCATGTTGAATTTAAATCGGATTTCTCCTGTTTCCATTCCTTCAGTATCCTCAACTATCCTCCAAGGGAAATGTTCAACCTTAGGCTTTTTCTTTCCCTCGGTGTGCATCTCTACCTTCTTGTCTATCTCAGACTGAATAAGAGCTTTGAATTCCTCTTGTTTAGATTTGTCTAACAAGATTTCTATGTTAAATGTTTGGTATTCCTTATCGGGAACCATTACCTTGGCCCAATAAGCCTGTCCTTTTACCGTCCTGGTTAAAGCTGCCATATACCTCCTAATGGTTGGCGTTTATTAACAAAAGAAGAAATCTGAGTCCTTGACTTGAGAGACATCAAGATTCCCATAAGCTGGGGGATCAGGAAGATCAGAAACCCCAAAAGATTTCATTTGATCGTGCCAATCGCCCAGTACATCCTCGGTATACATTTCAACAAATGCTTCCCGAAGAATTCTGTTAAGAAGGGGGGCCTGAGAGGCAACCGCACCATAAGAATCATGGACACAATTGACCTGGGTCAGCCCTAGTTCCCTTGCCTTTTTAAGTGTTAAATGAAGATGTGCTGCATCAAAGGAATGGATCACATTTGGTGGGGTTGACTGTCTGACCTTTGGACTTTCAACCCTTCCATCTTGTTCCTCGGTGTACCTCATCTTTATGGTATTTCCATAAAGTTCTGTCTTAATTCTTTTCGATCTGTACTCAGGGTAATATTGGAGACAATCAAAACCTGAAGGTGAAGTCCACCTAAGGTGATGCCCCTCATCTGCTATTTTCTTTGAAACTTTTTGAAAATATTTCATCCCCTCGGCTGCTGCGACTACTACCTCATCGATAGCCTTTTTGACAAAGGGGCCGATATAGCTGGCAGGGCCGAAGGTATCAGTCCCTTGGAGCTTTCCCCCATCAAATGGGTAAGCCTTACCTTTGTCTAAAATTTCCTGGGTGATGTAATCTTTTATGTAAGCCTTGGTGGAAAATAGAGTGCCACCATAGGGGTAAACCATCGTGGGTTTCTTTCCGAGCTTACGGGTTAATAATCCACTCTTTTCCCACTCTCTGGCATAGTGGTGATTCTCAAGCTTTATAAGTTCAGCGACACGGTCAGCAACCCTTTGGTAAAGGTCTTCAGGTTTATCCTGGGGGATGAGGTTAACAGCCCTTGCAGTGTCCTCATGTCTCAAGAGTGCAGCGTAGTGCTGGATTCCGTTTTGTGATCCATCGGTTTGGACAAAGAGAGAACTGATAAAACCCTTTCCTCTTTTTACAAACCCAAACCACTCGAAACAAAAGGCTAGGAATCCCCAAGGTTCCGAAGCTTCTTGCCACCAATCGAATCCGATAGGGTCTTGAGCAACCCTAATGATGTCAGCCTCATTTGCCAGGACCCAACCGTAGCGTTCCTCTAGTGAGACTTTGTCAAACCCGTACATATTTGCACCGTGGACCGCTAGGGCTTCCACTTGGTTGTCATCTACCAAAGGTAGACCAAGACTAGACTTGAGTAAGGACCTTGAATAATCAGGGCCTTGAGGACTAAGGAAAGAAAAACAAGGGTACAATCTCCCTCGGAAATCTGCTTGCCAGACAAACCAGAATTCTTTGTACTTGAGAAACTGGTCAGCCATCATAAGGGTTCTGATAAACTGGATTCTTTTGCTAGTCTGTCTTTCGTTTGATCTATGAATGCCCCCTGCCATCTGAGCCCAATCTTGGTAAATCTTAATTTGTGACTCGGTCATATCCCGTCTTCTAATACCTTCAATGCTCTGAGGCATCGGGGGAATCTGAGCATCTCGGACCACGGGGATGCCTTGGGTGGTGGCATCAGAATCCTTGAGGGTCTTCATAACCTTGAGGACAGGGATATTGAGGCTAAAGCTTGAGCCTTGACAGAGATTTAAAGCACCGTAAAAGGTGTCCATACTCTCGGACTCAGAAATTTCTGGAAGCAGCCTACGGTTTTTGACTTTTACTGCATTGACCCCCTTCAGCCACCCAGACCAGTATCCCCCACCAATGACATCGGACCATTCATTTGGTTTGAGGACACAAGGCATATAAATTTGACTGAGGTACTCATGTCTTTTATTCATTTCCTCAAGCCAAGCTATAGTGGCTTCGTTGGCTACTAGGTAATGAAACTTTTTCCCCTTAATTGTCTGTAAAGATTTTTGAACAAGGGCTGTCTGGCGAATGATGATTTCAACCATAACAGCACCTACCTTCATTCGTTCCTTTGCACCCCAAAGGTCCCACTCTATCCCTGCTTTTTTCCTTGCTTGGTTGTGAAGGACATCCCTAATTTTCCAAGAGGGCTTACGGGATTGTTGTTGGTGTGTTTTGATTTTGTTGAACCAGTGGGGGTAGGCTTTTTTGAAGACAAGAAACCTAGCTTGATCTTCTATGGCTTTGCCTATTTTGAAACAAGTGTCTGAATGGCTGTTTTTGAGGACTATGGAGTCCATGACAATAGCAAGTGCTATATAACTGGCCTCTCGGGGATCTATATTAATTTCCTGCATCAAAGACACTCCTAAATTTTGCCAAGTGCCTTTAGTATTTTTCCCTGTTGTTATAAGCCTAGTAAGTTCATCCGAAACCAGCCCTACGGCTTCTCGGACAATAGAACGACTGGAGGGAAGTCGCATCCATGCTTGATCCTTGGTAGCCCCGAGGACGATTCTCTTGAATCTCTCCCCTCCGAGTCTTCTAGACTGCTTTTCTAGCTGGAGTTGTTCTTCGAACAGATTCACGCTTTTCCTTCAATGGAAGTAATTTGAGAAAATCCATTTTCTCTAACCTACAAATCAGCAGGATTTTTTCTTCACAATGCATACACTGGATCTCCTCTCGGAGTTGATAGATCCCAGTGACGAATCTTTTTTCACACCAGGGGCAATCCACCCCCACCATTCTCATTTCAGGTTTCATTTGTTGTTTGCCCATCCCCATTTGTTCTCGTAGACAGTAGGATCAATCACTGGGTTGTTCTGTCTAATCACAATCCCCCCGATATCATCTAAGTCAGCCAGCTTGCCCATATCATTTAGCTGCTTAATCTCCCCACCTTTTTCAAGAAACCTTTCAACGGCATCATCGATAATTTCATGGGTAAGTTTTTTTAATTTCCTTCTCTTTTTTTTGCTCAAGACAAACCCGAGAGCTTCTTTTTTGACTTTGTTCATGATTGTCTCAATAGTTGAGGTGCAAGCTGGGGCCAGATGGACCGCAAGAACAAATCCAAAAGAGAGAGAACCCCTAGCTTGCGAGGGCGATTTTTTTAATTGGAAAATTGAAATCAAATAAGCTGTAATTCATTCCTCTCTCTTGTCCCCCTTCCTGGGCATGAATCAGCTACTACAGTAAACGCACTTGTAGCTTAGTGTCCCAGGATAATGGGTGTCAAGACTTTTATTGCATTTTTTTAATAAAAGTGTAAGATCCTCGAAAATCACTGGGATACCTATGGCAAATGTACACCAACTGCTAAAGGATCTCATGGAAGAGATTGGCCCTGAGGAACAGGATGTTCCCACTATTGGCAAACTATATAAAAAATGGATGAATGAAGCCCAGAGGTTTCGTTCCATGAAATCCATCAACGCTTATAAGATGACTTTGACCTATATAAAGGCTTCCAAGCCTAAGGGTCAGCATCATAAAAGGAAATGTAATATTTCGAACCTACAAGAACTTTCCTTAAGTTTCAAGGATTATCTTGATACGAGAAACCTTTCCCCTAGTTCCATCAATTCCTACCTGATCAATCTTCAAACCTTTTATAACTGGCTTAAAAAGCATGGTTATATAACTGAAAGGGTAGGGGTTCAAAAAATCAAAGTCTCAGAGAAATCCATCAAGCCTTTTTCGGAAGCCCAGATGGAGATGATAAAAGACAGGATTCTGTACAGAATGGAGAATGCTGTTGGGCAACAAAAAGCCCGTAAGGTGTTCTACAAGTGTCACTTAAGAGCTTATTATGTGGCTCGGTATGCTGGGCTGAGATGTGGGGAACTGGTGAACCTGAGGCTGTCTGATATTAATTTGGACACCCGAGAGATTTGGGTCAGGGATGTAGGGGACTCAATTGTAAAGGGGGCCAGGGAAGAATCAGTCCCTATGAGTGACACTCTTTACAAATTTATAAAAAAGGATCTTGAAGATCGAAGGGCTTATGAGGTTTGGTTCTTGGATACGGGCTTTGGGTATCGAGCTTACTCTAGATCCATGAACCTTTCGAATGCCATGAAGGTACACTTGGATGCCCTTGGGATTTCAGGGATCAAACCCTTGCATGGTTTTCGGGCTGCATTTTGTCGCAACCTTGGGATTTCGGGAGCCCCACTTCCAATCCTGAAGGACTTGATGAGGCATAAGGATCTTCAGACAACCCTGAGGTACATGGACATCCACTCACCAAAGGATAAACTCAGGGCTGTCAATCTGCTAAACTAGTTAGCCATCTTTAGTTTATCTCGGACAGCCCCTTCAACGAACTCCCTTATCGTCAAGCGGTTGTCCAAAGTCTCTTTTGAGACAACATATTTTTTAACATCCAGCAAAAGCTGGGCATTGATCTTCATAGTCTGTGCTGGCTCTTCCGTAGAAGATTTCGAGCCTTTGGTTAGTGCCATAATATTTATCCTTTAACCTTGGTGGTGGATGATAAAGCGTCATAGCCTTTTTACGCCTTCTCAGCGTGAAGCAATAAGCGTTATTGCCAGCCGTAGGAGCAGAATGGCTAATTTTATCGTTATTAAATAAAGTTTCTATAAAGCCGATCTTTGAGTTGTTGTCGGAGTGGTGACGGGCCAGTAGGTCACTCCGTTGTGGTGCATTAGCTGTTGCCATAACCTCCTCCTGAAGCTAGGTTTCCCTTTAGCATTAAAGAGTATGCCTTATTATCAATTCCTGCTTTGTTAACTACTCCAGTTCTACCCATTGCAGTAGCAGTACATACTCGGATTTTACCAACCCATTTCTCAGATTTCCCAAGATCTGGGATTTGATTCTTATTAAACATAACAACCTTTCTAGATTAAATTATTGATTTGAAAAAAAGGCCGTCCTATGGCAATTTGATTATCCCACCCCTTTTGATCCATTCAATGTTGGGGAGGGTTTTGCAACCCCTCGGGCCTCGGTGCTAACCTTTTAGAGGTCCTTGGGGGTCACAATCCCAATGAATCCACTACATCCAAAGCGTTGTTGGCTGATACATTCAGGTACAGAGATGTGTTAGCGACACTCTGATGCCCTGCCAACTGACGGCATACCTCAATATCCTTGGTCCTCTCGTAGACAATGGATAATTTGGATCTCCGCATACTATGTGTAGAGAATTCCTTGTGGTCCAACTTGCAAATCATGGCCCACTTTTTAACCAACCTGGAGTATTGAATACCTGATAGGTGTTCTCCATCACTTCTACCAGGAAATAGATAGTTTTCGGGCCTGAGACCCTCAGACTCGACAAAATCCAATATAACTTGAGTGGTAAAAGTTGACAAGGCCCAAGTAACTTTTCTTCCTGTCTTCTCCATGATCTTGGTTTCCCGAGTTTTCGGGGCTCCATTGATGTCAATAACGTCAGAGACCCTTAGGGTCAAGAGATCTGATTTTCTCAGGACACTATCAAACGCTACGGAAAAGAGGACTAAGTCTCTTCCCTGGAGCTTTTCCCTAAGGAGTAAAACGTGTTCGTAGCTAAAAGGTTTCTTTTGCATGGGTTTCCCTTTCTCTAATAGATGTAAGTTGTTCCAGTTATTTTTCGGGGCCAATCTTCCATATCTACCCAAGGGGTCCAGATGGTCCATCTTGTCTCAATAAAGGTTTCTTCTTCCCCCTCTATTCTTGAGTGCCACTCTGACCAAAAGGTATAAAATTCAACCTTAAGTTCCTCCAGGTGACTTAAGACAAGATAAAGATTTGCTTCTGAACCTTCATCAGGAAATGAGTTGAAGGTTCCTTGGATATACTCCCCAGCTTCATCCTCACCTTTTATTTCAAACTCTGGGTACTTTTCATTTGAAGAAAATTCTTTATGGAACTCAAACCAAGCAGAACCTTCCTCAAATGGAAAAGCTTGGCATCTCTCTTTTATTAAATACTCAACAAATTGATTTTTAGGTAACATTTGCTTTCCCTTTCTATTCAATAATAAATTCACCAGTTGATGCAGTGCCAGATACAACTACACAGTCTTTATGTCTCCTCAGTTTTTTTCGGGATTCTTCACGGTGTTTTACAAAAGACTCTGTATTTAAACTCTCAGCGGCAATTCTTGATGTTTTACAAAGCTTTTTTCTGTTACACCTTTCAAGGGCCTCTTTAGAACTCCCCGTATAGTATGGGTAAGCTCCCATTGGGATAATTTCAATGACTTCATTTTTTAAATAATTTATCGCAGCCCAAGCTTTCCCTGCGATACCAAACGCTAATTGAGTTTTAATAACTTTCATATCAATTCCCTTTCTCTATTTATAGTTCAACCGTTTTGTCGATGTAGACAAACTTCCCTGACGGGTAAGTTAATCTGATTTTTCCCGTATTTCCATTCCTTGTGGATTTTCGGGCCTTGTATCCCTCGTTGCCAACCGAGAGCCTATTACCTTTTTGGAATCCTTTCGCTTTCTTAAGGTTGAGTTTTCGGGTGTCCTTGGCAAGACAACCACAAGATTTGACATGGCCCCTGGTGACCATTTTCTTTTCCTTGATTGTCTCGGTGTTGCATCGGCTGCAAAGATAGACAAAAAAAGTTCGGCCCCCCGTGCGTTCATAAAATCGCAGGGGGACCAGAAAAGAGTTTTCGGGGACGTTATGGAGCAAACTTAATACCCCCAGCTATTAGGTTCCCAACCTTTCCAATCATCGTAAGACTGACCACAAAAATCATGGTAGTTTTCGGACCTATCGCCAAACTCAGGGACCTTGTAAACTGGCAGGGTTTTCGGGGTGAGTTTTCGGGGTGTTTTTGGTTTAGACAAAACAACTTTAACAGCCCTACGGCTAATGTTTTGCTGGTCTATGGTTTTCAAGAGATCAAGATTTCTCATAATCCATTCATAATTAAGGTTTTGCAAATAAAACCCTTTGGGTGCTAATCAAAGGGGTGCTGAACACAAATGATCAGCCTAAGGACCCCGAAAAATCGGGGGCCTTGAGTGATCACTTTTTAAAAATTATGATCCATTGCCTGAAGATATCCTTCAGCCCATGAAATGGCATTTTTAAGATCTTTGGATGAATGATAATCGATGCATCCAAAATAACTTTGAGAATCACCCCAGCGGTGCAAATCACCTTTTGAATAATAGATCCCGTATTTTTTCAGGCTTTCTTGTATTGATTTAAAATAATATTTGTTTGTCATCCTCTTTTTCCTTTAATAAATTTTGACCACAAACCCTGATTTATCTTTTTTAGCTTTGCCCTTGGCAGATAGACAAACCACAAAACCTTTAATTTCGTCCCCTTTTAGATCAAAACATTTGTCTAAAAATCTCAGATCTGTTCGGTCCCCATTAATACACCAATCCCTACCCCCAGTGATTGAAGTATCTAAAAAATGATGGGGCTCAAAAGGAAAACCGAATTCATCATCGGGCAAATGATCAAAGACAACAGCGACATTTTTTCCATTGTCTAAGACTTCCCTAATATCTTTGATTGGAGTTGTTTCGGATCTGGAAAAAGTGAGGTGATAATTTGAGGGGAGATCTGATTTCAAAACCCTTCGTTTGGATTTTGTATAATCATAAAATTGAACATTAGAAAACCTTTGAAAAATATTTAATTCAAAGCTTACACAAGACCCATGATGATTCGGCTTTGTCCTTAATACTTCAAATTTTATATTTTCCCAAGGAATATCAGATGTTCCGTTGAGCCTTATGGCTGGTTTAAGTTTTCTTTTTTTACAATGTTTCTCAAAGGCTTCAATCTCTTTGCTCAATTGTTTCATGAATCCAGATCTATCCTTTATGAAAAAATGAGATCTCCTTAATCTGGCCTCTTGGGTTTTGTCAAACCGTCCATGTCCCGAAGTATTAAGACAGCCCTTGATGCATCCCTTTGATGCATTAGGGCAAAAGTTTTTTCCTGAAAGTTTATGAGGGCTCAAGTGCAAGATAGCTGTTTTAAAGCCCTTGCCTGATTTATCAGACTTATTGATTTTTGGATTTGATCCAATGGATAACAGTTTTCCTTTATATAAAGACATAGTAATCCTTATTCAATGTAATGGTTTTGCTAAAATAAAGACCTTGGGTGCTAATCAAGGTTTGCCAATCAGGAATGATCAGCCAAAGGACCCCAAGGGAAAACTTGGGGGCCTTGAGTGATCACTTAAACGCTACGGAATGACCCAAATATTTATGAGTGATATTATTTTCGATATCTTTGATTGTGTCTGTGATCAGTTTTCGAGGTGTCCCCCTTTCTGGTCTTAATATAATGAAAACACCTTGAGCAAATATTCTTTCCTCATATTTAATACCGTTCATTTCTTCAAAATTAATCATTTGGTCCTTATTCGTTAAAGGGTTTTGCAATTCATCCAAAGGCTTATTGGGTGCTAATCAATCAACCCTGGTGATCCTATCTTAGGACACTAGGATATATTGTCAAGAAAAAAATGATCACTTCTTAATTTTTTTGATCCTGGGGTATTTTATGGAAGAAAACCGAAGTGATCCAAGGTGAGACCGAAGTGAGACCGAAGTGAGACCGAAGTGATCCTTAGTGAAAACCAAAAACAAATTTTTAAAAGGTAGACAGACAATCCAAGATCCTCAGGGTTTGCATTTGCTGGAAATCAGACAGACAGTAAATCCAATGATGAAACCCATCAAAAAACCCAAAAGAAAATAAAAAACTATAGCCTTTTCTAAAGAATCTATTGAAATCATTGGGTTTTTTATGATCAAGACTGCTAGGAATGATCCTCAGGGCTGGAAAAGGGCAACGAAGGGCCAAGGGGGGAGTTTCGGGGAAACGATATACGGTAACCCCTTCACATTTTTCACCAAAAACCACCAAGATCCCAAAGCCTCTAAAAATACTTTACGGATTTGACTTGACACTACTATAGGATACTACAGTATACTATAGGACCCCTAGTGATAACTAAGGGGCTCTAGTGCAACCTAGTGGGTTAGAGGAGATTATTATTAGTATTACTAAAGTGTTAATAATAGTGTATACCTAGTATTCTTGTCTTAATTGAGGATGTCACTTTGAGGTTTTCCAGTGACCAAACTTACCCCCTCAACGAAATCCTCAAGCATCTGATCAATCTCTTCCTCTCTTCTTAGACTCAGGGCTTCATTCTGCTCCACGTTCATTCGGTCTACCCAGTACCTTATAGCCATAGCGAGACAATCAAGCCTATCGTCATGTCTAAGAGCCCCTCGGTCCTTGGTGATCCTGGTCATCTGATAAAAAAGCTGATATGCCAAAGCAGCCTCAGGGGGAAGGTGTTGGGTACTTTGAAAATCATTTACCACAACCTGGGTGTCCACAATGAGCCTATGTTGGTTCATCACGGGCTCTAGGCAATCTATGATCCTCAGTTCCTTTTGAGTCTGGTGTCTTATCTCTTCAATCCCTACGGGGTATATTTTCTTAAGGTGAGGCTCAAGAAGAGCCTGGAACATCCCGTCCCCAAAGTTAGACTCAACAAGCACTAGGTTAACCTTATGGTTCTTTGCTTGTTTACAAAGTAGACCCATCACCTCATCACTATAGCCCCCTTGGATTCCTCCTTGGGCCACTAGAAACAAATTACCCCCGAGCATCTTAACGACACACCAAGAGGTCTCATCCCTACCTCGGCCCGAGGGGTCCACGGCAAGCACTGATCCCTCATAAGGTATCCATTTACCCCCTATGTCCAGGGGCCGATACCACTTGTCCCCATGAAGACCCACCATAGGGATCTCGTCATTTTGAAGATAGGGAGCCCTTTGAAACACAAGGGTCTCTGGTGCTGTATCGGTGTTGAGGTCCATGACCATAAGGTCAGAAATCTTAAGAGGATATCGATCCATGTCAGACAAACTGGTGTCCAACATAAACTGAAGAGCAAACCCAGACTTCCCATAGGAAAGCTCTCGCTCAATGAGGTCCTCTTCGGAAAACCTTAGGGGGTCCGTAGGCTCCCCAGGCTTCATTCCAGCCTTATCAACCATTTCGTTGATAAAGGGGGAGATCCTTCCGAGGTACTTATCCCTTTGGGCCTCAAGTGGAAACCTTGCGGGCCAGATCCTCATTTCGTACCCCCTGGAGGGTAGGATATCGTAGATGGTTTGTTCACACTGGGGAGTCCCTAAAAAGATCACTTGGCCCCCAGGAGACAGCACGGCATCGAATTCCTTTATCGACTCCCCAAGCTTTTCCCTCATCATCTGAGTTTGGCTGTTGGAGGGAATCTCTATATCGTCTGCAATAATCAAATCAGCCCTGGACCCACTAAGCTGTCCAGTGATCCCAATACTCTTCACCGAAGGTGCGTGGGCTGCTTTGGTTGGTCCCACATCAAAACTAATCTTGGAATCCCTTTGTCCTTCCCGAGGAATCAGTTCCTCAAGGATAGGCATTTCCTTAATGAGTCTTTGGGTAAAAGTAGAGAAGTCATCAGCCCTGACTTTAGAGGCTGAGACAACCAAACATTTGATGTCAGGGTTCAAAAGAAGACGATAACAAACATAGGCCGAGGTGATATAGGATTTCCCTACTCCCCGAAAAGCCTCCACAATAGCCCTCCTTGGACTTTTTTGGGGGTCACCTATGTAATCGGCTATGTCGAGTTGAATTGGTGTAGGAGGGGGCAATCTGAGGTGTTTCCAGACCTCTTTAAGAAATACTTGGAATGTTAACCTGTTAGAAAGGTAGATTCCTCGGTCCATTCTTGGCCTTTATCAGCACGTTGATCCCTCTCTTTTTCGATCATGTCTATACAAGCTGTATATCCCATCATGTCCACAAGGTTATCCCTGGTGCTACGGTGTATCTGACGGGCTATCTTTAGACCTATCATCATGAGGGCTACTCTCTCAGGTTCTATTGGTTTGTCTAACTCAAGAATCGTGGCCCAGATTTCCCCTATCCTTTTACAGTTATCGAGAGGGTGATCATAGGCCCATTGTCTGTCTCCGTTAACTAACCTTTGAGCCTCTTCAAATATTGATTCCGTATTGTCTTCCTCAGTGTTCTCCATGTATCTCAGCTTAGGCCATCGGTTATCGTTAATTTGAGGTGTACTTTGATGGGTGGGGGACATCTTTGGAGGGGAATTCTTGAACTTGTTCAGGGTCTGGTAATGTTTCCAATAACCTTCTGAGTGGGCTGTCATCCACTGGTAAGCTTTCGATACCATTGTCCTTTAGAAATTGTCTGGCAACATTAAGATCCGAAGGGGCTGCTTCCCCTGATTTGATTCTTTTAGCCAATTCATCGGCTAATAAACCATGCAAATCCCTAAGGGAATTACCTTGATTATCCATAGGTTTTTAGTGTAATATTAATATTATTTTAACTCTAATTTAGGTGATTATATGAGACCATACGAAACCCCCGAAATGGCTAAGGCCAGACACGCTTACCAAGGTCCTGATGATTGGGAAATAGAAGAACAGGAAATTGATAGACAAATTGAATACTTTGATGAGTGTCAAAGAGGTGAACATGGCCCAGATTTAGAGTGGTTCACCAATTGTTATGGGACTCTAAAGGGATTTGATAGGTATCAAAAATCACTTAGAAAAAATAAAATTGATTCTTTAGGTAAAATAGAAAGAGAAGCTAACGAAGCTTACGCAATTCAATAGCTCCATATATGGGGTCTAGGACCCTTGAACCCTTCCTTTGGGTCATGGTTGTCCAGGTGAACAAATCGTTGGTTTCTAGGCCCCCTTTGGGCAATCCCTATTCCTGTCATTCCATTTCTCTTTGCAATCTCCACCAAAGTTAAAGCGTTGGCTCCAACTATGTGGATGTCTACGGCTCGTCCCCCGTGTCTTTCATGTGGAACGTGAGGACCATTAGGCCCTGTTGTTGAGACATCTTGGTTGTGTTTGCTGCACCTTACGGCACTGGTAACAGGCAAAGGGACTCCAATTTCATCTCGGATACTTTGAAGCATCTTCATAAACTCAGGGTCCATTTCAGCTAAATTACATATACCACAACGACACTTAACTTCAGCTACAGTGAAATTTTTTGTAACGTATTTAGCCACTATAAATCCTGCTAAAGGTTGGATTAAAAATTGCCTACGGCTATATTTTTCCTTGCTCTTCCAAACGCTGCCTAACCGTAGAAACCAATTTATCGTCAAGTTTATTTGTCGAGCGTTTAGCAAGCCAATCAAGTACTTCAATTGCAACCTTCATTATTACTCGTTCACTAAGCAAACTGATAATCAGTGTCTTAGCAGCCCCAGCCAGCATTGGTACAATCATCGTATTGAGCCCTTTCTTTGTCCTATTGTTGCGATAAGTGCATCCATCGATTTAGTATTTGCCTCAAGGGATGCAGTGTGGTTAGAAATAACTTCATGATTCTTTTCTAGTATTTCAAATACTCTATTATCAGCCTCGGAATCTTTTTTCATAAACTCATCTTGGATTTCTTTCATCCTGTCTGATTGGTATTTTATAAACCAAAATGCAGCCATACAAATAACAAACACTGGCCCTAAATTCTGTACTAAATCAATGATCTCATTTCCTGACATTTTGGTCTTTTCCTGGGATGCTGGTGGGTGATGATCTAACTTATGAAATCTTTCTTCATAATGTGGTGGGTAATTTTGGTACGGGTGTTTCTCTGCCAATACGATTGGGGTCACATAACTTAGAAAAATTAGTGAAAGCCAAAGATAAATTGTCAGTTTTTTCATAGTCATTCACTGAGTATTTTTCTCTACTTTTATCGATAAGACAGTCACAAAAACTAATGTGGTGTCTTTTAAATGGGTAAGGGTTATGTCTAAGAGAAGTTAGGTAGCAGACAGCCCACATATCTCTGATTTTAGAGGTTGGGTGGTCCCCACTAAATAAAACTTCTTTTTTTGTTTGGGTACAGCTAGAGACTAAAATGAGCGGAATGATTAACCATTTCATTCATTCGGTGGGCTTAGGATACTTATCTTTTATGCTTTTTATGCGAGCTTTCCAGCCATCCATATCATGATAAATCATGTCTAATTGTTCACCAAAACCTATGGCATTATATTCTTTTAATCGGTCACGTTGGTATTGAGTCCCTTGTATTAACTTTTCCTGTTTAACTACCTCTTCTCTTATTTCTTCGTCAGTAGGTTTATTTTCAGGCTCAATCTCCCACTCTATGTTTTCAATTCTATGGTCACCTAAAATTCTCCATTTACCAGTTGGTGATAATTTTAATAAGGCTTTTGCTATGGCACTCATGTCTGCACCTCATAAAAAACAATGCTTGAAGTTTTATTACTTGTAGTGGAATTATGAATTCTTCCAACAATTAAATTATCACTAGCATTTACATAACCTCTTAATTTAACAGTAAAACTGTTACCGTCAGTGTTATTAATAAAACCAGTACCAACGTGAGGTAAAGGTTCATCGTTACTAACTCGTCTATACCAATACGTTTCAATTATTAAAGTATTTGTCGAATCTTTTGTATGCCATAAACCTAATTTTTCGTTAAGAGGACTATCATCAGCATCAACATGAACACATAAATGAAATAAAAACGTACTTGAATTTGATTTTGGTGTAATTGTTGTATCGCCCAAAAGCGAACCTCCACCATCATGAACTATAGTAGCTGAACCAGGAGCATAACTTCCAGCACTACAATTTACGTCCACACCCGGTAAATCTATAATACCACCTTGAATAACACTCCCAACAGGAACACCCGTTCCCCAACTCCAAGCACTAGAAGAATATTCTGCTAGGGTCTTACTTGCTGAACCATCTTTTAAAGTGTCAGTCTGAATTATACTAGGCATGATTTTTATTTTGGTTTAGGATATTTTTCTTTTACCAATTTCCGCTTTGCTTGTAATGCTGTTAAATCATCATCTAAAATAGCATGAATACATTCTTGTAAATCTGGGTATTCTGCTAATCGTTTACGTTGGTATTCTTTAGAATCGTAATCTGCTTGAAATTCTGCAATCTTGTCGTTTATTTCTGTTTCGGTTGGTTTTGATTGTTTTTTATCAATCCATGTTAAGTTTTCATAACACGTCTCGCCTTTAATACTCCATTCAGCTTTAGGCTTTAACTCTAATAATGCTTGTTCAAAAAACATTTTATTTTATGTCGAATATGGTTAAAGAGGATGCTTGAATAGTTCTTACTGAATTGTCATTAGCATCATTATCGGCAGGTCTATTAAGTTTATAATTATAAGAAGAATCTGTGTTTATAATTTTGATTTTAATAGTAGTGGTGTAAGGAGTGCTTTGACCATGCGTATATAGAAAACTTGCATTTAAATTACTAACTCTTTCAGCATTCTTAAAACCTGTACTTGAAGCGACTTGTTGCCACGAACCACCACTATTATTACCTGACGCACCAGTTAAATGTACATCTACATCTTGTAACCGAAAACCAACATTGGTATATCCTGCGTGTACGTGTGTCACGGAAACCATTCCTATTAGATAAAGCCTAGTCCCATTGAATGTTTTATTTATCGTTATAAAATCCCAATCATTTGTAGTTTGACTGTAAGCATCCCGATTTACTGATTGATAAACATCGAGTATCGTGCCAGTAGGAACACCAGATCCCCAACTCCAAGCACTTCCAGAATCAGAAGCTAGTACCCTAGAACCACTTAAGCTTTCTATCCCTGAATCTTTTAGTTTTACTCCGTCAATAGTTACACCATTAGTTGATGTAGCTTCAGATATAGTATTAGCTTTTATTTCAGAACTCATGATGCCTATTCTGGTTTAGTTTTTTCAGCTTCTTCATTACGCTGTTTTCCTGTTTTTACCCAACCTCTTGTAAACGCATCAGCAACTATTAGTTCCCTAGTAGCAGGAATCTGAATACCTTCGTCTAACGCACGTTCTGTGTAGATTTTTACTATTTCATTAATAGCCTTACCACATCTAACATGAACTGCATTATCTATCCAATCTTGTTGTGATGCACTAGCGTAACTAAGTGCTTTGTCTTCTGTGTCTGTTATTTTAATTGTGTATTCCATTTTTCATCCTATAAGAAAAATACTCCATCTGCCATAAAGCTTGCCGTGAAAGTTATAATCGCCAGCAGTTGCACCTTGAACAAAATTTATATAATCGTTTGCGTTTAAATCCCAAAGTATACTTCCACCTAAATTTACCCAAAGGTTTTCACCTGAACCACTACGATTAGTATGAATATTAGCTTTTATTGTCCCATTTACTTTTATTTGAGTGTCATTATTTTGGTCTTTATTAATAGTGTAAAAAGAAATTAAATAGACACCATCAATAGGCACTGTAAATCTGCCATTACTAGCATCTAAAGTAATGCCATTTGAAACACCAGTGTAAGTGCTATTAATCCCTACTCCCACTGACGAAGAAATAAAGTAATCACCTGAGTAATTTTTTTGATCTACATCAGGTGTAACACTAATTGCAGGGAGATTAGGTTTTTTTACGTATCCATTAGAATCAATTGTAATTCCAATATTACTTCCATACATCAAAGAATAGTCTTTAACTTTAAGACCATCTATTGATACACCATTTGCACTTGTAGCTTCTGTTATAGAATTAGTGCTTATTGTATTGTTTTGTACGACACTCATACAATCACCAGTGTGCCTTCCACAACTAAACTTCCAGTGCTAGAAATTTCCACTGGCCCTGCCATAACAGCATTTTCATCTGAGGAAATTGTAACAGTAGAATTTATAGTTTTAGGATTCCTCAAAACCCCACTTAGCGTTGAACTAACGTGTCCAGTAATACCATTGTTATCCGTTTTTACAGATGTAAAATCACCTTGGTTAATAGAACCAGTTCCTTGTCTTTTCATCTTATGCGTTCTCCAAGATTGAAATAATAATATCTGCTTTGGTGTCTACACTACACCTTGCGTGGAGTTTTGTAGTGTCAGAATCAATTACGATCTTACCATCGACTAACTCTACGTTACCCCCTACTGGAATCGTAACGTCCTTGGCAATATAAGTTATTGTGTTCCCAGAACTATCAATAAAAGCCACATCTACTGTCACTGAAGCAGTGTGTATGTTTGCTACGTTACACCCAATAAGGACATGACCTTTGTTTGTTGTTAGTGCAGTTAAAGTTCCTACTAATGTATTTGCCGTATCGTGGGCAGCAAAAGCATCGTTTTTAAGGTTTCTTTTTTTATTTACAAATTTAGCCATAGGTCAGCCTAATGCGATGGAAAATACGATGGAATTTGAGAGAGCATTTGCTTCTGTTGTTGCATCTTGGGTGTCAGTGTAAGTTACCGTTGATAAACCAGCCTCTGTAGCTGTTTGATTAATAAACTTAGAAGATGAAGAGTCATAGGCCAGGACTTCGTTGTCTGCTGGAGTCCCTGTGATTGTAGTGTCATCCAACTCCGCAAGAGTGTCCTTGGTGTCTACTTGAGCATCAACATAAGCTTTGATGGACTGCTGAGTAGCGAGGTGGGTAGCACTATTAGAAGACATATCGTCTTCATCTTTAATAGCGGTCCCCGAGACCCCAGTGTTTAAGACGGGTGATATAAGAACAGTCCCAGTAAGTGTTCCAAGAGTTGCAGTATCTACATAATTTCTTGTAGCTGCATCATTGGAATTTGTGGGTTCTTCTACTCCAAAAATTCTTTTGTTACTTCCTTCAACCTGGATGTTGTATTGAGTCGAGTCATTACTATCGATTGAGATAGACTCTTCGGCCCTGTCAACAGCCTCTAGCCCCAGGAATCTAGCTTGGTCAGAAGCCTTGTTCAGAGAGGTGTCTGAAAGTATGGAACCTGAGGTAAAAGTAACTTCAGCAGTGTCTCGATTGGTGAGCCTAAAGATCCTTATAGGCACTGCTGTTGAAAGCGTTGGAACCCCTGAGGAAACCGCTGTTGTCCCTACCGTAAAGGTGACAGAAGAAAGTATCGTTATAGAACCATCAGAGACCGTGTACTCAGCAGACTGAACGGACCCTGAGGAATCTACTAATCTTGTGGAAGTATTGTATTTCCTGATGCCATCATATAGGTGCTTACCACCAATGGTGACCTTTACGTTAGCAGTATCTTTTGCTACGGCATCAAAGGCAAAAGTGTAGGTTCTTCCCCCGTCTGTCCCAGACTGAGAAGTGTATTCAACGTAACTAAAAGCCATTTTGTTTATCTAAGGTAAGCAGGGTTCATCTGGATGGGATCAGCAAGACTTTGGATATCTTGCATCTTAAAGTTCATCATTTGTTGTCTTAACTCAGGGTACTCAGCCAAAAGAAGCTGTTTAGCAATGGACCTATTTTTAGCAAGGGCATTACTGAGATAGGTGCTTTGGATTCCATCAGGCATATTGTTAAACCATTTCTTCCCGATTTCTTTTTCAAGAATCATCTTGTTTAACTTTCCAGCCTCTTTAGCCCAAAAGTGCTGTTGTTCCATAGACAAAGGTATTGTCTCAGAACCGAGTTTCCCTCGGACACTTATGGATCTCCAGCGACTTGGAGGTGTAGCCCTGACACCAAGCTCAACAATTTTATTGATCAACTTCCCTTTTTGTTTTGGTCTTGGGGGAGTAGGAACAAATAAGTTTTGAACCAATCTCATCCCTCTACCACTGGTACTGAATTCATCGTAGATGTCGTTCAGCACTGGTTCCCCTATGTAATTTAATCGAGGAAAGAGCTTCTTATTGAGCATTGGATTTCTCTTCATGAAGTCATTCCAAATCTCATCTATGACTTCAGCGTGTCGAGAGTTCCTCACTATAGGATCTGTACCCCTGGCAACATCCCCTCTAAGCCCTGAGTAAAAGGTGAACATTGGAGACAGAGGATTCAGTGGGGATGTAGTAATGAGAGTCTTAAGAGCATTCTTCTGTCTCATTGGATCACCTGAGAACATAGACACAAGGTCCCCGAAGCCCTTGAGCATAGCTTTGTCCTCAAGCATTTCCCTGGTCTGGTAAAGGACCGTTCCAGCTATGTCTTCCAGATGAGAATTAGCATTCTCGGATTCCTCTGGTGACATCAGCCTTGGATCGTTTACCAAGACCGCTATGTTTTGAATATCGGCTGCAAGGGCCATTATGGTCCCAAGGGGATCAAGCCTGGAAAAGGGGACGTAGACATCCTTACCGTTAATCTGAGTGACAAAGGAATAAGGTGTCGAACCTTTTTCAAAATAGTTCATCCTTTGACCAAGATCCTCTGGGGGAGCCCCAGTAATCCATCCAGACTCAGCCATTGAATACCCAGCAGCATAGAGGGTAGTTCCGTAAAGAGTCTTAGCCCAAGCCATCTGTCTGGCCCGTTCTCCGTTTCTTCCTAAAAGATCATCCTTCATCGAATAAGCCTGGACTCTACCTGAGTCACTCAAGCCCACTCGGTTGACAAGAAAATTAGCCCCTGGTGTTCTTTCCAGGGTGTACTTGAAGATATTGAGAACAGTGGAGTAAAACGGGATGTATATTTGACCTAGACCAAAAGGAAAATTTTGTCTGATCTGGTCAAACCCTTGGAGCAATCGGTTTTGAATCGGGGTAGCAAATACAGTCTTAGCACCTTCAAGGGCTGCAACCATATCAACTTCAGCAAAAGAAGGATCGTTAGAAATCCTTAAATCCTCAGGACTCATTTCCATGACCCTTCGGTATTGCTCTATATAATCAGCACCCTTGGAGGGATCAGCCTCAAAAGCTTTCCTATGGGCCATTGCAGACCGTTCCATTTGATACCCAAGCCCCCTAAATACTTCGTCAGAAGACAGCATGATATTGGTGGGTATCCTGGTAATGTTACCAAAGACATCAACAGTGGAACCAAGGACCCCATCGAGGCCAAAGTTTTCCCCAGTAATAACATTAGGGTGCTTCAGTTCCCCTCGGACAAATCGTCCTGATGAGTCCCCTGTTCTAAGGGCTTGCCAAGCCAGCTTAAGGATGTCCAATGGCTGTTGTTTCAGCCCTTTCATCATGGCTATGGTCTCACCTTTTTGGACTCCGCTCCCTGGTAACAACTCAGCGATCTTCCGTTCAATTACATTATTTCCTACAACTAATGCAGATCCTATTGAGTTTGCAACCGCTGAATCGAAACCAGAGAGTATCCCGTTGATATAAACCTGGAGAAAAGCATTCTTTGTCTTAGATCCCCAACCTTGGGCTACCTTAGTCGCAGCTTTTCTTCTTCCAGCCTTACCATTCTTTTTCTCCGCTGCATCCATCATCTTCTTCTCTTGAAGGGCTCTCTTTTGGATGCTCCCCATACCACCGTGGGAATCTATGAACTGACCATAATGGAAGTCCATAGCTACTCTGGATCTCTCGGTGATTTTAAGGGCCTGGAGGGCTCTACCCAATTCGGACCTAGTGGCCCTGTTTTGGCTATAGAGCATAGTGTGTACAGCTTGATGCCTTTGCTTTGCCATCAGTTGGTCAGTGTAGGCATCAGGGTTAGGAACCTTTGTACCATCAGGTCCTATCCGAGTAGCAAAATCATCAAGAATTTTATTGTTGGCTATGGCATCAGTGAGCCTATAAAGGTGGTCTGCTGAGTCTTCGACAATCAAATTAAACAGGGTAATGTCACTAGTTAGATCCTGCATATTTGCAAAGATCTTATTTGCCCTGCCAATGGTGGTTCCTAAGTTATTGGCTAACTTTTTTTTCTCAGCTTCAGCTTTATTAAAAGTGGTCCTGTTGGTCTGTTTTCCTCCTTTGACACCTAAAGCCTCGACACCAACATCCATGACATCTTTAAAAGCCCTGTTGATGCCAGAGTAAACTTTTCTTAGGTTGTCCTCATCAGTGACAGCATTCCAATTGATCTTTACATCTTTTTGCCAATCAACCTTACTGAAATCAATTTCTGTCTCCCGAAGAAGTTGTTTTGTGGTCTCTGAAAGATTACCCGAGATGATGGGCTCTTCAGGAACAACATCAGGTTTTTCTTTTGGTGATGGCTTAGGTGCTTCAAGGGCAAGCTGTTCTGGCTTGGGGTCTCCAAGGGGTCCTCGTTCTTGGAATTCTGGAGCTACTTCTTCAGGTTTTGCTTCAGTAGGTTCTTCTTTGACGGGTGTTTCATCAGTGAAATCCTCAATGGGCCTAATGGTGTCACCATCAAAAGCTCTTCGTCCATTTTGGAGACCAGACCGAAGTAACCTCACACCTTTAAAGACACCCTCAAAGGCCAGACCTAATCCTGCACCCTCAAGCATATTTTTAAATCGCCCTTCAAACTCACCGTCTGAGCGGTCCTCAGGTGCTGCTAAGTACTCAGTGATAGGATTGTTGAACTCAGGGTAGCTTTCGATGAAGTTGGATATCCGAGGATCATTAGATCCAAAAGAAGCAAAGTCTGCTAAACCAGAAGCCACTGAGGCCCTGATAAAACTGTTCGTTACTCCAGCAGCTTTAAGAGCCCTAAAGGCTGGGATGAACCCTGTGAGGAATTGGGCTCCCCCTCTGACAAAAGCACCCCCAGCAGTCTCAGCAGGATCAACCGTAGGGAGTCTTCCAGTTTCTGTAGGAAGCTCAATGTCAGTTCCAGCAAGAGCATTAAATAACGTACCGTATTCATTAAGAGCATCGATGAACCCACCAGCAACCTGGGGGACTGCTTCGGTGACAAAGGTCCCAGCAGACTCGTAGAATGGAGTATCTTCAGCTTTTTGTTCGTCTTCAAACTCTTGAAGGTCCATTTCAAAAGCCTCGCTAGTGGCCCTTGGTGGAGTTGTAGTGCCACCGTAGGCCCTTAGGAGATCCAAGGTAATTGTCATTAATCTTTAATACCTAAAAGTTTTTTACCAGTTGGTCCCAATAACCATCCTAATGTATCTTCTTCTTCACCCTCTTCTTTAAAGTTTCTTCCTAATATTGGCTTTAACTTTTTACCAAGTTTTTCTGAGGGTTTAAGAGGCATTTTGGCTTTAGGTGCAACTAAAACAAGTAAGCTTCTAAGGGACTCTTCCATAGCATCTGATATAGGTTTTAAACTTTGCATTTCTTCAAAAATTTCATCTTTGGCCCAATTATTAAAACCGTAGGGCTTTCCTTCTATCAGAGGCTTATTAAAATTTGGGTCTCCGTATAATTTGTTAAAAAGAGTTTTGGCTTCCCCCGTATCTAACCCTTTAAATAAATTATCATCATCCAGAGTTATAGGAGCATTAGCTCGGTTCTTTAAAAAATAAGCATAGTAGTCTTCGTAAAGATCTTCCCAACCATCTTCACTTTCCAAGTACCTAGAGTTTAATTGCTGTTCCCTGGTTTCCTCCGCTTCTTTTTCAGGTGTTTTGGGCTCACCAAAATTACTGAGCATAAAGTTGTCATACTTTTCTATAGCTTCTTTGACTTTAGTACTTTCTCTGACTTGTTTAAGAAGCTCTAATTGTCTTGGTGCATCTAGTTCCCCAGTATTTTGCTCTAAAATATTTTCAGACTCTTCGACAATAGTTTCTTGAAGATCCAATAAATTTTCTTGGAGTTTTCTAAAAACCTCAGGTTTACTACTTTCTAAGAATTTTAAATCTAAACCTGGAGGTAATCTTCTTAATCCCTGAGTAATTCTGTTTTCAAATAGTTGAAAAACTTTGGGGTCATACTTTCTGCTTTTTATAATAGCGTTGACTAAAGTTTCAAAATTTTCTTCAGTAAGTTTTTTTTCGTTAAAAAGAGGTATGACATCAGAAAGTTTCTTTTTACCTTGTTTAGCATCGACAAGTAATTGACCAAACTCTTTAGGATCTTGGACTACTTTAGCTTTTCTATCCTGAAGTTTTTGTTGAAGAGTAATAAGTTGAGTAAGATCCTCAGCCTCAAGATTAGGATTTTTTTCTTGAACTTTTGCGACATCAAATTCATCAGGGTTTTTAACTACATCTAATACTGCTTGAATTTCTTGCTGTGACCTTTTTTCTTTTTTGTCTTTTTCCTCTTCAGCTTCAATTTCATCTTTCTTACTGTTTATTGCATTAGTTAAAGAAACATAATTACTCCTAGCCTCTTTTTGGAATACTGATATATCTAAAAGTTTAATTCCGTTCTCATTATTCGTAATAAATACAGCAAGCATTTCTTGAGCTACTTCAAGTTCCTCTTCTGAATCAGCCTTAAGAACTAAATTCTCAATTTCACTAGACCATATTCTGATAGCCTCACCTAAAGCAGCATCACCACTAAGACCAGCACTATCCCCATACTTTTCTGAAAATCTTCGAAGGTAGTTGTGGTCAAATTTATTCTGTTTTTTAAAGTTTTCTTTTTCTAAATCTGGGACATTAGGGTCTTGAAGAAATGTTACTGCTTGCTCAATATCACTTCTAAATGCTTGGGAAAAATTATCCCTTCGATCTGAGTAAGTTTCTTTTTGAACCTTCTCAAAAAAAGCTTTGTTGATCTCATTGGCAAAAGGTTGAAAACCTTCACCAAAGCCTGAGTAAAACTCATCAGATGAATCAGGAACTTGGCTTCTGTAATAATCTTTTCTGTCTTCCAACAGTTCACTAAAGATATCTTCAACTTTTCTGTTGGCATTTTCAGGCTTCTTAGCATCAGCAAAAGCTTGATCCATAAGCCCAAGTTTTCCCTCAGAACCTACGGTAATCTCGGCAACAAGCCTTGACCCTATTTCTTTAGAGTAATTCTTACCTTGGAGAAACCTTCCGTACTTTTGGTAATCTTCGTCTTCAGCTTCAAGATTAGCATCCAACTCACCTCGGGCATCATCTGCCAAGGCCCTAAGCTTTGCTTGTTCCCTGTTGTCTTTATTCTCAGCCCCTCTCCAATCAGCTATGTCCTTTACAAAGGACTGAAAAGCCTTTATTTGGTTTTGGTCTGTTTCAAACTTTGGATCTAGTTGTTTGGTGCGAGTAAAGACAGAAACTGGGGATGCTTGGGGTGCAAGTTGGTAAGATCCAGTATTAGGGGCCGAAAGCTTATATTGTGGTTGAGCCACTTAGTATTTTACTGCAAAAGGATTGTATGATGTGTTCCTTCTATTGCTCAGATCCCCCTTAGGAACATCAACCTTATTAGGTTTCTTTTTACCAAACCAAGAGTTTCCACTATCAGCATCCATAGAAGCCCCTTGTAAGACTCCACTACTGGCCCCAAAAAGTGCAGAGATAGGATCTGGTTTCCCAGGCATTTGAAAGGACCTAAGTCTATTAAGGTAAGTAGCCTTTGCCCCTCTTCTTGAGATCCCTATTTGCTGTTGTAGATACTTAAAATTTTGTTTATCTATGGACCTTTGGAACCCTAGCATCTCCCGTTCTCTTCGAAGGTTTTCAGCAGTCCCAAAAGTGGACCTAGCAAGATCCCTTTCGATGTCCATTCCTAATCCTCGGACCTCTCCACCCCCTCTGGCCTTAATGGCACTAAGGGCTCTTTCAGCAGCTATTTGATCAAAGAATTTTTGCTCAGAAGCCTGTTCACCTAACTCAAGATTCCTTCGGCCCCTCAGTCTTTCTTGGTTGACTAAGGCTGCACGTTCTTGGGCTTCCCTGGTATTTAGTTGTTGGTAAGTAAGCCTTAGTTCTTCTTCAGCAGACTCTTTATTTTGTTGTCTTAGCTTTTCAGCCTCTCGGTATTGTTCAGCTTGTTTTCCATAAGAGTAGACAGCACTTGCCACACTTAAGGCTGCAAAGGCCCCTCCAGCACTACACATTGATCGGAAACCAAATAGAATTCATAGAAAGTATCACTTTTGCCAAAACCATAATTAGGAATAGACCTCATAAACTTGAACCCAAGCCACTGAAGCCACCTTATTGAATCATCGTTTTGATCGTGGACGTAGTTGTAAAGAATCTGGTGTCTATGTTTTAACTTCTCTACCCAAGACCTACCCTCTTTAAGGAACCGTTTTTTAAATCCCTCAAAGTTTCCATCAGTGAGCATCCAGGGAATTCCGTAAAGCTGATGATCACCAAACCCACAACCAAACATTCCCATAGGTTCACCATTGCGAACTATGGTGTTGCACTCGTAGCTTCTTTCAAAAGAAAACTGAAGGGCCTCTAGGGGGCTTAATCCCCCAGAAGACAGAACCTCATAGGCATCCTTCTTTGACATGATGGATGCGACTTCGTAGCAGTCCGAAAGTTGGGAGGGTCTATAATCAACGCATATATTGGGAACGGAGGTTCCACATACCTTCCCACTCGGCTGATTGGAATATGCAAGGGAGGAAAGTGTCATTTTTGAGCTTCACGCTGACCTCAGTGGATTTAGACAAAACAGGGAATCTATAGGACCCAGTATCCAAAGGGGTGTTGTTAAGCTTATGACCTGAGTCAGACACCAATCTGCCATTAAAGACATAGGTATCCGAATCACGGTCTGAAGGGGCTATCACCATAGTGAAATAACCCGTGTTAGAGTAGAGAACGGTCATAGTTCTAACTTGGAGTCTACCGTTGGTCATAGGGGTTTCATCTTCCCCTTGTCTTACCATGATCTCGCTAAACTCGTATTCGAACTCAAAGTTGATTCCAGCGTAGACAAAACCATCCCTGGTGATCGCTTGTTTAACTTTGTTCAGGGTGATGGTGTAATTCTCGTTGGTGTCTAAATCTGTAAGGCTGGTCCCAGCGGAAGTCTCTGAAGATACCGTGGCATTTATAGTACCTGAGACCCCTTCCGAGTTGTTGGTAATACTGGCCCCGTTATACACACCATTGGTAACGAATTTAGCTGAAGAGTCTGTGAGTGTCCCAGTGTTATTGGACCCCGTGTGAGTGCCTTGGAGAATGGTGGAATCAGTAGCCCCTAAAAGTTCTCCAAATTTAGAAACGTAGACAACCGAATCATTGTTGGAATAGTCAGTGGAATTCCCATCCCCGTAATAGGTACTTGCAAAATTATCAAAATTGCTAGTGGTGGTAACTTTAACTCTACGATCTAAATGGACTGAGTGAGTCCCTGACATTGTGGTCACCGAGTCATCCTGAGAAAGCTGCATCTTTTCCAGGTAGACATTAGATCCCCTTTGGACCACTAAATAAATTGCATCTTGTAGGAACTCAGCAGTGATCACCGTGGAATCAAAAGTAAACTTAGACCAAGCACTTTGGAGCTTGTTGGTCCCTTGCCAAAAGAACCTATAGACATACATCGTCTTAGCTGCATCAGAGTCCCCAGTGAGGACCAGAAGCATATCGTTATTAGACGAAGCAGCTAGGTGAGTGGCATTCCCAAGGATGTATTGGGGTATGTGAGAAGTGATCTCAACTGCATCGTTTGTCTCACTATCAACCTCTACAAAATACTCTCGGATTCCCGTGTGAGCCCCGTTATCCGTTGCGAAGAACACAAATCTTCCAGCACCTACTGGTTTAGCTGTAAGGTCAGCTTCAAACTCGGTGGTTACGTTTAGGGATACGTTAGTGGGGCTCAGATACTCACTCGACTTCATTATGAACTGAGTGAGATCCGAAAAGATTAGAATGGACTCAGAAAAAGGAACAGCGTGTTTGAGTATCGAAACTTTGTTATTGGAGACAGCCACATCGATAGGGTTTGTCTCCAGAGATGTCAGAGCCGTAGGTGTAAACCAATTATAGAATTCACCTGATTCCGTAAAGATGACATTTTCATCCGCAAGTACACCTAAGCGGTTTTGGTGAAAGAAGATGTCATTAATCTTTTTCCCAGTAAACGAAGGGAATTCATTGGTCTCATCGTCCCCAGCAATCCGAGCGTTCCAAGGGGTCTGTTGTAGGCTAAAGGACCCGTCAGTTTCCTTAATAAGCTGGATAGGAAGTGTACTGGCATCCAATTGATTCTGGAGTCCTTGCCCTACTGTTTCTTCCCAGACACCATTCTTGGCATCGTTTAGGTTGACATAAAAGTTATCTTGGAATTTAGCAGTATCCCCAGTGATCTTAAGCACTATACCTTCAGCTTCCTCAGGACCATGTCCAGGAAGTCTGGTGAAACTTGGAGTCTGATCTTTGAAGACCCTTGTGTAGACGTTACCTCTGGAATCTTGAACCTGGATGTCAAAATCCATAGCGGTCCCATCAGTGACTGTAGATCCACTTGAATTCTTGGTGCTTTGGATGTGGATGACAGAACCAAAGATGTTAGTGGTAAAAGCAGCGTGGCTAGTCCCGTCACTTTGAGTATCAAAATTACTATTAAGCCAAGAATTTGTCCCAATGGTTTCATTTAAAGCAGTCCAATCAGCAGCATCAGCAGACACTTGAGAAGTAGATTGACTGTTAAGTTCCGCTGCTATTTGGTTTGTTGAAATTACTTTTTCATCGTTACCAGTTGAAACTTTAGTTTGTAATTCAGCAGCAGTGTACCAAGTTGAAGTTCCCTTCTTTTTAATCTGAATCTTATAAGTAGTTCCGTAATCCCCAGTAGCTACATAAACCAAAGCTTCAGGATTCCTCTTGGCCCCTAAAGTACTATCTTTGGCTACTGTTATTGTCTTGTTAAGAATAAAGGTATAGTCAGCAATCGTGGTGGCTGCAAAAGATGTCTGAGGTGCTGAAGCAGCTAGGTAAGTTTTGACAGCATCATATAGAGTTCCAGAGGTCACGGTAGACCCCCCAGAATCCTTTACGTTTACTGTCTTGGCTACTCCAGATTTGTCAAAAATCTTAATTCTATCTGAGACATTAGTCCCCGTTCCTGTGAGTACCACAATATACGCTTCGTCCTCATCCCTTTTGAGAGCATGAATAAAGGCTCCTGAGAGAGAAGAGGTAGATATCTTTGCGATATGCTCAGTCCCTGGTCTTTTCTGGAGTCCATCAACAACATCAGAGACCCCATTGACTTGAGTGGTCCCTTGAGTCTTTAAGCGTATTGAGGCTGGCTGTTGTGATATCCCACCAATCAGATTGGGAATGGTACTTGAGATTAATCCCATTAGTATCCGTAGCGAACTCTTGCACCCCCAGAACTGACCCTGTCTATGATGGAGTAAGTTCCGTAGGCTTGGAAAATATTGTGTTCCCCGTTTTCACCTTCGGCATCCTTAAGTTCAGACAAAGCTATAAACTCATCGTCTTGTTGAAACCCATGAAGCTCGGTGTCCCCTACTGTTCTGTCTTGAAAAATCCTGGCAGCTTTAAGACCTATGTATCTCTTAGCAACTTCTGGAAGGTCATTAAAATCCAGTTGGGTGATTAGATCAACGTAGACAGCATCGTAATCATCTTTAATGTTAAAGGTGTGGTTCTTGGCATCCCAAACCTTGAACCCTCTCATCACCAAATCCTTGTTTACACTTTCGTTGACAAAGTCAGCCTTAAGAGTGTTATAAGGCAACTCCACTTCCCCAGAGGTAGCATCAGGTAAAAACTTTCTGGCAATGTCTCGATTAAACCACCAACCCATTCCTTGGGTGTCCCTGTCTACACTATTGAGAATGGTTTCTGCCATCTCAGCATCCACCAAACCTGAGTTTAGGGAAGACACGGGCCTTTCACCTATGGAAGACAGAAGAATATTTACTGTCTCAAGTTGAGTAGTTCTGGACATTTTAAAAAAGGGGCATGATAAGGGGTTAAAGCCAGAGAGGAGAAAGGGGGAAACTCTGGCCTTTGGGGTGACCTTAACACACCCCTAGTTTTCTTCGATATCTGTTGGAGCTAAGTTTCTATCGTATTTTGTAATATCTTTATGAACCTTTGTTCCTCGGTTTTTAATTCCTCGGGTTCTCTTCTTTGGTTTTGTTTCTTTTTCCAAATCTTCTTTTGCCAATCTCTGGTCTTCCATTGCTTTCCAAACTGACCTGGACATCCCTGGTGGACAGGGGTTATAGCGAGAATCTTGGATGAGATTTGCAAGGCTCATTTAAAGGGTTTGTTTTTAAGGGTGATGTTTAGAGAAAACAGGGCTCCCTAGAGGAGAATAGGGAACCCCGTAATCCAAAGGATAACATATGAAAGCAAAATGAAGTGGTGAGGGTTACAAAGCCACCACTCACTGGGCTATGGGCGATTAAGTGTAGAACTTAATGCATGACTCGGGTCTCAGCACCCCATGGCCTACCGCACATTTGGCAACCATCAAGGTCCCTTGTCTTCGCATATCGTACTCAGCTTCAATGCTGATGTCCTTAAGCTTGACAGTACCCACCGCAGAACTATGAAACGCAAGAAACTGAGTTGAAGCAAAGTTACCTGGGTCATTAGCAGTGTTGTTGGCATCAACATAAGAGTTGTTTTCACCATCAACAGCAGTGTAATTAGAGGTTGTGAGGTGATTGGACTTAAGAATGTTAACTCCAGCCACTTGCATCACTGAACCTCCCTGGTAAGAACCAGAAGCATTAGGACTCCAATCCCTGTTCACTGCTTTAGCACTTTGAATGAGGGCATAAAACATTGAAGGGGGCATTACGGCATAACGGTTTTCCTGAGGCACATGGTTCTCATCGAACTTTTGTGCAGCTTGGAAAATGTATTTCGCAACATTATCACCATCAGTGAGAGCATCAGATCCAGTATCAATCTCAATACCAGCCTCAAGTCCTGTGACTGTTGGTGTTTGATTCTGGGCTCCGATATCCACTAAGCGAAGCAGATTCTCATCCATTCGCTTTGCCAAGGCAGCACCGATTTCCTGGGCATAAGGGCCTCGGACATCGAAGTGATTCATCGTTTCCTCAAGGGAATCAATGAAGACAGAAGAGATCAAGAGATCATCAATGTTGATAGTGATCTCATTGGTCTTCACGTTTCCACCAGTGATCTCAGCACCTGGGGTATGGTATGAGGCTGTTGTCCTGCCAAGGGCTGGAAATTGAGCCGTCTTCCCACTATTAATGGTTCTGACGGTGGTCACGGGTAACATTACATTTTGCTCCTCAAAAGCGGTAAGGATTTCTCCAGCAAACAGCTTGAGGAACATTTCTTTTTGGGTAGCAAACGTGGTGCTGTATGATCCAGCAGCAGCATTAACTCTACCTAGCCAATTCGGGGTTGCAGCAGACATAAGGAATAATCTCCAATAAAAATTGTTAAACTACAGATTAAGTTGAAAAGCCTAAAATCTGTTTAGTAAACCAGTTTTTAAAAGAGACAAAGACAAGAAGATTGTCCTCCACGGAGGGTTTTCTGCTGTCCTTTAAAACTTTTGGTAAACCATTACATGATATTAGAAACAGAAAGTTTTTGCATGACTTCGTTTCTATAGGCTGGGTCAGCTTTGTACTTGGGGTCCTTCATTGCTTCTTTTAATTGAGCAACACTTTGGAACCCACCTTGACGGGCCTGTCCCGTACCCTGGACAAGATTCGGAGCCACACCCTGAGCCATAGCGTACTGGGTGTACAAACCTTTAATCGCAAAGTTTGTCTGAGCTTGATCTTGTGTTGAAAGGTTATTGTTAAAGGCTTCTATTTCTTGTTCAGACAAGTTATTGGAAGCCCAATTTATCATCTCATTATATTGTTGTTCCCCACCTACTAAACTGTAGGCTTCTCTTTGCATCAACTGGGTCTTAGCTTCTTGTCCTTCAATGAACTGATTGACAAGATTCTTGGGAATTCCAGATTCTTGTAAAGCTTGGTAAGCCTCTTGGCTAAGTTCCCCGTTTTCAGCATATTCATTTGCAAGCACTTCAAAGTCCAAGCCAGCGTTCTCCACTGCTTGTTCAGCTTCTTGGAGACCTTGGTCAACAGCTTCGTACTCATCTGGTAGCTCGGGATCGCTAGGTTCTTGCTGACTTTGTCCACCCAACTTTTGTTCCAAAGCTTGATAAGATTTAACCAAGTCTTCAGGACTTTTAAATTTGTCAGGTAACCACTCAGGTCTTTCACCCTGAAAATCAACATCGGTGATTTGAGGGTTATTTGCCTTTTCAGCTTTGTCCACCATTTGCTGGATATATTCCTGAGATTCTCCAGGTGGTGGTTCATAAGTACTAACCTCGGTTTGATTTTCTGCCATATTTATAATTCCCCTTTTTTGTTTTTATTAAGTTGTCCAAGAAGGTTTTCGCATAGTGAGGCCCTTCTTTTTTAATTTCTTAATCGAAGCTGTTCTCTTTTGGTACTCTCCGAGGCTCTTAAGACCACGTTTCTTTAGATCGTCCTTTGAGACAGCAATAAAACTTTTACCTCCGTAACTAAACTTCTTACCTTCGTATCCACCTTCGCCATACCGAGCTACATTAAAAGCTTTTTTAAATCCTGAAAGACCCTTGGCTTTTGTAGTGGCTTTTGGTGTAACTACCTTTTTATTTATTGCTTTAGGTTTTTCAATCTTAGGTGTTGATTTAACTTGGACCTTAGGTTTTACCGAGACTGCATTGGTGGATTTAGTCGTAGGTTCCTTCTGAGGTACTGGCCCCTTGTACTTCATATTGGTAATTTCACCAGCCCTTGCCTTTGCTTCTTTTTCAACCTTAAGCTGGCTACCCATATGCTGGACTTCACCAATGTGTTTCCCAATATCCCAAGCCGTAGCAGCGAGACCAAAAGCCCCTGCTTTTCCTTTAAGGAACCCAATAACTTTATTACCAACATTGGAGACAGAGGTAGGAATCTTAAGCCTGTTGGTTCTAGTCCCAGATCCTGAGCCTACAACCTTTGGTCTTTGATCCTTTATGCTTGTCCTACTTCTTAGACCCCTTCGGGCTGCTTGCCTATTTGTGGTTACAGTTGGGGGGTTTGAAATATTTGCACTGGGAACCTGGGCAGGGATAGCGAGGCTCCGTACTGTAGCCCCTCGTTCCCCAAGTGGAACTGGAACTCCCCTTCGGGAAGCTTCGATTCCTTGTTTTTGAGAGACACCTGAAACTCTACCTTTAGCCCCTCGCTTAAAGTACTTTCCTCTTTTTCCTTGTCTACCTTTTCCTTCATAAACTATTTCTCCAGACCGTGTTGAACCAATAAACTTTTTCCCCCTAGATCCGTATTTTGTTTTACGAGTCATAGTGCCTTTTCCTGAAAGCCCTCGTTTGTTGACCTCTTCCATATCCATTATGGCTTGGGTCTGGCCTTTAGTTAATTTTTTCCCTTTGGCTTTTCTGTATTTTTTAAGTCTATTAAAAGTATCCTGACTTATTTTTTTATCAGCCATAGTCTCTTCGGGTTTTAGAGGGGATTTTTAATTTATTTATCCCACCACTTTTCTTTTTCTTCTTTTTCTTTTTGTAATATTTATCAGTATCCATAAGAACTAATTCTGAGCCTCAGGTGTTGCGGATTCTCCAGTAAACTGTTCGTAAATCTTGGGGCCGAATTGTTTCACCATTTCTGGTCCAGCCTTAGACATAAACTCTGACATCTGTTGTTGTTGTTGCTGTTGCATCCTCTGTTGCATCTCAGCTTGTTTCTGTTCAGGTGTCTTAATGAGACCTTGTGTGTCTATACCCAAAGAGGCAGCCAATCGGTCTATGTAGTCATCAACATTAAGTTCACTAAGGACAGCTTCAGGACCCAAGGGTTGTAACATCTGTAGCATCTGACCAAGCTTATTGAGATCCTGAGACCTAGCAAGGGCCTCAACTCCAGTGACAATCTGGGGTCTGACAATCCCTTCAGGCAACGGTGGCATTTTCCCTTGCTCTTCAGTCCTTTGGAGAAGAAGACGAACTAAGGGTAATTGAAATTCTTGAGACAGTAGTGAGTAGACACCACCTAAAGATTGCTCAAGCTCAGAAGCTAGAAGGTTTATTTCGTAAGCAGTGACTCTCTCAGCATCCCTTTGGACCGCTGAGTTTAAAAGAAAAGCATAAGACAACCGCTCAGTAATAGTTCTAGACATCTCAAGGGGGACTCTAAAGTCATTGAATTTATTAAGTTGCAATACCCCAACGTCATTGATGTCACCTTGGATGATCCCACCATTGCTTGTCTTTGCTATGAGCCTTGGTTTAGTGGTGGAATTAGGACGAACCATAAAGAGAACTTTGCTGGCAGCAGCAGCCCCTTCAACTATAGCTCGGGTAAGTCCTTCTAAAGATTTGAGATCCCCGAGATACTGTTCTACCAATCCTCTTCCGAATGACTCCGATTCAATCCTATCGAACCTGAGTGCCAGGAATGGAAGCTTGCCAACTGGATACATACCCATAGAGGTTGGGATGATAACCCCAGCAACCTCTTGGCGAACCAGCCATTGCTGATCGTTGTCTAAATAAATATAGGTATAAAGATCCACCTCTTCTTCTGGCGAACCTGGACCATCTTCTACATCACCAATAAGGGCTCGGGTTTCTGGGTCAAGCATTACTGGAGCAACCGTTTCCTTGGTAATGATCTCCAATACATTACCCATTGCATCCCTCTGAACCACATAGCGGTCTAAAGGAAAAACCCTCATTCCCCCAAAAGGTGGAAGATGGACTAAAACATTACCCGAGACCAACAGAAGCTTAAGGGCCTCGTAACAAGGAACCCTAAGGTTTTGTATTTCTATCTCGGAAAGTATCGTTCTTTCTATGCGAGACAAAGCCTCTTCAACTTGGCCCCTTTGTCCTTCCCCTTGGAGCATCGATAAATCAAAGTCATCTACTACCAACCTGAAAAAAGGACTGTTGGGTGGGAGCAATGCCATGAGCATTTTAGCTGCCAAATTGTTGACAGCCCTAGCCCCTATAGATTGAAAAGGTGTAGGATAAGTTGTGG